>ERZ773245.1323-NODE-1323-length-18336-cov-3.495214_pt1 | contig 18336 bp, 10 predicted proteins | sample MGYA00580988_ERZ773245 | MGnify/ENA primary metagenome ERZ773245 (study PRJEB29015, sample SAMEA2737792) | human gut metagenome | biome: human gut; feature: human-associated habitat; material: faeces | place: China | collected 2012 ... | reverse complement strand
TGGCTGTTGTCGTCGTAAAAACCTGTGACGCGCATCTCTCCATCCGTGCCGACATAGAGCGGCTTCTCATCGTCGATGTAGTCAGTGACGCCCATCAGTCCGTCGCCACCCTGCCGGAGGTAAGCCTGAAACTGCCGGATGTATTCGCCGAACTCTTCTTCTCGGAAGATCGTGTCCACCGTCGTCAGCACGAAAGGCTGTCCAGCGAGCATCGGGCTCAGCTCAAAGAAGGAGTGCATGCTGCTCGGTGTGCTTTTCACCTTCAGCCGCAGAGGGATGGTATGTCCTTCCAATCCATGGCTGATGATTTCGCGCAGATGTTGCTGCACATCGGTCATCTGCTCGTTGCAGATCACGCAGATCTCTTCCGCGTCGTGCTCCATGAAGATGCGTATCAGACGGTCGATGAGACGTTCGCCGTGGACGCGTACCAAAGGCTTAGGATCCTTGATGCCCTCAGCAGCGAGCCGTGAACCTTCACCGGCTGCTATAATTGCATATCTCATAATAAATACTATTCTTTTACTCTACTCTATGTTCAGTGTCATTCTCCCCTCGGCAAGAAATCCGTGCAACGTACGAAAATGGCACTTACTATCTAATTTATCTACAAAGGTATAGAGTTCTTGGGAGACATAGAAAACTTTTTAGCTTTATTTTGGTTTTCAGTGAGTTTTTGATTATATTTGCAGCAAAATAGACGATACCACGCTTATGAACAGACTCCTTTTGTCCGTGCTTCTTCTCTTGGCAGTCTGCTGCCAGCTGTCTGCCGCGCCGTGGCTTTCCTCGCGCTCTTCCGGTGTGGCGGACAGCAGTGTTGCCGACACGCTTCCCCGTGTCGTGCCCCGTCAGCGGCCCCGCGTGGCGGTGGTACTCTCCGGCGGTGGCGCGAAGGGCATGGCGCACATTGGCGTGCTGAAAGTGCTGGAGCGGGCGGGCATACCCGTCGACATCGTCACGGGCACGTCGATGGGCAGCATTGTCGGCGGTCTCTATTCCGTGGGACTCTCGGCGACACAACTCGACTCGCTGGTGCGCCGCCAGGACTGGCCTTTCCTCTTGAGCGACCGTGCCGTCTATTCTTCCGAGGACCTGGAGGGGCGGCGTGTGCAGTCGACTTATTTTTTCTCCAAGACGTTGCGATTGCATAAGCGCCATCTGACCGGTGCGACAGGAGTCATCGAGGGCAAGAACCTGATGCGCCTCTTCCGGCATCTCACGGTCGGATACACCGACTCGATGAGCTTCGACAGCTTGCCGCGTCGCTTTGCCTGTGTGGCGACCAACATCGTCGACAATACGGAGTACGACTTCCACAGCGGCGTGCTGGCCGAGGCGATGCGCACGAGCATGTCCATCCCCGGCGTGTTCACCCCCGTGAGAAAGGGCAACTGTGTGCTGGTCAACGGCGGACTGCGCAACAACTATCCCGCCGACCTGGCACGCGCGATGGGCGCCGCGTATGTCATCGGTGCCACCGTGCAGGGACCGCCCAAGACAGCTGACGACCTGGCCAACGGCTCCTCTGTACTGGGACAGATCGTCGACGTGAACTGCAAGAACAAATACGACGACAACCTCAAGCTGACCGACATTGTCTGAGATCCGCGAGGCACTTCGCTTTATGATGCACGGCAAGCGGTTCATCTGTCAGCATGCCATGGAGCTGCTCATCGAGGAGCAGTCCACTGACAGTCATCCCGAGACGGTTAACCTCACCAAGACCGAGCAGGAGATCCTCAAAGACATTGCCCTTGGCATGACCACCAAGGAGATTGCTGCCAAGCGCTTCTCCAGTTTCCACACTGTCAACACCCATCGCAAGAACATCTTCCGCAAACTCGGCGTGAACAACGTCCATGAGGCCACGAAGTATGCCCTTCGTGCCGGCCTCGTCGATGCGGCGGAGTACTACATATAGAATTTGATTAGTTTTGTTTCGCTGAATACAGATTTCCTTTAAACAGATTTCCTTTAAAAAGTTTGGATAAGAATATAATTTTTACTACCTTTGTAACATTGAGTAAAGATACTGCCAAAGATGAAAAGATATAAAGTAATAGAAGTTATTCGTCTTTTGGAAAGTGATGGTTGGATCCAATGCTATTGTAAGGGTGACCATCGACAATTCAAGCACCCCCAAAAGAAAGGGAAGGTGACGGTCAGAGGCAAAAATAGTGAAGTATTAAGCCAGTTCTTGTTGAATAGCATTTGGAAACAGGCTGGATTTAAATAGAAATTAGGAAAGGAGTGTATACTATGGTAAAGGTAGATGTTTATGTAGATTGGTGCAACAAGAATTTTGCTGCATCATTTGGCGATATGATTCCAGGCGGTGTAGTATTTACGGCTCGTACGTGGAGCGAGGGTCAGAAAGAAGCGAAGGATACTCTTGATTTCCATGTAGCAGGCATGTTAAATGACGGTGACGAAGTACCAGCTTGGTTGCGCGAGGGTGATTACGAGTTCGTCTATCATCCAGTAAGTACCGCAGCTTTGCTTCGTTGCAGTGAGGACTATACTACCATGGCAGCCATTTCACGGGCTTCAGGCGTTAACCAACGTCAGCTTAGCCACTATGCCAATGGTCTGAAAAAACCACGGGCACAGCAGCGTAAGCGTATCGTTGCCGGACTTCATAAGATAGGGCAGCAACTAATGTCTGTTGAGTAGTAATTGCATTTATAAATGAGTACTCAATATTTCTTTTTGCCATATTCGCTCGGCGTGCAGCCAAACTGCTTCTTGAAGGAAGTGGAGAAGTGCGAGAGCGTGTTGAAGCCTGTCATGAAGGCTATCTCCGATATGGTGTGCTCACCGGCCTTGATCAGTTCCGCAGCTTTATTGAGCTTATAGGTTTTGAAGAATGTGCTGGGACTCTCACCTGTGAGTCCTTTCACCTTGTAGTAAAGTTTGGTGCGCGAAACATGCATCATTTCTGTAGCCTTGTTCACGTCGAGCTCAGCATTGGCCATTTCCTTTTCCATCATCTGATAAAGTTCGTCCATGAAGTGCTTGTCTTGTGCCGAGAGCACATCCTCCACGTCTTTGTCAGTTTCTGTCGTGGAGGTGAGAATCGTGCGTACCCGTTCGCGATTGGTGAGCAGCGACTTGATCATTGCCATCAACACTTTGGGCGCAAAGGGCTTGGTGACGTAGGCGTCAGCACCACTGTTGAGGCCTTCCACTTTGTTTTCGTCCGTTATCTTTGCTGTAACCAGTATCACGGGGATGTGGCTGGTCTGCAAGTCGTCCTTGATCATGTGGCAGAGTTCATAACCACTCATGCCCGGCATGACCACGTCGCTGAGGATAAGCTGGGGTCTCTCTTCGTGTGCTGCCTTCAATGCACTTTCAGCGTCGAAGCAATAGATCATTTTATATTCGGGGGCAAGCAGCGTGCGCAGATAGTGTACTACCTCGGTATCGTCATCCACGACGAGGATCTTTGGCCGTTTGTCCTCACCGTCTTGCTCGTCAGCGACATCGTCCACGTCGCTTGCCGGCGCCTTTGCGGGAATGTCGGCGAAAGCCGGTTCCAAAGATCTTTTTTCCTCCTCGGTGTAAGCGCCTTCGTCGGTCGGCAACACCAGAGTGAAGAGAGCGCCTGTGCAGTCCGTGCGATTGCCGGCCGACAGCGTGCCATGATGTAGCCGGGCCAGTTCCCGGGCATAGTAGAGTCCGATGCCTGACCCCCAGTTGATGGTGCCTTTCGACTGGTTGTCGAGCTGATAATAGCGCTTGAAGATATTCTCCAGTTCACTTTGTGGTATGCCTTTGCCGGTGTCGGCAATGCTGAGTGAAATGCGGCGCCCATTGTCCAGCGTGTCGAAGATGACATCGATGGCACCGCCACGTGGCGTAAACTTCATGGCGTTGGACATGAGGTTGTTGAAGATCTTCTCCAGTTTGTCGGCATCGAGCCACATCGTCAGGCTTCCTTCCAGTCCTTGCGTACGGATCGTGATGCCCTTCTCTTCAGCATTCATGGCGAAGAGGGTAAGGTATCGGCGCAGTTCTGCGATGATATCTTTTTGTTCCACATGCAGTCGTAGCGTGTCGTTCTCGAGCTTGTTGAAGTCGAGCATTTGGTTGACCAAACGTAGCATGCGGTTGACGCTTCTGGCCACGATGTCGAGCAGCCGATGGTCTTGTGGTCGGATATCGCCGCTGTTGCGCAGTTGATCCACGGGTCCGGCGATCATGGTGAGTGGTGTCCGGAACTCGTGTGAGACATTTGCGAAGAAGCTCATGTTCATCTTGTTGATGCGCTGCTCCTGCTCTCGCTCTTCTTCCGCTTTTAGGGCGAGTCGCTTCTCTTCCTCGATGCGCTTTCTTGCTTTTCGGACATACCAGAAGATGGCAACCGCTGCTAAAAGATAGAAGCACCATGCCCACCATGTATTCCAAGGTTCCGGAGCTATGCTTACCTTAATGGCGTTTTCGGCTAACGGCCGATCAGAGTCGTTGCCTACGATTTTTACGCGGAAGATGTAGTTGCCTGATGGCAGATTGGAGTAGTGAGCCTCATTGTTGCTGTCGGCGTCTGTCCATATGTTGTCGTGTCCTTCCAGACGGTAGTAATAGTGTATGCGTTTGAAGTCGCTGTAGTCGATGGCGGCAAAAGATATGGAGAAGCTGTTTTGGCGATAGCCAAGGTTGATCTCTTTCGCCGTCTCCATGCTCTCGCTGATAGGCTGTCCTTTGTCGGGGATGACGATGCTGTTGTGCACTTTCAGGTTTTCAAACATCAGCCGTGGCGAGCCTGTGGCTACTATCTTCATTGGGTTGAAGACCGTCAGTCCATGCGTGCCACCGAAGACGAGCGTGCCGTCGGCCATACGACAGGAGGCTCTGTCGTTGAATTGGAAGCCTCCGATGCCGTCTGCCTCGTGATAGATGGTGATGCTGTAGTTGCGTGGATCCACCTTGTTGAGTCCGTCCATGGTGCTCACCCAGATGTTGCCTCTCTGATCCTCCTCAATACTCGACACGTCAGCGCATGACAATCCTTGGATTGCAGTCATGCGGTGGGTGCGGGCGTCGTAGCGCAGCAGTCCGTTGGTCACCGTGCCGAACCAGATGTTTCCTTTGCTGTCTTGGAAGCTCTTCGTCGGGATGTAGACGCTGCGTCGTATGCAGGCTTGGATATCTTCCTGCCTGATTGTGAAGCGTCGCAACTCCTGGCTTTGTCCGTCGATGAGCATGGGTGATTGGGCAAAGGCAGAAAGGAGAATGTCGCCATTGCGGAGCGTGAGCAGCCCGGGGATGAAGGTGAAAGTCTTCGGGAATACTTGTTTCAATGTATAATGGTCGTTCTCTGGATTGATGGTACAAACATAATATCCTGCCGTCGAAACCCATATCGTGCCACGGTGGTCTTCAGTGATTTCCATGGGCATGTAGACTGGATAGGTTTTGAGCACACGGAGGCGGTTTCCGTCGTACTGGCATTTACTGATTCCGCTCATGGTCAGTAGCCACAGTCTCTGTTTGTGATCGACAAACACTTTGTAGATATCGTATTTGTCGCTGTTGGTCGGCGAGTAGCCCATCTGCAGGTTGGTCAGTTGTCGCGTCTGCGTGTCGTAGACGCAGAGTCCTTTTTGCTTGCTTGCTATCCAGAGCCGATGCTGGTTGTCAGCGGCTACTGATTTCACGTCTTGTCGGTTGAGAGCCCGAATGAGATGGGTGTCGGCATTGAACATGTCCTTATATCTATACACCACCTTGAATCCTTGGCCTTCAGAACCCAACCAAAGGTTGCCGTGAGAGTCGGTATAGATCTGCGTGACATTGAAGTCCGGAGCCTCGAATGGAAACTCTTCTTCCGATTGGTTGACGAGTTTCTGCTGTCGATGATCATAGAACCAGAGCCCGTGTCGGTAGGTGTTGAGCAGCAAGTCGCCTTTGCCGTAAGGAAGGATCAGCGAGACAACATCATTGCTGATAGCCGGATGCTCAAGTACCGGCGGCAAGGGCATGAAGCGGCGCAGCGTAGTGTCGAAGAGTCGCAGGCCTTCAGGACCGCTGATCCATAGCTGATGCCCATTGAGCAGAAAACTGCCGCTGCTGTTGTCGATGGCAATGGTGGCGACGGGGCGGAATGTGCTGAGAGCGTATGCCGTGAGCGTCTTGGCCTTACGAATCCATAGCAGGTTGTGGTTATCGAGGTGACAGGTGACGTTGAAAGGGCTGTCATGGTCGATATTGCGCAGCCTGACATCAACGCTGTTGTCTTTGTCGTTGTATTCATAGACTTGGTCCATGGTGACAAAGAACATGCGGTGATCCCGGCTTTCCAACATGTAGAGCACATATTTGTTTTTGACATTCATTTTGACCCGTGTGAATCCGTCGTTGCCATTGTATCGGCATGGTCCGTTGACGGTGGCCACCCACAGCTGTCCGCGCGAGTCACGGTAGCAACATTTCACGTTGTTGTCGGGCAGTCCGATGCTGTCGTCGATGCAATAATATTGGTGAAAGGTGTTGCCATCATATTTGTTGAGTCCACGGAAAGTGCTGATCCACATCTGCCCGAAGCGGTCTTCCATGAATCCGTTGATCTGCTCGTTGGAGATATGGTTGGAAAGCAATAAGGGTTGCTCCTTATGGTTTTCACTGACATTGTCTGGGTTGTGGGAACACGCGAGCAAGGCCAGTGGCAGTATCAGCGATAGCAAGACATGTGTTGTTTTCATATTTTTAGATTGTGTTCTATAGACAAAGATACGTTTTTTTCCTATGAATGCCAATGGATTGACAGAATTTTTGAACACAAATGTAACGATTTGAACAAATAAGCAAATGACACGATGGAAAATCAAGAGGGATGAGCTGACAGGGAACCTATTTTAAACCATTGAGAAATACTTTAGTACATTAGAGGAAGTATTTTCACGATGATTTTCATAACTTTGTGCATAAAACATTTTATTCACTTTCTAAACCCTAAATTAATGACAGCCAAAAAACTATTTACCTTGGCCGTAGCAGCTATCAACGTGCTCTGTGTCATGTCACAGCCACGGCTTCGTGCCGACAATGTCGACGAAGTGTTGCAGGCCATGACACTGGATGAGAAATGCCATTTGCTGCTCGGCTGCGGAATGCATTTCAATGATGACGCGAAGTTCCCGGGAACGGCGGGCAGTAGCTATGCCGTCCCCAGACTGGGTATCCCCTCGATCTACTGTGCCGACGGCCAGCAAGGATTGCGTATGAGCGCCACGCGCCCATGGGATCACCGTGACTATTTGACTACTGATTTCCCGGCTTCCATGACCGTGGCCTCCACGTGGGATTGTGAGGCTGCCTACGCTGTGGGTAAAGCCATCGGCAACGAGGTGAAGGAGTATGGACTGGACTGGATACTTGCTCCTTCCATGAATCTGATGCGTTCGCCGCTGTGTGGCCGCAACCATGAGTATTATTCCGAGGATCCACTGCTCTCCGGAATGATTGCCGCGGGATATGTACAAGGTGTGCAGAGCGAGGGCGTGGCTGCCACACCTAAGCATTTTGTAGCCAACAACCAGGAGACCAACCGCAACAATAACGATGCCCGTGTCTCTCAGCGTGCTTTGCGCGAGCTCTATCTTCGGGCTTTCGAGGTGGTGGTGAAGAAAGGACAGCCCTGGACGATCATGACATCCTACAATAAGCTCAATGGTACCTATACCCTTGAGGACAGCGAGCTGCTGAATACGGTGGTGCGTAAGGAGTGGGGATGGAAGGGCATGTTTGTCTCTGACTGGAATGCCGGTCAGAATCCGGTGCTCTCCATGATGGCAGGCAATGACATGCTTCAGCCCGGACAGGACCGGCAATACAAGGCTATTCACGAGGCTGTGGAGAGTGGACGGCTGCCGATGGCGGTGCTTGATGCCAACGTGCGTCGCGTGCTCCGGCTTATTGTGAAGACACACAGTTTTGCACAATATCCCTATCAGAGCCAGCCCGACTTGCAGCAGCATGCTGATGTGGTGCGACGCGTGGCCGCCGACGGCATGGTACTGTTGAAAAACGACCATGAGACTTTGCCGCTCTCTCAAGGCAGGATAGCCCTCTTTGGCAATACCAGCTACGAGCTGATCTCCGGAGGCTCAGGCTTTGGAGGCATGTCTACCGGCCACTATACCGTATCACTGGTCGAAGGTTTGCGCGCTGCAGGGTTCACAGTCAATGAACAATTGCTCAAGACCTATAGCCAGTATCTGCGTCAGGCCAATGCCCAACTCTTTCCCCATGGCAAGCCCGCCTTTACCCTTGCACCGCCGGCGCGCCCCGAAGAGATGAAGCTCAGCGACTCGTTGCTCACTCAGTCGGCTCGGGATGCCGATGTCGCCGTGTTCACTATCGGACGTAAGAGCGGCGAAGCTACCGACCGGCCTAAGACCGACTTCTATCTCACTGCGGCAGAAAAGGAGAGTCTGCATCTGCTGTCACAGAGCTTCCACAAAGCTGGCAAGAAGGTGGTGGTACTGCTTGACATCTGTAGTCCTGTGGATGTGACGTCTTGGCAGGACGATGCCGATGCCATCCTTTGCACCTGGCAAGGCGGTCAGGAGATGGGCTTTGCCGTGGCAGATGTCCTTTCGGGCAAGGTCAACCCGTCGGGCAAACTGTCCATGACTTTTGAACGTAGCTATGGAGATGCTTATGCCGACCGAAACTTCCCCTCAAAGGTTGACGACAAGACACTCGGCAGCATGTTTATGTGGGGAAACAATGATCAGCAGGCTCAGCCGCGTGAGCTACAGAAGGATATCGACTTCACCAACTATGATGAAGACATCTATGTAGGCTATCGCTATTTCGACTCTTTCGGCAAGCCGGTGGCCTATCCTTTTGGCTATGGACTCAGCTACACGACCTATGACTACAGCGACATGAAGGTGAAAAAAGAGGGAGGAAACTACAGCGTGGCTGTGACCGTAGAGAACACGGGCAAGTGCCCCGGACGCAATGTGGTGGAGCTCTTCGTTGCTGCTCCTGACAGCCGAAAACTCAACAAACCTGAGAAAGAATTACGTGCCTTCGCCAAGACACGGCTGCTTGCTCCCGGAGAGAGACAGACGGTGGAAATGACTGTCACGGCAGCTGATCTTGCCTCTTTCAATGAGAAGAAGAGTGCGTGGGTGACAGATGCTGGGGTATATCGTTTTCTCGTTTGCTCTTCCGCGGAGAAGGTAGAGGCCCAGGCAAATGTACGTGTAGATAAATATGTGGCTAAGGTTCACAATGTGTTGAAACCAAAGGTAAAACTGGATCTGCTGCACCGATAGCAGCTGGATATGAACCTAAAAAGAGAGCCGACGCAACTGAAAAACAGTTGTGTCGGCTCTCTTCATTATGTTTGGGATAGCTATTTGAACATATAAATAAACTTTAGGACTGGCAAATATCTCTTTTGAACAAACGTGTAAATTTTTAAAACCTATTAGAAAAAGACATATTGCTCTTTTCACTAATTTTGCGACAGTTTTTAAACCCTATAACTAAAATCTTATGAGAATCAACTTACAGAAAAAACGCATCTTGGCAATGGCCATCTTGCTGGCATCCTGTGGGCTTCCGTCGTTGGCACAGGAACTGTTGCGTGTCAATGGTGTAGTGGTCGACAAAGATGCTAACCCCATGATTGGCGTCACGGTTCGTCCGGAAGGAACCTCTACCGGTACGGTCACTGATCTTGATGGTCACTTCTCCATTCAAGTCAAGCGTGGTGCCAAACTCTCCTTTTCTTATTTAGGCTATCGCAGTGCTGTCGCCACAGCAACGTCGAATATGAAGGTACTGATGCAGGAAGACAGTAAGGTACTCGATGATGTAGTTGTCGTCGGCTATGGTGTGCAGCGCAAAAGCTCTGTCACCGGAGCCATCTCGCAAGTCAAGGCTGAGGATATGGAGCACCGCACGATCACCGATGCCAATCAGGCCTTGCAAGGCAAGACTTCCGGTGTGCAGGTCATCACCACTTCTGCAGCGCCGGGCAGCACGCCCACAGTGCGCATCCGTGGCTACTCTTCTAATGTCAGCTCAAGTCCGCTCTACGTCGTTGATGGCGTGCGCACAACCAATATCAGTGGTATTGATCCTAACGACATTGCCTCCATGGAGATCCTCAAAGATGCCGCCTCGGCTGCTATCTACGGTGCTGAGGCTGGAAATGGTGTCGTGCTGATCACAACGAAGAAAGGTACTACGGGCAGCGGTAAGATCTCCTACGACTTTCAGTACGCATCGCAGTCGGTCAACCATGTGCCAAAGGTGCTCAATGCCGAGGAATATATCAACTATATGAGTGAGGCCGGTGCCTTCACCAAAGACTACATGCTCAAGAACTGGGACGGCGTGACCGACACAGACTGGGCCAAGGAAGCTTTTGAGAACGGCGAGATGATGAAGCATAATCTGGCATTCCAAGGCGGAAACAAAGACGGCAACTACTATCTCTCGCTGTCCTATCTCGATAACGACGGTATTGTCAAGGGCGACCGTGACAGCTATACCCGACTGACGGCGACGATCAATGCGGAATACAGAATCAAGAAGTGGCTCAAGGTGGGCACGACCAACCAAATCGAGAAATACAATACCCGCGCTGTTTCTGAGGGTAGCGAGTATGGTTCTGTGCTGACAGCAGTGATGACCATGGATCCGCTGACCCCTGTCTATTACAGTCCCGACAACTTACCTGATTTCCTTGCGCAGGCACAAGCCAACGGACGTACACTGCTGCGCGCCAAGAACGGTGACTATTATGGTGTGTCGCGCTTCTCCAATGGTGAGCAATACAATCCGCTGATCATGAGCCAGAACAATGCCAACAAGGCTTCGGGCTACAATGTCAATGGATCGATCTATGCCGACTTCACTCCGCTCAAAGGTCTGACGCTCACCTCGCGCTTTGGCTACCGTCTCGCTGGCACGCGCAATCGCACGGTCTCACTGCCTTTCTACGGCAATGCTACGCAAAGCCGCGATTTTGTGGACATGGGCAGCACGTCCTCGACCAGTATTTATTACCAATGGGAGAACTTCGCCAACTATATGAGGACGTTCGGAGGACACACCCTTACGGCGCTGCTGGGTATGAGCTATCAGGAGTCTTCATATGACTACGTGAGTGGTACGCTTAATGCCGATGGAGAGCATTCCGTGACGAAAGACGATCCGCTCTTCTACTATCTTCACTACAAGGCTGCGTCGGCTACACAGGTCGTCGACGGAGAGACGACACGTGGTTCCAAACTTTCATACTTCGGACGTGTGGGCTATAATTATCGCAATCGTTACTATGCTCAGTTCTCCTTGCGTGCTGATGCCGCTGACCTGAGCAAATTGCCAAAGAACAAACGATGGGGTTACTTCCCAGCAGTTTCCTTGGGATGGACAATGTCGGAAGAGAACTTCTTCCTGCCGTTGCGCAAGGTCATTGACAGTGCCAAGCTGCGTGCCAGCTGGGGACAGAACGGCTCACTTTCCGCTCTTGGCAACTATAGCTATGGCACCGACATGGCACAAAGCGGTATCTATGCTTTTGTGCCGGGATTGGTCTACACCAAGGCTGTGGCTCCCTCTACAATGGGCAATGACGACCTGAAGTGGGAAACCTCTGAACAGTTTGACTTAGGCCTTGACCTCTACGCGTTTAACTCCCGACTGAATTTCAGCGTTGACTATTTCAATAAGAATACAAAGGACCTCCTGATCTGGAACACTACGCCTTCTCTGGAGATCGGCGGTGCTACCTCACCGATCAATGCAGGTAAAGTGCGCAACCGAGGATTTGAATTTGAACTGGGATGGAGAGACCATATACGTGATTTCCAATATAGCGTGCGTGGCAACCTCTCTACGCTGAGCAACAAGGTGACCTACATCGATCCGTCAATCACCCGACTCACCGGCGCGAAGTTCCATACCTATGACATCACCTTCTTTGAGCAGGGCTATCCGGTCTACTACTTCCGTGGCTATAAGTTCAAAGGTGTTGACCCCAAGACCGGTGATCCACAATTCTATGATCTCGACGGCGACAATCAGATCACGGAGAATGACCTGACCAATATCGGTGACGGCATTCCGTCGATCACCTATGGCATCACGCTCACCGCTGCCTACAAGGGTTTTGACTTCACGCTCTTTGGTACAGGTGCACAGGGTAATGACGTGTTCTGCTGCATCAACCGTCCCGACATGCTCGCTTGGAACAAAATGAAGGATTATCTCTATGACGGCCGCTGGACTCCCGATCATACCAATGCCTCTGTGCCGCGGGCTGGAGCCAACAACATGGACAAGTATTCCGTTTCGGATGCCATGGTCAAAGATGGCTCTTATTTCAAGATCAAGCAAATACAGCTCGGTTACACCCTGCCAAAGACTTTACTGAATAAGACTTTCATCAGTAACTTGAGGATCTACGCTTCTCTTGATGACTTCTTCACCTTCACCTCTTATAAAGGCTTTGACCCGGAGGCTTCGACCAGTGCTACTTCCGGCATGGGTGTGGACAAAGGTGCATATCCCACATCGAAGAAGGTCGTTGTCGGTGCTACCATCGAGTTCTAACCCTACGTGAATATGCATGAATAAACCTTCTAACTAAAAAGAACACAACAATGAAAAAGAATATATTCTATAGCCTGATGCTCCTGCTCGTGGCCTTTGTGAGCGGATGCTCTGACCGTCTCGATATTCCCAAGAACGGCAACATGGGTGGTATAGACGATTTCTATCAGACCGACCAGGAAGTCGACGAGGCCTTGGCCACGCTCTATGTGGGCCTGAAGTCCAACTACTATAACTGGTGGTTTGTCAAGAACTCTCTCTCCGATGATGCTTGGGCTGGTGGTGGGTCACGTGGTGACAATGGTGAGATGGAAAAGCTCAACGAGTATCGTTTCGGTGCCGATGAAAGTATGATCCAAGCTTTGTATAGCGGGCTCTATACCAACATCTATAATGCCAACCTCATCATCGACAAGACGGATCCTAATACCAACGAAAAGAAACGCTGCGTGGCTGAGGCTAAGTTCTGGAGAGCTTTCTGCCATTTCGAGCTCGTCACACTGTGGGGTACGGCACCCGTTGTCGATCATCTGCTGCAACCCAACGAATACCGCCCGGGCAACAGCACACCGGAACAGTTGTGGGCATGCGTGGAAAAGGATCTGAGTGAGGCCATCAGCAGTGATGCGCTACCGTCGAAGACTGACGCGAATGACCAGGCAACCACCATCCGTGTCACGAAGGAAGTCGCTGAGGCAATGCTGGGTAAGGCTTATCTCTTCCAAAAGAAATATGCCGAGGCTGCTGATATGCTCAATAGGGTGGTGAACAGTGGAAAGTATCAACTCTATCAGGGTGACTATGGCAAGATCGTGCATGTGGCTACCAACAACTGCTGTGAGTCGATGCTTGAGATTCAGATGCGCAATGACCCCAGCCAGCAATGGTCGCAACTGACCATGCAGTTCCTGATGATTGGCTGGCGTACCGATCATCTTATTCTTACCGGTAAGGCCGCCTCTGAGATTGCTACTGGTACCTACGGCTTTATGAATCCTCGCAAAGAGGTCTATGATGCCTTTGTCGCTGACGAGGGTAAGGACGGATACCGACTCAACAACACCATCCGTACCTATCAGCAGATGCAGGATTATGGCGTGACATTGCAGGCCGGTGCTTCTTATTATGGCAATGAGGGCTATTTCAACTGGAAGAACCGAGCGCTCAAAGAGGACTGCATCACTGATGCTTCCTACTTCCAGGCTTTGCAATACATCGACTTGCGCATCATGCGCTATGCCGAGGTGCTCTTGCTGGCTGCTGAGGCTAATCTGCAGAATGGAAATGCAGAGGAGGCTCTTAAAGACATCAATTTGATTCGCTCACGTGCCCGTCTCGCTCCGCTGACTACTGTCACACTCGACAACATCAAAACGGAGAAGCGGCTGGAGCTTTGGCTTGAATGCACACGCTATCAAGACCTTGTCAGATGGGGCGATGCAATGAAGGTATTGGGCAAACAAGGTGAGCAGATTCCTTCCTTGACGGCTAAGGGAGTCAGCTGGGACTTCAAGAACACAGACTATGGCTTCAAGGAGAAAAACATGCTTCTGCCTATTCCTTTAAAGGAGAAAGAACTGAATCCGAATATCAAGCAAAACGTCAATTGGTAGAATTTATAACATATAATCATCAAGAAATATTCCTAAACTATGAATCTTAAACGTATTTCAACTTTGGCTCTTGGCACTCTCATGGCAATGGGCCTTTATGCACAGCAAAATCTCTCTTGGGCTCAGATGCCAGTGGTGTCGCCCGAAGTCAATGCCGACAACAGTGTCACCTTCCGCGTGTTAGCGCCTCAGGCTCAGAAAGTACAGATTACCGGCGATATGCTTCCTACCCGTAAGATAGACACGCCGATGGGTAAGTACGATGCACCGGGTGTGGCAGATCTCGTGAAGGACGACAAGGGCGTGTGGTCGTTCAAGACGGGTAAACTCCCCTCGGAACTCTATACATATAATGTGGTGGTCGATGGCGTACGTACACTTGACCCAAGCAATGTGTATTGTGTACGCGACGTGACCAACCTCTTCAGCATGCTTCTCATCGGTGGCGGGCAGGGAGACTGGTACCGTGTGAAGGAAGTGCCTCATGGTACCGTGTCAAAGATCTGGTACAACAGTCCTACTGCAGGCCTGAAGCGTCGCCTCACGGTGTATACGCCTGCCGGCTATGAGACCAGCAAGGAAAAGTATCCTGTGCTCTATCTGCTTCATGGTATTGGTGGTGATGAGAATGCTTGGTCGGAACTGGGAAGGGCGGCTCAGATCCTTGATAATTTGATCGCCGCCGGTAAGGCGAAACCAATGATCGTGGTGATGACCAATGGCAACATATCGCAAGAAGCCGCACCGGGTGAAACTCCTAATGGCTTCACCGTGCCAACACTGATGCTTCCTAAGACTATGGACGGTAACTTTGAGTTGGCTTTCCCTGATGTGATCAAGTTTGTAGAAAGCAACTATCGTGTCAAGGCCGACAAAAACGACCGTGCCATAGCCGGTCTGTCCATGGGCGGTTGCCATTCGCTGTATATCTCTGCCAACAATCCTGATACTTTTGGCTATGTCGGCCTTTTCTCTGCCGCAATCAACAAACAGCAGAAAAGTGGTGTGGAAAGCGAACGCGTTTATGATGATCTTGACGGGAAACTCGCCAAACTGTTTGCTGCTAAACCTAAGCTGTACTGGATCGGCATCGGCAAGACCGATTTCCTCTATAAGGACAATGCGGACTTCCGTGCGAAGCTCACAGCCAAAGGGTATCCTTTCACCTATATGGAAACCGAGGGCGGACACATCTGGCGCAATTGGCGCATCTATCTCACCGAGTTTGCTCAGAAACTGTTTAAATAGGAAGGACAGGTTTCTTCATGAATAATTACGGTTCTATGAAAATCAAAGCGTTGTTATTTTCTGCGCTCACGGCGTTCGCCTCACTGCCGGCGGCCGCACAGCCTGCGCCTCAATTGCGTGCCGATAATATAGATGCTGTCATTGCTGCTATGACTTTGGAAGAGAAAGCTAATCTTGTAGTCGGTGATGGTATGGGGGGATTTTCTGCACGACCTGTAATAGGCTCTTCTTCAAGTATCGTGCCTGGAGCGGCTGGTACGACAAAGGCTATTCCACGTCTTGGTATCCCTTCTGTGGTGCTCAGCGACGGCCCTGCGGGATTGCGCATCAATGTCGACAGACCGTTTGATCACAATAAATACTATGCTACTCATTTCCCTATCGGCACGTCTTTGGCCAGCTCTTGGAATACGGCACTCGTCGAAGATGTCACTAAAGCTATGGGACAAGAAGTGAGAGAGTATGGTGTGGAGGTGTTGTTAGCTCCTGCTCTTTGTCTGCAACGCAATCCGCTGTGTGGCCGCAACTTTGAGTATTACTCCGAGGACCCGGTGCTCTCGGGCAATATAGCTGCTGCCTATGTCAATGGCATTCAGAGTCAGGGCGTCGGCACGTCTGTGAAGCACTTTGCTTTCAACAATCAAGAGACAATGCGTATGGGCAACGATGCCCGTGTCAGTCAGCGTGCGGCTCGTGAGCTCTATCTTAAGAACTTCCAGATATGCATTGAGAAGTCCCATCCTTGGACTATCATGTCGAGCTATAACCGTGTCAATGGTGTCATGACCTCTGAAAGTCACGATTTGCTGACAACCATTCTGCGTGATGAGTGGGGATACAAAGGCCTTGTGATGACAGATTGGTTTGGTGGTACCGATCCCGTGTGGCGCGGCGGACGCACCGATCGTGGTGCAAACATGTGGGCAGGCAACGACCTTATTGAGCCGGGATTGGACAAGGATGTCAAGGAGATTGTGGATGCGGTGAAGAGTGGTAAACTCGATGTGAAGTATCTCGATCAGTGTGTCCGCAATGTGCTCAACCTGGTGGTGCGCACCAAGCGCTTTGCCGGTTATCACTATAACAATCATCCTGATCTTGAAGCTCATGCACAGGTAACACGTCAGGCTGCTGCGGAAGGAACTGTTCTGTTGAAGAACAATGGCACATTGCCGTTGACATCCGTGCGCAATGTTGCGCTCTATGGCAATGCCAGCTACAGTCTGATAGCAGGCGGTACAGGTTCTGGCAATGTCAATCGGGCTTATACAATTTCTCTTGTTGAGGGCTTGCGTAATGCTGGTTGTCATGTCGATGAAACCCTGACCAACCGCTATGCTGCCTATTTGGAAGAGTGGACACGCAAGCACGGTAAGCTCAATGCCAACGTACTTGAGGTTCCAAAACTTCCTGATGAGTTGGAGGCTGAGGTCACCAGTGAGGAGGTGAGCAACAACGATGTGGCAATCATCACCTTGAGTCGTATTTCGGGAGAAGGACAAGACCGCACGGCAGAGAACTATAACCTCAGTACTCAGGAAAAGGAGTTGCTGCATCGCGTCTGCGCGGCTTATCACCAGGCTGGAAAGAAAGTGGTGGTGGTGCTCAATGTGGGCGGCGTCATGGAGACTGCCTCTTGGAAGGATCTGCCTGATGCCATTCTGTTACCATGGCAGTGTGGGCAGGAGATCGGCAACTCCATCGCTGACCTGCTCATGGGTAAGTCTACACCATCTGGTAAACTGCCAATGACATGGCCGGTGAGTATCAATGATGATCCTTCAACAAAGAATTTCCCGTCTGATGTGAAGGATGAGTCTCTTGATCTGTCGAGTATGTTTAAGGATGCCTCTAAGATGGCACAGGTGAAAAACGTCGGTTACACCAACTATGAAGAAGGTATCTACGTGGGCTATCGCTATTACGATACGTTCAAGAAAGAGGTGTCCTATCCTTTCGGCTTTGGCTTAAGCTATACGACTTTCTCGTTTGGCAAACCGTATGTAAAGGATCAGGGAAAGAGCATCAGCCTATCTGTGACGATTACCAATACGGGTAAGCGCCCGGGTAAGGAAGTGGCGCAAGTCTATGTGACAGCACCAAAGGGTAAGGAAGACAAGCCCGCACAGGAACTCAAGGCTTTTGCAAAGACACGTACCTTGCAGCCCGGCGAGAGCCAGACGCTGGTGATGAATATCGACAAGATTGATTTGGCCAGCTTCTATGAGAGCAAGAGCGCTTGGGTCGTTGATCCGGGTGTTTACACTTTCCGAGTGGGTTCGTCAAGTCGTGATATAAAGGGAAATGCCACGTTGGCCGTTAAGAAACAAATAAAGACGGTCCACAACGTACTTAAACCGCAAGTGAAGCTTACTTCATTGAAACTTGCGCAGTAAGAAAAGGCTTATCCTTGCGTTGAACTGAAAGCAAAATCGTTTGGGCTTGCTTATGTCCCCCCAGGGGAACATTAATAGTGAGAATTTAATTCCTTATGCCAAGTTGTTTCAACTCCTGATTACAACTGTTTTTTAGTTAACGCTCCGCTCTGCGGAATAAAGAATATAACCGAATATCGAGAATATCTTATCTTGATGTTCGGCTATATTCTTTCTCGGTTATATTCTTTCTTCTTTTAGCATCTTGCCGTCGAGGTTGTAAATGGCGACATGGTCTTTGTCCATCACGGCCATGGTGGGCTCGTTGCCACCCTTGGGAAAGGTGATGGAACCCGTGTTGCAGATGAGCATGCCGTCGGCAGTGTGCTCGAGCTGCCAGAGATGAGTGTGGCCGAAAAAGACGGCGTCGTAGTGTCCGGCGGGCAGATGGTCGGGATTGTAGACGTGGCCGTGGGTGAGCAGGATGCGGCGGCCCTCGTCGACAAGCAGCACAT
>ERZ773245.1320-NODE-1320-length-18362-cov-4.958977_pt1 | contig 18362 bp, 11 predicted proteins | sample MGYA00580988_ERZ773245 | MGnify/ENA primary metagenome ERZ773245 (study PRJEB29015, sample SAMEA2737792) | human gut metagenome | biome: human gut; feature: human-associated habitat; material: faeces | place: China | collected 2012 ... | reverse complement strand
TATTTGGAAAAACATATATAGGAAAAAATCCAACACCAAATAAAAATAGATATTGCATATTAAGATTTAATTTTTCAGGAATAAGCACAAATACAGTAGAAGAGACAATGAAAGGATTTAGAGAAAAAGTAGATTTAGGAATAAATAGATTTGTAGCAGATTATGAAATAGAGTTTTACAATAATCCAGAACAGAGTACAGAGGGAATATTAGGTAGTATATTTGAAGCATTTAGAACACAAAGAAGAGACGAGAAAATATATGTAATAATAGATGAATATGATCATTTTGCAAACGAATTATTAGGATTTAGAACAGATGAATTCAAAGAGTTAGTAGCCAAAAATGGAAAAATAAGAAAATGGTACGAAATCTTAAAAGAAGGAACAGAATCAGTAGTAGATAGAATATTTATTACAGGAGTAGCCCCAATAACATTAGACAGTACAACAAGTGGATTTAATATAGCCAATGATATAACAAAAGATATAGAATTTAATGATATGTTAGGATTTAATAAAGAAGATGTAAAATATTTAATGAAAGAAATAGACATGCCAGAAGAAAAGCAAGAAGAAGTATTACCAATAATAAAGGAAAATTATGATGGATATATATTTTCAGATGAAATAGATAATAACGAATTAAACAATTACAAATTATATAATTCAAATATGACATTATATTTCTTAAATGAATATTGCAGATTAAAAGAAATTCCTAAAAAATTAGTGGATATAAACATATTAAGTGATTATAGAAAAATAGAAGCATTTATGGATTTGTGTCAAAATATGAATAAAATAGAATTATTAGAAAAAATAGTAGCAGAAGAACCAGTAGAGAGTGAATTGACAGAGAAATTTAATGCAGAAATAAGTTTTGGAGAAAAAGAGCTAATTTCATTATTATTTTATTTAGGATATTTAACAATAAAAGAAAATGAATTTGGAGTACTAAAATTTATTATACCAAATGAGGTAATAAGAACAATTTATAGTAACTATTTTTTAGAATATATAAAAAGAAAAGCAGGAATAAATGCAGAGATAAAAAATGGAGAAATGATAAAAGAAATATTACTAGAAGGAAAAATAGATAAGGCAATAGAAACACTAGGAACATTTTTAACATACTTAGCTAACAGAGATTATCAACGCTTTGATGAAAAATACATAAAAGTGATATTTTACTCAATATGTAGAATGCTAGGAGCAGTATATATAAAATCAGAGTTAGAGGTTGGAGGAGAATATGCAGATATATTAATAGTGCCAAGAGAAAAATTAGAAGAAAGATATGGAGTATTATTAGAGTTTAAATATATAAAACAAGAAGAATATAATAAAAATCCAGAACTTTTAAAACAAAAACAACAAGAAGCAAAAACACAATTAGAAAGATATACTAAAAAAGAAGAATTAAAAGCAATACCAAATTTAAGAAGTTATGCAATTGTTGTAATAAAAGATAAAATAGAAGTAGAAGAGTTGTAAAAATGGAAATATTAGACACAAAACAATAAAATACACAAAATGATAAGTTATAAATAGAACAGAAAAAGTTCAGTTATCTAAAAGCATTCCTTTGGATAACAAGTCAAAAAAGGAGGAAGAACATATGAGGAGAGCAAACAATAAGGTTGTAGGAGGAATATTGTTATTAGCAATAGTGCTAGTAGCAGTAGGATATGCAGCGATAACGAAGGTAGGATTAAATATAGACGGAACAGCAAAATCAGAAGCAAATCCAGATAATTTTAAAGTAGAATTAATAGGAGAACCACAAACAAGTGGAGATGGAACTACAACAGCAACAATAAATACTGCTGATAAAACACAAGGAACAATGAATGTATCAGGATTAAATGCAAAAGGACAAACAGCAATAGCAACATATACAGTAAAAAATCAAAGTACAGACTTATCAGCAGATTTAACAGCAAAGGCAACAAGTACAAATGATGAATATTTTGAAGTACAATGCAGTCTTGAAAAAACAACATTAAAAGCTGGGGAAGAAACAACGATGACAGTAAAAGTAAAATTATTAAAAACACCAATAGATGAGACAAAAGAGAACTTATCAACAGAAATAGGAGTAAATATAGATGCAGAGCCAAAACAACCAGGGGAAGAAAATAATGGAGGAGCAACGACAGTAACAAGTCAAAAACCTAAAACAACAGAAGGAACATATTTGCCAGATGGATTTGCACAAGTAGAAGGAACAACATTGGAAAATGGATTAACAATACAAGATAGTAAAGGAAATCAATATGTGTGGATAGAGGTGCCAAAAACGTCAGAAGTATATCCAACAGCAGGACTAAATATAAAAAACTTTACAACAGAAGAATATACAGCGATAGAAACAGATTTACACACATATACAAATGATTATAGAGATGGAACAAGTTACAAAGATGAATATTATTCTGACGAGGTTACTGGATTAAAAAGCGAACAATATACTGCATTAAAACAGAAAATGTTAAAAAGTGTATATAAAAATGGAGGATTTTATATAGGAAAATATGAAACAGGAATAGAAAATGCGCCAAAAACAGATGGAGATGAAAATACAGCACCAACAGAAATACCAGTAATAAAGCAAAATGCATATCCATACAATTATGTAACATGTAGTCAAGCTCAAACATTGGCAAGTGGTATGGTGAAATCAGAAAATTATACAAGTAGTTTAATGTTTGGAGTGCAATGGGATTTAGTATTAAAATATTTAGAAACAAAAGGAACAGCACAAGCAGATTTAAAAACAGATAGTACAAGTATAGGAAATTACTATGATAATTTATGGGAAATAACAAATGAAAATTCAAAATATGCACCAAATGGTTCAGGATGGACAAGTGGAGCAAGAGGAAAGAAAGAATCAAATGAAATAGTATTATTATCAACAGGAGCGAGTGAAACATTTAGTAAACAAGGAATATATGATATAGCAGGAAATGTATGGGAATGGACACTTGAATATACTTCTGACACGAGCAATCCGTGTGCTTCTCGTGGTAGCTCTTGCAGCCACCATGGTGGCAACTCCCCAGCGATGTGCCGTGACGGCAACAGTACGGGCCGTTACCGCTATGGCGTCGGGTTTAGAGTAGCACTTTATTAAGGTAGACATGAGTTCTGTGTAGCAAAAAACTAGAAAGAGCTCAAACAAAGAATTAAATATAAAAATTAGAACAAGAGGAAGACGGTTCACACATGATGCGAAGCAACATAGTGAGAGTCGTCTCCTCACCGAAGGCGTATAATACAATGTGCTTTATATTTCACACACTGTATTATACACCTTCTTTTTTGCGAAAAAAATATAAGTGGTCGACATAAAGACATAAGAAGGCGATGAGATTTATAAAAAGTAAAAGCATACAATACTAGAGCTGATTATGTTTATAGCTTACATAAAAAATTAACCAGTAATACTAAAATTTGTAAAAAGGTCTTGCTAAATGTAGCAAGATATGTTATATTAGATATGTACTGAATTTATAGTACGAAAAGCAACTTAGGAAAGGCAAAACAAATTTTAAAATCTTGATTTTTTTCAAAAGTTTTATTCAAAGAAATAAATCAGTATTAAAAAATATCATACAGGACGGAGAGTGATGCATATGACTTTTATTAAACACGTTTTTTATAAAAAGTAAAATAAAAATATTGCTAAAACAAGCAAAAAGATAACAGAACAATTAGGGGCAGGAGAAGATTATAGAAAATTAAAACCAATAATAATAATAGCAATATTAGATTATTCATTTATAGAATCTCCGGAATATGTAACAGAAACTATAAGAGTTGCCAAAGACGACAGAGGATACGAACTAAATAATGATGTAAAATATTATTACATAGAATTAGAAAAGTTTAGAAAAGAAAATCCAGATATGACCAGAACAATAAATTATTGACTTTCATTTCTGGACATGGAAAGAGGGGAGTTGTTAGAAATGGCGTGTGAGAAGAATGATAAGGTAAAAAAAGCAGTTGAAAACTATGAAGTTTTAACAGGAGATGAAGAAGTAAAACGATTATCAGAGATTAGACTAATGTCCAATTTGGAGGAAAAGTCAGCACTTCATTGTGCTAGAGAAGAAGGAAGAGAAGAAGGAAAAAAACATGGAGAAGAGATTGGGCTAAAACGAGGAAAAAAAGAGACTGAACAAAAGTTAAAAGAAATTGCCCAAAAATTAAAAGAACAAAAAATGCCAATAAAACAAATAGCAGAAATAACAGGACTGAGTGAAAAAGAAATAGAAGCATTAGAAAAATAGTATAATATATATAAACTCGAGTTATATTTTAAAAGTACAAAGATATAACTTGAGTTTTTTATATTTTTCTGATATCTAGACATATAAAGATAATTGTGATAAAATTCCAATAGTTGAATATAAATATATTTGACACAAAAATTAATACCTAATAGAGGGTGATAAAAATGATAAAATTTACAAAAATGGAAGGGCTAGGAAACGATTACGTTTACATGGATGCAATAAACCAAAAAATTGAAAATAGACCAGAGCTAGCTCGATTTGTCAGCAACAGGAATTTCGGGATAGGTTCTGACGGGCTAATTTTAATAGAAAAAAGCGAAGTGGCAGATTTTAAGATGACAATGTTTAATTCAGATGGTTCACAAGCAGAGATGTGTGGAAATGGAATAAGATGCGTGGCAAAGTTTGTTTATGACAAAGGAATGACAGACAAAACAACACTAAAAATTGAAACATTAGCAGGAATATTAGAATTAAATGTAGAAGATGGAAAAGTAAAAACAGTTAGAGTTGATATGGGAGAACCAATTTTAGAAGCAGAAAAGGTTCCAGTAGTATCAACAGAAAATCCAGTAAAAAATTTGATATTAAAGGCACAAGATAAAGAGTTCAGGTTTACATGTGTGTCAATGGGAAATCCTCATGCTATAACCATTGTAGATGATACTGAAAGTTTTGATGTAAAAAAATATGGAGAAGAATTAGAAGTAAACAAAGCTTTTCCAAGAAGAACGAATGTAGAATTTGTTCAAATAATAGATAGAAATACAATAAAAATGAGAGTATGGGAAAGAGGTGCAGGAGAGACACTTGCATGCGGTACAGGAGCATGTGCAACAGCAGTAGCTTGCAATCTAAACGGATTAACAGATAGAAAAGTTACAATTGAATTATTAGGTGGAAACTTAGAAATAGAATGGAATAAAGAAAATAATCATGTATATATGACTGGACCTGCAACAACAGTGTTCGAAGGGGAACTTATAGAACAAGGAGGCATATTATGAGTTATATAAACGAAAATTTTTTAGAATTACAAGACAGTTATTTGTTTTCAACAATAGCTAAAAAAGTTGCTGAATATTCTTCACAAAATCCAGACAAAAAAATAATAAAGCTAGGAATAGGAGATGTTACGAGACCAATTGTACCAGCTTGTATAGAGGCTATGCATAAAGCAGTTGATGAAGTTGCAACTCAAGATGGATTTAAAGGATATGGACCAGAACAAGGATATGAATTTTTAAGAGAAGCAATCTCAAATGAATATAGAGAAAAAGGAATTGATATAAAACTAGATGAAATATTTGTATCAGATGGAGCCAAATGTGACTGTGGAAATATTGTAGACATTTTTGCAATAGACAATAAAGTAGCAATTACAGACCCAGTATATCCTGTATATTTAGACACAAATGTAATGTCTGGCAGAAGTGGAAAGTTTAACAAAGAGACAGGAAAATATGAAAAAATAGTATATTTGCCAGTAAATAAAGAAAATGACTTCAAGCCGCAATTGCCAAAAGAAAAAGTAGATATAATTTATCTATGTTTTCCAAACAATCCAACAGGAACTGTGATAACAAAAGAAGAATTAAAAAAATGGGTGGATTATGCAATAAAAAACAAAGCAGTAATATTATATGATTCAGCATATCAAGCATTCATAACAGAAGAAAACATCCCTAGAAGTATATATGAGGTTGAAGGTGCGAAACAAGTTGCAATAGAATTCAAAAGTTATTCAAAAACAGCAGGTTTTACAGGATTGAGATGTGGATATATAGTGGTTCCAAAACAAGTAAAAGGATATACTAAAAATGGTGAAGAAGTAGAGCTTAACAAGTTGTGGAATAGAAGAACTTGCACAAAATTTAATGGTGCATCATACATAATTCAGAGAGCAGCCGAGGCAATATATACCGAAGAGGGGCAAAAACAAATAAAAGAAAATATTAATTATTATTTAGAAAATGCAAAAATAATAAGAGAAGGATTACAAGAAGCAGGATATGAAGTATATGGAGGAATTAATGCACCATATATTTGGCTAAAAGTTCCTGATGAATTAACATCTTGGGAATTCTTTGACAAATTACTAAAAGAATACAATATAGTAGGAACACCTGGAAGCGGCTTTGGACCTAGTGGAGAGGGCTATTTCAGATTAACTGCTTTTGCAACTAGAGAAAATACAATCGAGGCAATGAATAGACTAAAATAATTTGAATAAATAGAATTTTAGGTCATATAATTAAAAGAAGCGGAGGATTGTAATATGATAAAATTAGGAATTGTTTATGGTGGTGTATCAACAGAACATGATATATCAGTAATGTCTGCAAAGTCAGTTATAGAGAATCTAGATAAAGAAAAATATGAGATACATGAAATATATATAAACAAGTATGGAAAGTGGTATGAGGTCATAGACAATGAAAAAGAAGAAATTTATAATTTGATATGGGCACTAAAAAAATTGGATGTAGTGTTTCCGATTTTACATGGCCTTGGAGGAGAAGATGGAACAATACAAGGAATGTTAGAAATGCTACAAGTTCCATATGTGGGCTGTAAAGTACTAGCGTCAAGTGTGGGCATGGATAAAGTATACACAAAGATTATTTTTGAAAAGGCCGGAATTCCAGAAGCACCATATGTATATATAAAGAAAAAAGAGAATGGATACATAATAGTAAATGAGAATTTTGAAGAGGAAGAATTCAAGGTGGAAAGTATAACTAAAAAATTGAATTATCCAATGTTTGTAAAACCATCAAATTCTGGTTCATCGGTAGGAGTAAAAAAGGCTACTAATAATGAAGAACTAAAAATGGCAATTGAAAATGCAGGTCAGTATGATAACAAAATTTTAATAGAGCAAGGAATAAATGCAAGAGAAGTGGAATGTGCGATTTTGGATGGAACAGAAGTAAGAGCTTCAACTGTTGGTGAAATAATATCAGCTGAAGAATTTTATAGTTTTGATGCAAAATATAACATTCCAGAGTCAAAAACAATAATTCCAGCAGATATTTCTAAAGAACAGATTGAGCAAATTCAAAAACTTGCGATAAGAGCATTTAAAGCAATAGATGGAAGAGGATTAGCTAGAGCAGACTTTTTTATAGAAAAGGATACAAATAAAATATATATAAATGAAATTAATACAATGCCAGGTTTTACAAAAATAAGTATGTATCCAAAATTATTTGAATCAGTTGGAATTAAATATTCTGAACTTTTAGATAAACTAATAGCAAATGCAATAAAAGATTAAAAAAGATGCAAATATATTGAACCCCAGTTATTAGACTTTTGTGCTTAATAATGGGGTTCACTTTATATAGACACCTTAAAATTATTTTTTTGGAACAATCTCATATTTAACTTTAAAATAGTTAAATTTATCAAGTTCATTAGAAGACAAACAATCAAGATAAATATCAAGTTGGTCCAAATTGCTACAAGCTGTTATTACAGCGGGGTTAAGAGAACTATTAAAAACAACTTCTGTAGCAAGACTTATGCTATCAAAAACAGAAGCTTTTTCTTTTTTTCTCATTAAATTATAAGCCTCTTTAAATCTTGACTTAGATGAATTTTTGTATTTATCAATTGGGAAAGTATATTCACCATCAATTACATCTTGAATGTTAGAATAACTTTTATTTTTATCAAGAATTTTTTCAACATCTTCTATTTTGTAAGGTAATACAACTTTACCTTGAGTTTCTGAAATCAAAAGTACATCACTATCTTTAGGTTGTTCATCAACTTTTTCTTCATCATTAGAATTTTTTTCTTCATTTTTATCAGAAGCAAGAGAAACTTCCAATTCAGAAATATTAACACCTAAATTAGTCAAAACATTTTTTAAATCTTGTAAAATATTTTTTAAATCTTCTAAATTAGTTTCATTATTTTCAATATTATTAATTGAGTTAATTTCAATATTTTTCTCGGCTTTTGGACCAAATTCAACTTCATCTCTTTTTGGTTCTTGTTTTTTTATTGAAGCTTTCGCCATTAGTATACCTCCTTATAACATAAACTCCATATATGATAATATTTTTTTGTGAAAATTTCAAGGTCTTTTTGAGAAAAAATTATTAAATCTGCACGGAAAAAAAGCGATCTCAGGTGTGCAATGCACCGAAAAAAAGCGATCTAAAATGTGCAAAAATATAGAATAAAATCAAAAAATGTGATAAAATACAACAAGAAAAACAAGAGATTCAAAAATCAGTTAAAGCAAACAAGCAGTCAAAGAAAGGAAAGAAATCGAAAATGGCGCAAACACAAGAAAATCAAGAAGCACAAGAACCAAAAAAAAGCAGAAAAATAGGAGATGTATTTAGCGATTATAAAACAAATAGTAACATAGCAGATGCGATAATAACAAAAATGAACCTAATAAAAAAAATAAATACATTAGAATTAGGTATGGCATCTGATGAATATATAGAAATTAAAGAAATATGGTATTTAGAAAAATTTTTAAGAGAAAGATTTCAATTTGGACAAGTACATATGATAATAACATATGCAGAAGGCACATACATAAAGAGAGTAGATGACGAATGGGAAAATTTGATATGTTATATGGCACATAAATATCCACTAATGAGGCCATTATTGCTATTGAAAAGTAAAGTTGAATTAACAGAAAAAGATGTAAATGTATATATGCAAATAAAAGGAGCAGACTTTTTAAAAGCAAGAAAATTAGATAGAGAGCTAGAAAATGTAATACACAATTTATTTGGAAAAAAATACATTGTAAATATAGAAGAAAAAATCACAGAACAAGAAATGAAAGCTTTTCAAGAAAAAACAAAAGAAATTGAAGAACAGGCAGTACATGAGGCGATGAGAGGAATGGAAATAAGAACACATCAAGAAGGACAACACAATAATGCTTCAGAACTGCAAGGAATGCCTTCAATATCAACAATGTCAGAAAGCACAACAGGAGAAATGCCACCAATTCCAGAAGGACCATATAATGATGTAGATTATGCTATGCCATCTGTAGACGAAAATGGATATGTACTAGAAATGGAAGAGTTACCACAGGCAGAAGACATAATATTTGGAAAGGCATCAAGAGCAAAAGAAAAGAAATTAAAAATAAAAGAAATTGATGCAAACTCAGGAAGAATTACATTAGAAGGTAGAATAGTAAACAGTGAATGTAGAGAGACCAAAACTGGAAAAGGAATGTTAATATTCGAAATTTATGATGGAACAGGAGTTATTACATGTAAATCATTTGCGGAAGATGCAACTAAAGGAAATGAAATACTAGAAAAAATGAAATCAGCAAAAGCTATAAAAACAACGGGAAAAGCAGGATTAGATGCATATGCAGGAGACATCACTGTAATGGCAAATATTATAGCAGAAATAAGTGATGAAGGATTGCCACCAATTCCAGAAGAAGATGACAGTTCGCCATTAATCTTAGGTTCAGCACCAGTGATAAAAGAGCCATTAGTAAAAATAGCTGACCTTAATTCAGAGTCTGGAAGTGTATGTATAGATGGCGAAATTCAAGCAATGGAAGATAAAGAGACAAAATCAGGAAAAGTAATTTTAAGTATAGATATATATGATGGAACAAGTACCATGACATGTAAAGCATTTTTGCCAGGAAATAGTGCAAAAAAAATAATAAAGCGTTTAGGATCAACACCTGCTATAAAACTTGCGGGAAAAGCACAAATGGACACATTTTCAAATGAATTAACAGTAATGGCAAATACGATTATGGTATCAGAGCCAAAGCCAAAAACAGTGAGAATGGATAATGCGGAAGTAAAGAGAGTAGAACTACATATGCACACCAAAATGAGTGCAATGGATGCAATGACATCAGCAACAGACTTAATAAAAAGAGCGATGAAATGGGGAATGAAATCAATTGCAATTACAGACCATGGAGTTGTACAAGCATTTCCAGAAGCATATCATTTGCTAGGAAGAGACAATCCAGATATGAAAGTTATTTATGGTGTAGAAGCATATTTAGCACCAGATAAAGAAAATTCAGTAACAAACGCTAAAGGTCAACCACTTGACACCACATATTGTGTACTAGACTTAGAAACAACAGGATTTTCAGCAGTTACAGAAAAAATAACAGAAGTAGGAATAATGAAAGTTAAAGATGGAAAAGTAATAGATGAATTCAGTTGCTTTGTAAATCCAGAAAAGCCAATTCCACAAAGAGTTGTAGAAGTTACTAATATCACAGATGAAATGGTAAAAGATGCAGAAACAATAGACAAAGTATTCCCTAAAATATTAGAATTTTTAGGAGATTCAATAATTGTTGCACATAATGCCAAATTCGATGTAGGCTTTTTAAAGCAAAATGCAAAAGTTTTGGGATATGATTTTGACTACACAGTTCTGGATACTCTAACACTTGCAAAAGATGTATTCCCAAATATGAAAAAATACAAACTAGGTAAAATTGCAGATGAATTAGGAATAAAAGTAGAAGTAGCACATAGAGCATTAGATGATGTTGATACAACAGTAAAAGTATTTAATGTAATGTTAGACAGATTAAGAGATAGAGGTGTTACTACAGTTGAAGAGATTGATACAAAAGGAAGAGATGAAGAAGCAAAAAAAGAAGAATATAAAAAATTAAATACATATCATGCCATAATTTTAGCTAAAAATTATATAGGATTAAGAAACCTTTACAAACTAGTATCATTATCACATTTACATTATTTTTACAAGAGACCACGTATATTAAAAAGCTTGTACAAAAAATATTCAGAGGGCTTAATATTAGGTAGTGCTTGTGAAGCTGGAGAATTATATCAAGCAATAGAACTTGGAAAATCAGATGAGGAAATAGAAAATATTGCAAGAGATTATGACTATCTAGAAATTCAGCCAATAGGAAATAATGACTTCTTAGTAAGAAATGGAGTAGTACCAGATAGAGAATATCTAAAAGATATAAATAGAAAAATTGTTGCATTAGGAGAAAAATTAGGAAAGCTAGTTGTAGCAACGTGTGATGTCCACTTCATGGACCCTCAAGATGAAGTATATAGGCGTATATTAGAAGCAGGGCAAGGATATAAAGATGCAGATGAGCAAGCACCATTATATTTAAGAACAACAGAAGAAATGCTTAAAGAATTTGAATATTTAGGCAAAGAAAAAGCATATGAAGTAGTAGTAACAAACACAAACAAAGTTGCAGATATGTGTGACAGGATAGACCCAATATCACCAGAAAAATGCCCTCCACATATACCTGGATGTGAAGAAGATATCAAGAATATAGCATATAAAAAAGCACATGAGCTATATGGAGATACATTACCAGAAATTGTTCAAACTAGACTAGACAAAGAACTAAATTCAATAATTAGTAATGGATATTCTGTAATGTATATTATAGCTCAAAAATTAGTATGGAAATCCAATGAAGACGGCTATATTGTAGGTTCAAGAGGGTCTGTTGGTTCATCACTTGTAGCATTTATGACAGGTATAACTGAAGTAAATTCATTAAAACCACATTATAGATGCCCTAATTGTAAATACTCTGAATTTGAAGATTATGGAGTAGGAAATGGATTTGACTTACCAGATAAAGACTGCCCAAAATGTGGTACAAAAATGGCAAAAGATGGAATGGATATCCCATTCGAAACATTCTTAGGATTCAATGGAGACAAAGAGCCAGATATTGACTTAAACTTCTCTGGAGAATATCAAGCAAAGGCACATAAATATACAGAAGTAATATTTGGAAAAGGAACATGTTTTAAAGCAGGAACAGTAGGTACAGTTGCAGAGAAAACTGCATTTGGATATGTAAAAAAATATTTTGAAGAAAGAAACATACCAGTAAATAAGGCAGAAATTGCAAGACTATCAGTAGGATGTACAGGAATAAAAAGAACAACAGGTCAGCATCCAGGGGGAATTATAGTAGTACCTAAAGGAAGAGAAATATATGAATTTACACCTGTACAGCATCCAGCAGATGACCCAAATTCAGATATAATAACAACTCATTTTGACTATCACTCAATAGATGGAAACTTGTTAAAATTAGATATATTGGGACATGATGATCCTACAGTAATTCGTATGTTACAAGATATTACAGGGATTGCACCAACAGAAATCCCATTAGATGATAAAGAAACAATGTCAATATTCAATTCAACAAAAGCATTAGGGGTAACACCAGAACAAATCCATTCAGAAGTAGGAACATTTGGAATACCTGAATATGGAACAAAATTTGCAAGAGGCATGCTTTTGGATACACACCCAACAACATTTGATGAATTGATACGTATATCTGGATTATCACACGGTACAGATGTATGGTTAGGAAATGCACAAACATTGATAGAACAAGGAATTGTAACCTTGCAACAAGCAATCTGTTGTAGGGACGACATAATGATATATCTAATTCAAAAAGGTTTGCCACCAGACAAATCATTCAAAATAATGGAAGCAGTACGTAAAGGAAAAGTTGCAAAAGGAAAAGAACCAAAATGGAAAGACGAATATATTCCACTAATGAAAGAACATGATGTACCAGATTGGTATATAAAATCATGTGAAAAAATAAAGTACATGTTCCCAAAGGCACATGCGGCAGCATATGTAACAAATGCCTTCAGAATAGCATGGTTCAAAGTACACATTCCGTTAGCATATTATGCAGCATATTATACAATCAGAGCAAAAGCATTTGATGCAGAAGTAATGATAAATGGAAAAGAAAAAGTAAAAAATAAAATGAAAGAAATAGACATGATGGGAAATAATGCAACACCAAAAGATAAGGATATGTATGATGACCTAGAAATAGTCTTAGAAATGTATGAAAGAGGCTTAAAGTTTTTACCAATTGATTTATACAAGTCACATGCGACAAAATTCCAAGTAGAAGGAGATTGTTTGCGTCCACCATTAAATAGTATAGCAGGACTTGGAAATGTTGCAGCAGAAAGTATAATGAATGCGCGTAAAGACGAAAAATTCATGTCAATAGACGATATGAAAATTCGTGCAAAAATAGGAGACTCTGTAACCGAATTACTAAAACAATTTGGTTGTCTTGAAGGAATGAGCCAAAGCAATCAGCTGAGCTTATTCGGCTGATTTTGCACACTTGAGATCGCTTTTTTTCGGTGCGATTTTGCACACAAAAAAAGCGAGATAATCGGTGCAGTTTTGCACGGGAAAAAAGCGAGATAATCGGTGCAATTTTGCACACAAAAAAAGCGAGATAATCGGTGCAGAAGGGAGCAAATAAAAAATGCAATTAATAGATATTTTTTCTACAAGAAACATATTAATATATTTATTTATAATAAACTTAGTTGGTTTTTACATGATGTGGTCAGACAAAAGAAAAGCCAAATGGGGAAAATGGAGAATTCCAGAACAAACACTTTTTATAGTAACAGCTTTAGGGGGAGGAATAGGAACAATTGCAGGAATGTATACATTTCATCATAAAACAAAGAAACTAAAATTTACAATAGGATTGCCTACAATATTGATTTTAGAAATTATATTAGTTATATATTTAAAATTTTTCTAGTTACATAAAAATAAAAATAAAAAGTGAACAATTGTAAAAAAAAATTATCAACATATAAATGTGAATAACGTGTAAACGAAATGTTACTGTTTTGAGTTATTCACAGAGTTATCCACATTATCCACAACTTGCGGATGATGAAGAAAATCTGAAAACTGTAAACTGAATTGAATACATAAAATTAAAAACAAAACTGAATGCTTATTCTAAAAAACAAAAAAACTTGCATTAAATTAAATAAAATTATATAATACCATTTATAAAAGAAGATAGGTGAAAAAATATGAATAAAACAAAAAGAAAGATATTTGAGACGTCAATGAAATTATTTGCAGAAAAAGGATATGATGCAACTAGTATAGAAGAAATCACAGCAACTGTTGGGGTAGCAAAAGGAACACTATATTATCATTTTTCAAGCAAAGAAGAGATATTTAATTTTTTGATAGAAGAAGGGATAAAATTATTGCAAAATAGTGTAGATATAAAAACTTCAAAACACAATAATTATATCGACAAAATAAAAGCAATTGTTCTAATTCAAATAAAAATTGTAGCAAAATATGAAGATATAATAACAATAATCTTAAGCCAATTTTGGGGCAATGAAGCGAGAAATAAAAAATGCCAAGACCATGTATATGATTATATAGGGCAAATCGAGAAAATTGTACAAGAAGGAATTGAAAAGGGAGAAATAAAAAACGGTGATGCAAGAGCGATTGCATCAGAAATATATGCATTAATATGTTCAACATTAGTATATAAAAAACGTGAGGGAGAATATATGGATGTAATGCAATTATACCATGAATACGAAAATACGGTAATTAATGGATTAAGAATAAAGTAATAAAAGAAAGGGGTAGCTATAGTGGAAACTAAATCGAGAAAAATGAAATTTACAGATTTGAAAGATATGCTAAAACAAACAGGAGAAGCTTATGGAGACAGACCAGCATATATTTTTAAAACAGAAGAAAAGGAAAAATTCAAAACAATAACACATAAAGAATTCAGAGATGAAATAAATGCATTAGGAACAGTTTTAATAAACATGGGATTAAAAGATAAAAGAATAGCAGTAATCTCAGAAAACAGATATGAATGGGAACTTTCATATTTAGCAGTAGCAGCAGGAGTTGGAGTTATAGTACCACTTGACAAGTCATTGCCTGATAATGAGCTTGAAAGTTTAATTCTTCGTTCACAAGTTGAGGCAATAATATATTCATCAAAATATGACGCAATAATGAATATTCTAAGAGAAAAGAAAAATACCAACTTAAAATATTTTATCTCTATGGATTTAGCAGAAAATACACAAGGAATTTATGCTGAAAAATCATTGGTAGAAAAAGGAAAAAAACTATTAAAAGAAGGAAAAAAAGAATATCTAGATGCAAAAATTGATGCTGATAAAATGGGAATAATGCTATTTACATCAGGAACAACTGCAATGTCAAAAGCAGTAATGTTATCACATAAAAATTTGGTAACAAATGTTATGGACATAATCCAAAGATTTGATTTATATGAAGATGATAGATTTTTGTCATTTTTACCATTACATCATGTATTTGAATGTACAGTGGGATTCTTATATCCGATATCAATAGGTGGTTCAATTGCATTTTGTGAAGGTGTAAAACATATGGCAGATAATATCAAAGAATTTGGTATTACTGCAATGATATCAGTTCCAGCAGTTTTTGATATAATTTACAGAAAAGTAATGAAAACAATTGAGAAAAAAGGCAAAATGCAAAATTTAGAAAAGGGAAAGAAAATCTCACAACTATTATTAAAAGTAAAAATTGACATAAGAAAACAACTATTCAAAGAAGTACATGAAAGTTTAGGCCCAAAACTAAGATTGGTAGTAACAGGTGGAGCTGCACTAGACTCAGAAACAGAAAAAGGATTTAATGATTTAGGTTTTGATGTTGAGCAAGGATATGGATTAACAGAAACAGCACCAGTAATTGCAGCAGAGACTCCAAAATGTAGAAGATTAGGCTCAATAGGAAAGAAATTTCCAAGTGTAGAAGTAAAAATTGATAATCCAGATGAGGAGGGAATTGGAGAATTAATGGCCAAAGGTTCATCAATAATGTTAGGATATTATGAAAATGAAGAAGCAACAAAAGCAGCGTTAGATGACGATGGATGGTTCCACACAGGAGATTTAGCAAGAATAGACAAGGATGGATTTATATATATTTCAGGAAGAAAAAAAAGTGTAATCGTATTAAATAATGGTAAAAATGTATTCCCAGAAGAAATTGAAACTTTATTAAATAAAGTTGAAGGAATAAAAGAATCATTTGTTTATGAGAAAAAAGAAAACGATGGAGATGTTAAAGTTTGCGTTGAAATTGTTTATGATAAAGAATTGATTAAAGAGTTATATAACATAGATGGAGAAGAAAGTATAAAAGAATTTTTATGGGAAAAAGTAAAAGAAGTAAATAAATTAATGCCAAAATATAAATATGTTAGAGAAATGATAATAACAGAAGAACCATTAGTAAAAACAACTACTTTAAAAATTAAAAGACATGAAGAATTGAAAAAGGTTTTAAATAAATAAAATATAAAAAGGTCCTAGTTCGAATGAAGAAAAAGGATCTTTTTCTTTTTAAAGTATAAAAAACAAATAAATAGCAAATATTACAAAAATATTACAAATGTAATTAAAATGTAACATAAAAATAAATTAAAAAGTATTGAGCTTTTAATGAAGCTGTTGTATAATAAAAAAGAATTTAATTATTTGACTACATAGGAAAAGGAGGAATTTGCATGTCTAGAAAGTCAGGCATAGTAAATGTGAGAATGGTAATCACTGAAGAGAAAATACTATCCAATATAGATAAAGTACAAAAATTAATAAATCCAAAAAGCAAGAAGCAAATAGTTCAATTAGATGATGATACATATTTCAAAGACTTAATTGAATCTATAAAAGCTTATTTAATAGAATATCCAAAGAAGAAAAACTTTCCTGCAAGTGTATATAAAGCAGCTTATGGTTTAGTTGAATATGCGACTATACAATTCGAGGAGAATACTAAAAAGGTTGAAGAATTAATAAGACAAAGAGAAGAAAATATAGCTTTAGCCGGAACATTAAGAGAACTCGTAGAAGCAGTAGAAAACAAAGATTCAGAATGGAAAGATAAAGTTGAAGAAAATAAAGGACTATTTTCAGAAGATCTAATAGATACTTTAAAATTAGTTGGAAAAGATAGAAGTAGGAGAAGTCAGAATTATAAAGATGCCATAAAATTATTAAATGCAAGAGTAAGTAATCTTGAAACGAATTTACATATCGAAATAGACATGGAAAGAACAGAAGATAAATCAAAAGCTTTGAGTTATATAGGAATTGAAATTGCTGATGCCCTAAAAGACATTCCAAGACCAGCAGACTTAATAATAGAGGAAACGCCGGAAGAAGAAACAGAAACACCAGTAGTTGAAGAAATCCAGGTAGAAGAAAAGAAAGCTAAAAAGACAACTAAAGCAGCTACTGCAAAAACAGCTAAAAAGAAAGCAAATATAGAAGAAGCAGCAGTAGTAGAAGAGGTTGAAACAAAACCTAAGGCAAGAGCTAAGACTAAAGCAAAAGCTGAAAATGTAGAAGTTATAGAGACTAAGGCAAAAACAAAAGCTACAAAATCTACAAGAGTAGTGAAAGCAGAACTTATAGATGTTGAACCAAAAGCTAAAAAGGCAAAGGTTGAACTCATAGATGTTGAGCCTGAAATTAAAGTAGCAAAAGCAGAACTTATAGATGTAGTGCCAGAAATAGAAGAAGCTAAAAAACCGGTTAAAAGATATGTTAGGGTAAAAGGCTATAGAGTTAATGCAATAAAAGAAAATGAAGAACCTAAAGAGGAAAAAGTAGAAATAATCAAAGAACAACCAAAACAAGAAGTTATACCAAAGAAAAAAGTTTCACAACTCATTAAGATTGAGGAAAATGAAGAAGATACAGAAGTTGATGAACAACAAGCTATACAAGATTATCAAGAATCAGTTACATTTGAGAAAAAGCCTTCTTTATGGCAAAGAATCAAAAATAGCAAATTGGGAAGAGTTGTTTCATATGTACTTAAAATTAGAATTAGAATTGAATTACCAAATGCTTTACCAGAAGGTAGAGGAGAAGAATAAATATAAGAATATAGCTAGAAATATTGAATATGAATTGGCTATATATCAATAGTTGAGGTAGAAATCTTTATAAGTTTCTACCTCAGTTTTTGCTCCATTTTATGTTTAAAATATATTTATAACAAAATTTAAAGAAATTCACTAAAAAAACTTGACAAATTGTAAAAATCATATTAAAATATGTAATGTGCTCACAAATGAGCTACAAGATGGTGGATGTAGCGTAGTTGGTTAACGCGCCAGTTTGTGGCACTGGAGACCGTG
>ERZ773245.1317-NODE-1317-length-18370-cov-4.250232_pt1 | contig 18370 bp, 11 predicted proteins | sample MGYA00580988_ERZ773245 | MGnify/ENA primary metagenome ERZ773245 (study PRJEB29015, sample SAMEA2737792) | human gut metagenome | biome: human gut; feature: human-associated habitat; material: faeces | place: China | collected 2012 ... | reverse complement strand
ACGGAAGAGGGCGTCAACTACACGATGGGCCGTGAGGAGAGCATCCTGCGCACCGACGAACTCATCATCAAGAACCTGAAGACGAACAAGGTGAAGCAGATAGCCCAGGAGATTGGCAAGGTGCCGGTGCTCTCCTTCGGCAACAGCGGCGGCGACGCAGCCATGCACAACTATGCGCTCAGTAACCCGAAGTATAAGTCGGCGGCCTTCATGCTCATTGCCGACGACGACGTGCGCGACCATGCCAACCGCGAGAAGGCTCTCAAGTTGGGCCAGCAGTGGCGTGAGGCCGGCTACCACGTCATCTCCATGCGCGATGACTTCAAGACCATCTACGGCGAGGGCGTCACGAAGACCGACTTTTCGTTTCCCATCGATACGAAGCCTCTCACCGAGTGGCAGGCAGGGCGCACCGTCAGTCAGGAGGCCGTCGAAGCCTTTGGCGGAATTGACAAATGCTTCGCCGCCGAGCCTATCCCCGATGGCGTGTGGGCACAGATGCAGGGTAAGACCTATAAGGAGAATCCCTACATCGGGCGTGATGACCTGCGTCACATCCGCGCCCTGCACTGGGACTACGACAACCAGATGCACGTCGGCGAGATGATCGTGAACAAGCAGATTGCCGACCGCGTGGCCACCATCCTCCGCCAGTTGTTCGATGCCAAGTACCCCATCCAGCGGATGCTCCTGCCCGATGTGTATGATGCAGACGATGAGACGCAGATGCGCGACAACAACTCGTCGTCCTTCTGCTACCGCGCCATCGCGGGCAGCACCAAGCTGTCGAAACATGCCCGGGGGCTGGCCATCGACATCAACACCCTCTACAATCCCTATTACAAGGATCGCAACGACGGCACGCGCTTCATCCAGCCCGCCACGGCTGAGAAATACTGCGACCGCACGTGGGACTTCCCCTACAAGATAGACCACGACGACCTCTGCTTCCGCCTCTTCACCGCCGCCGGCTTCGAGTGGGGCGGCGACTGGACATCGTGCAAGGACTACCAACATTTTGAGTTAATTGAATAAACTTTGAATAACTATGAAACAAATGAAACTATGGATGCACGCCGCCATCCTGATCATCTGCGGCACTGTAAGCATGCAGGCTGAGACCCTGCGCGGCACCGTGAAAGACGCTATCACTGGCGAACCGCTGATTGGCGCTACGGTGAGGGTTGTAGAGCTTCAGGGAGCAGCTGCTGTGACCGATATCGATGGTAACTATCTGATTAATATCAGTCAGGGTGGACGTTACACCATCGAATCGACCTACATCGGCTACGAACCGAGTATGATGAAGGAAATACTGATTTCCGGCGTCAAGGAGGTGGTCTTGGACATCGCTTTGCGTGAGAACAGTACCGAACTGAAGGAAGTGGTGGTGCGCCCCCGTGTGAACAAGGAGTCAACAGTCAATCCTGCCGTACTGACTGGTGGAGTGATGCTCTCTATGGAGGAAGCCAGCCGTTTTGCGGGTGGTGCCAACGACCCTGCCCGATTGGTGATGGCCTTCGCTGGTGTGTCGGGTGAAGCTGATGGTAGTGGTCTCTCCATTCATGGCAATGCTCCGGAGCGTATGCAGTATCGCATAGAGGGTGTGGAGGTGTTTACACCTAACCACTACAATGACATGTGGAATGCCGGCTACGGACTGATTAGCGGACTGAACTCTAACGTTATAGGCAACTCCGACTTCTTCACCTCCACCTTCAATGCCAACTACTCAAATGCGCTGAGTGGTGTGTTCGACGTAAAGATGCGACCGGGTAACAACTCCAAACACGAAAACATCCTACAGCTGGGTTCGGCATTCGAGGAACTGACATTAGAAGGTCCGCTCTCGAAGAAGAGCAATGCCAGCTATATCGTGAACTACCGCTATGGCTTCACTGCGCTCATCAGTCAGCTGGGGCTCGTTGATACCGAAGGCGACCAACTCAACTTCCAGGACTTCTCATGGAAACTGAACCTGCCCACTAAGAAAGCTGGAACATTCTCTATCTTTGGACTGGCACTATTGGACAAGACACATACCGACCGTATCGATTTGAAGGATGTGCACTCGGCTTACGATGCCTCTAATTTCAATGGTGATATGACACAGTTGCTGGCTGGTATCTCACACAAGATTCACCTGGGTAACAAGTGGTCGTGGAACACCACAGCGGCTTACAATATGCAACATATCGGTGTAGATAATCTATACTATGGTTTGGAACGCGATGCCAATGGAGTACTGAAGACCCCGCTGGCTTTTGAGGAGCCTGAGACGCAATACCTCTTCAGCAAGCAGAAGCAAAATGAAGACCGTCTGCTCTTCAATACAGAACTGTCGAAGCAGATAACAGGAAAATGGCTCACACAGTTCGGTGCCGAATACTCCCACCGTTTCTTCGACTTGAAATACAGCAGCGTGGATTATCTCTATGCCGACCCCTCAACGATGAAGACCTACACCGATATGAAGGACGACACGGGTCTCGCCAGCGCTTTCTGGCAGAACCTCCTCACACTGAGCGATAAGTTCAGTATGTCGCTGGGTGTAGCAGCCAACTACTTCGTACTCTCAGATGATGTTTCTGTTGAGCCACGCGCCAGCATGAAGTGGCAGCCCTACAACGGTGGCAGCTTCTCACTGGGCTACGGTCTGCACTCAATGGTTGAGAAACTCGACACCTATTTCTATCGCGATGAAACTGGCCGACTGGTGAACAAAGACCTCGGTCTGAGCAAGGCCCACCACCTGCAGTTTTCCTACTCCCATAAGTTCACAGACAACCTCAACCTGCGTCTGAACATGTTCTACCAGTATGGTTTCGACACGCCTGTGGGTATCAATGGTAGCACCTACTGCGTCACCAACCGCTTCTATGCTTACACCGATGAACCGCTTGTGAATAAGGGCAACACCCGTAACTACGGTGGAGACATCACGCTGGAGCACTATATGAGTCACGGCTTCTTTGGCCAAACCAACTTCTCGCTCTATAAATCACAGTACAGAGGCGTTGACAAGGTATGGCGCAACCAGCTCTACGACCGTGGCTTCATGTTCAAGATCCTGGGTGGTAAGGAGTGGATGATTGGTAAGAACGTGCTTAATGTCAGCGCTAAGTACTCTATTCAGGGCGGTTTGCGCTACACACCTATCGATGTGGAGGCCATGCGTGCCAACGTAGCAGCCGGTATCATCAATGATGATCCTATCTATAAGGAGAATGAGGCATTCTCTAAGCGCTTCAAGCCGACGAGCGTTGTCGACCTGACTGTGAGCTACAAAATCAACCGCCGCAAGGTGAGCCACACCATCGCCTTCGAGGGTCTGAACATCCTCGATGCTGAGGCTCCGCAATGGCAGCGCTACGACCTCGCCACTGGTGAGATCCGTACCGACAAGGCAGGTATCTCACTGCCTAACATCTTCTATCGTCTCGACTTCTAATAAATGAGAAAAACATTATGGCTTGCTGGTGCAGGGCGAACTGACCATCATCGGGCAGGACGGCAAGGAAAAAGTAGTGCATGAGGGCGAGGCCGTCGTCGAGATGGTGAACACCATCCACCACGGCGAGAACCGCGGCACGAAGCCCGTCATCCTCTACATGTTCTACCTCTCGCAGAAGGACATGCCGCTGGCTGTGCAGCATCCGGAGATACCGCTTGAGTAACGAATGCAGACCAAAGGACTGAGCGGCAATGCGCTGAAGGTTATCGCCATCATTGCCATGACGATAGACCATCTGGCCTGGGTGGGCATTGAGACCTACCAGCAGGCAGAGACGCCCATGCAGATTGGGCTGCACTGCATCGGACGGCTGACGGCTCCGATGATGATATTCTTCGTGGCCGAGGGCTACTACCACACGCACGACTTCCGGTGCTACCTGCGCCGTCTGCTGATGCTGGCCGTGGTGAGCCACTTCGCCTTCTGCTATTTCAACATGTCAGGCTTCAACCCGCTCGGCAACCTGCTCTTCAATGCCACGAGCATCGCCTGGCCGCTGCTCTGGGGGCTGATACTGCTGAAAGTATGGGACATGGAGCGACTTGCCCGATGGCAGAAGGTCGGTGTTACGTTGGTGGCCTGCCTGCTCACCTGCACCTCCGACTGGAGTTGTGCCGCCCCGCTGGCCATACTCATGATAGGCCGGAACCGGGGCTGCTTCCACAAGCAGATGCTCTGGATGATGGCCATCATCTCACTCTACGCCGTCGCCTTCTTCATATTCCACAGTCCCACCTACGGCATGGTCCACCTGGCCTGCTGGCTGGCAGTACCGCTGCTGGCGATGTACAACGGCCAGCGAGGACGGCTGAAGTGGCTCGGCAAGTTCTTCTACTATTACTATCCCGCCCACATGGCGGTAATAGGCCTGCTGGCCCGTTGCTTCCAATAACCGTGAGGTCGGCAACTTCCCTTGTTCAACGAGTTTATAGACATACTGACGGGTACAGCCTAAAAGTAAACTCTCAACACCCTTTGTCAACTTTCGCCACGCTATAACTATCCTCAAAATAACGAAAGTATGTGGTAGATTTGTACGCCAAGCCAGATATTAGAACTAATGATTTGATGGTGATTGAAATCATCATCGAATCATCATTTGCAGAATTGCTCTCCAAACCACACGTGGAACTACAACAGTTTTTGCCGTCCAAAAGAAAGAGAGCCCAAATGTCAAATGCGACAGATGGACTCTCCTAAAACTATACAATAAAAACTTCATCCTTATAAACAGGGACTTCTTTGCCGTTGGTCAACTGAACAAGCCATTCAGTGCCGTAGTCATCAACGATGATGCCGTTGCTATGACCTTTCCATGGGAATAGGAGTTTACAAAATGCTCCTATCATGGTGAAATCGGAGCAATCCCACCCACTTGGAGACGGTAAAAAACCGTTCACTGGAGGCCAAAAATGACCGAAAAAGGGCTGAAAAAACGGAGTATATCCGTTCAACAGTGGCAAAAACCTCCTAAAAAACGGAGCAAGCCCACCCAGTCCAGAAGTCATGTGGCCCATACGGGTAAAAATCGGCCTTAAAACGGAGCAAGTCCGTTCACTCGGTTTGCGTGGAACGCCCGTCGCAAGGCTGCCCGCGGCCTTAAAACGGAGCAAACCCGTTCACAAAAGTCGAAAAACTCCGCGACGGAGCAAACCCGTTCACTTTTGTCGTGCTACCTTTGCGTCTTCAATCCAAAAAGACGCAATTACAATGGCAGGAAAGACAAAAGACATGAGTCAGATCAAACAGATTCTTCTTCTGAAGAAACAGAACGTATCAAACCGAAAGATTGCCGGCATTGTCGGCATGAACAAGGAGACGGTGAACAACTACGTGAACAAGGCCAAGTCCGATACGCTAAGCCTTGACGAGCTGCTTGCCCTGGAGGATCCGGTGCTTGAGCACCGGATGAAGGGAGGCAACGCAGCTTACACCGACTCCCGTTTCGAGAAGTTCAAGGAGATGCTGCCGTATCTTGAGAGCGAGATGAGACGCAAGCATGTGACGCTGCAATTGCTGTGGGAAGAGTACCGCCGGGACAACCCCAGCGGCTACAGCCTCACGCAGTTCCGCTACCACTACCGCCAGAACGTCACGGCCAAGGAGGACAACCGTCCGTCGACCATTCTCAAAGACTTGTATGTAGGCGGCGAACAGATTTTCCTCGACTTTTCGGGAGACACCATGAGCTATGTGAACCGTGATACTGGCGAGGTTGTAAAGGTGCAGTCCTTTGTGGCATGCCTTCCCGCGAGCGACTACGGCTTTATGATATGCGTGCCGTCTCAGAGTACGGAGGACTTTGTTTATGCATGCATCCAGTGTTTCAAGGCACTTGGCGGCGTTCCCCGCATCCTCGTCCCGGACAACCTCAAGGCTGCTGTCATAAAGCCCGACAAGTACATGCCGTCTATCAACAAGGTTATGGACGACATGGCGAACTTCTACCATACCGTCATAATGCCTGCGCGTGTACGCCATCCCCAGGACAAGGCACAGGTGGAGGACCTCGTGAAGATAGGCTACAGCCGTGTGTATGCCGAGCTTCGCAACGAGACATTCTACTCCCTTGATGAGCTCAACGAAGCCGTGTCAGCGAAGATGTTGGCGCACAACCAGAAGCGTATGCAGCACCATCCTTACACGCGTGAGGAGCGCTTTCTCGCCATCGAGAAGCCCAACCTGCTTCCATTGCCGGATACGGACTTCGAGATACGTTTTTACACCAGCCTGAAAGTTGCTCCGAACTGCTGCGTGTATCTCGGCCGTGACAAGCACTATTACTCCGTTCCGTACCAGTACATCGGGCAGCAGGCGCAGATCGTCTACACACGCACGCTGGTAAAGATCTTCATCGACGGCAAGCAGGTGGCCACACACAAGCGCGACTACCGTCAGGGCGAGTACACGACCATAGAGGATCATCTGGCAAGCAACTCACGGGCATATCGCGACCGCTCGCCGCAGTACTACATGGAAAAGGCGTACAAGGGTTCCGTGTATCTTGGCGATATAGTCAAGAATCTGTTCTACACGTCAACCATGCCACCTGAGACGCATTACAAGACGTGCGACGCGCTGCTTGCGCTCAAACGAAGATCTGATCCGCTGGTGTTCAAGGAGGCCTGCCAGACTGCACTCCAACATCACAGATACAGTTATGGCTTCATAAAGCGTCTTGTAGAGACCAAGTGCGCAGGGACAGCCGAAACGTCGGCTCCGGCCCCGCCTGACCATGCGAACATAAGGGGCAGACATCAGTTCCTGTAAGCAGGACAACAAAACATCCATCCACCAAAAATACAACAAAATGGACAACATCGTAAACAATCTCAGAAGTCTCAGAATGCCCGGAATGGCGCATTACTGGGAGACATTGGAGGAGACCCGCCAGACTGACGGGTTCTCCCTCCGTGACGGCCTGCAGCTGCTTGTGCAGGCCGAGTTGGACAACCGGACGCAGAGCCGCAACTCACGGCTCGTGAAGAACGCCAGGTTCCGCTACAGCGCAACGTTGGAAGACCTCAACTATGACGTGAGCCGCGGTATGGACAAGGCCGCCGTCACAAGCCTCGCCACGTGCGACTACATCCGAAAGGGCGTGTCTGTGCTGATCACAGGACCCGCCGGTACGGGAAAGAGCTGGCTCGCTACCGCGTTGGGCTATCAGGCATGCCTGAACGGATACAAAGTGATGTACTTCAACATCATGAAACTCTTCGAGGAGATAGCACTGGCAAGGATATCCAGTACGCTGCACAAGTTCTTCGCCAAAATAGCACAGACAAACCTGCTCATACTGGATGACTTTGGCGTGAAGGTGCTTGAGGGGCAACAACTGCTTGACCTGATGGAAATAATAGAAGACCGCCACGGACGCAACTCCACCATCATCGTGAGCCAGCTTCCTGTTGCCAACTGGTATGACATCCTCAACGGCAATACCACTGCCGCGGATGCCATATTGGACAGAATTGTCCACACAAGTAAACGTTTTACCCTCTCGGGGAGTTCATTAAGGAAAAAATGATTACACTAGTGTCCACTTAAATACTTTAACATTCGGCTTTGCTTACTGATTGTAACTTACCATTCGTCGAAGGGTATTTCTAACTGAATATATTTGTTGGTGTTAATTATCTCACGTTTATTTTCAAGAAGTAATTCTTCTTGACAACTGCTTAACAGCTGTCTCAGTGGCATCTTTATCAGTAGTGAAGTCGATAAGACTCTTAGTACCTCGTATGTTGTCATTTCCTCAGCCATTTCTGTCTCTATGATAGACACAAGGCAATAGGTTGTGATAGCTGCGTATACTTGAATTTTTACTGCATTCTCTGTCGTGCCATAGAATTCCTTTATGCGTAGATGCTGCTTCATCCATTTGAAGAAGAGCTCAACGCTCCATCTGTATTTGTACAGCAGGGCTACGTCTTCCGCTGACACCTCAATGTTGTTCGTGTAAAAAACGAAGGTACGGTTCTTCTCTTTGTCATAGAATACGATTCTCCGCAATGGCTTAGAATATTGCTTCTTGGTCTTTTGACCGGTAAGCTTAATCATAGTGTCTGACATGACCCCCGTCTTAGGATTGTTGTATTGCTTATCTTCTACTACTTCGTAAACCATCCTTTGTTTTTCTCTCACAACGAAGAATGCCCCAACCTTGTCAATGGCATATAATTGCTTTGTGTCCATGTATGCACGGTCAAAGATATAAAAACTGTCCACCTCATATGGAATCTGATCCATGACTTGCGAGTCGTGTATTTCCGCGCCAGTGATTATGGCAAACGAAGGAATGCTGTTCTTGACATCAAACAGTGTATGTACCTTTACGCCACTTTTTCCGTGATGAAGCTTCGTCCACCAAAACACAGACAAACATAAAGATATAGTGGTAGAATCAAACGCATACACATTGTTGCTAATGAAGAAGTCCTTTAAACCTGTACGTTTCTCTCTTGCTATTGATATAAGTTTGAGTGCATACTCCTCAAATATTCTTGGGTCGCGTTGCTCGTTAGCTTTGGACAAGTTGCTCCTCGTTACGTTGGCTCCAAACCCGAGGTGATGAAACATATTACGAAAGGGAGCGAGTGATGTCACCAAGTCTCTTAGACTTTCTCTATTGGAGAGTTGACCGTATATCAAAACAAGGAGATGATTCCAACAAGTGAATGACTTTACCCACTTATTGCCGTCATATTTATTTACAAGACAATCAAAAGCTCGTTTGGGCAAGAACTTGCAGACCTGAGTGAAGATGAACTGACCTTTGTGCATATTTTACGATGTACTTACAATTTGTAACTTTTGACTATAGCCATGCAAAGGTACAAAATTGAAAAGTACACGTAAAGTATATGCTTGTAAATGTCTGACCTAAGGGCAGTTTAAGCGAATGTTAAAGGATTTAAGTGGACACTAGTGAAATGATTATTTTTGCATCGTCATTAGGCTAAGCACACAAAAGTGAACAGATATCCCCGTTTTTGGTGGGTGGATATCATCCGTTTTCACCACCTGCCAAGTAAAGTAGTCACGCTAATCACAAAGCATATAGAATCAGAATATGATAAATCTATACAGTTGGACGGGTATTTGTTCTTTTCTCCTGTAAAAGGATATTTTTACAAGGCTTCTGCGAGAGGCATTAACAAGCAGATTAAAAAATACGCTCTCATTGCAAAACAGCAATGTTCTGATGTTCCTTCAGACGTTCATTGCCATAAGTTTAGGCACTCTTCTGCAACGCATTGTCTTGAAAACAAAATGAGAATAGAACAGGTTTCAAAAATGCTTGGACATCAAAATATAAAAACAACCATGGATTATATAGGTATTACTGATAAAATGCGTGAAGAAGCAATACAAAATCTTGAAGATAATGCCACAAAGTCTATCAAACCGTTGTGGAAAAAGGATGATAAGAAAATAGCTCAGCTGTTTGGATTCAATAATAGATAACTCCCAAAATAGGAACCATATTTTTCTGAGTCATTTGAATATCGGCCTTATAAAGTATTGTGTTCCGATTTTGTTGTAGTTCTGATTTGGGATGAAATAGGAACATTCCGATTTCGTCCCATGCCGTTTCCGTTTCAAAGGATAGCAGATAGTAGTCATTAGCAGGGTCTTCCTCATACTCTGCCCAATAGATGTGACCACGAACACTGATTTGCTTTGTTTCGTAGTCAATGCCATAATGCTCTGCCAACTGGTAAAGCCAAATGTTCTTACTGTTAACCTCCATCTTTTGGAGTGTGCTCCACAGGTCATTCACTGCCTTGCGTGTGCCTGTCATCTTGTAGGTGGTTGTTGCTTGATTTGCCATAATCTTGAAGTTTTTATTTCCCTACTGTAGATTTCTCTACTTTCGGGAGTGATTAGAAATTATGTTGCTTCACAAGGTGTTGTGACCATCTGCACAAGGTTATGGCTCCAAATACAACCCGTATGGTGTGGAGATTTTGAGACATACCACCGGTTCACCTTGGGTAGATGAAGGAACAACAGTTTCCTTTGCAACCTAATTTCTTCGTCTCACGAAAGCAGAAACGGCAGATATTAAGAGAGCTTTTTTTTTCAGTTAAAAGGAAAGTGGAATGAGAAGGGGAGAGAATAAATCGGTTCATCTTCAGTAAAAAGAAAAATGTGTTTTTGAGGAAACATTAAGTCGTTTCATTCTGCAAAGTTTAGGTTTACGTTTACTCATGTATATATACATGCACCTCTAAACTTAAAGATTAAACCTTCAATCTCCTGATTTAGGTTTAGCACACCTTATTATATATATAAGAACATCTAAACTTAAACCTAAACTTCCGGCATTAAAATCCATCCGTTTTTCTTTTAATCGAAACAAGAAATTGGTAAATGGATGTGGTTTTTGCCTTAATTTTTATTAAAAACAAACACATTCTGCAAGAAAAATGTGCAAAACGACCGTAAAGTCATGAGAAATTATTAATTTTGCGAGCAAAATTTGCAGAACGTGCTGAAAAGTCGTAATGCAATCTGTGTTCTAACAATAGTGTTTAACAATTAAAATATCGAAAAGTAGTCGAAGTGGCAAAAATGGTCGGATATTTTGAGGAAATCGGGTGCAGAATGTGCAGTACATGCTCATAATGTTTCCCAAATGTTTCCCAGATTCGCCGTAATGTGCTGATAATCAGTTCCCGTTAGCCGCCGCGCAGGCTGCCGTGGAAGAGGCATAACTCTGAAACATTCTGTTTCCTCTTATACAAGGCAAATGCTTGGTTTTCCGGGCGTTTGCCTTTTTTGTTTGTCATAGAAGAGGGAAAACTCACGAAAAGATTATTGACAAAAGCACACCAACAAGAGCAGGCTATCTAGAGAAAAGTAAAGTCTCATCTGAACATCTTTTCGAGATAAAAACATGAAAATACGCACGTGAAATCATCAAAAGGCCTTGTTGACCTTATCAAACAACCGAGATGACAAGATCAAACAACCGAGATGATGAGATCAAACAACCGAGATGATGAGATCAAACAACCGAGATGACAGCGCCAGAAGAGACATCCCGGAGCCGCCAAGCGTATATCCAGAACATAAACATTTACTAGTCAGACAGTTACAAAACAAGCACCATTTTTCAAGAAATCACGATAAAAGGGTCGTTGATTGAAAAGAATCGCAAAATAAAGCCTGTTTTTTGTCAGAATAATCAACAGATGGCAAACCATAGGTATCATGACTGTTGATTCCCGAAAATAAGAAAAAAAGCAGCACACGCTTTGTATTCTCGTGATTAATCTCTATTTTTGCAAAGAAATAGCGTAAACAAGAACAAAGCATGACCATGAAAGATACCACGAGGCTGACCGTGTTTAAGGCCAGCGCCGGCAGCGGCAAGACCTACCGACTGGCACTGGAATACATCAAACTGCTGATGGCGGACCCGAAGAACTTCCGCTACACCCTCGCCGTGACCTTCACCAACAAGGCCACCGAAGAGATGAAGACGCGTATCCTCAGCAAACTCTTCGCCCTGGCTCACCGCCTGCCCAGCGGCGACGACTATGTCAAGGAGCTACACCACAGCATGCCGCAGCTCACAGACAACGACATCCAGCAGCGGGCGACACTCGCCCTCGACGGTATCCTCAACACTTATCACTACTTCCGCGTGGAGACCATCGATAGTTTCTTCCAGCGTATCCTCAGAAACCTCGCGCGCGAGCTCGGACTGAAAGCCAACATCAACGTGGGCCTCAACGACCGTGAGGTGGAGCAGCAGGCCGTCGACGAACTCATCGGGAACATCAACAGCGAAAAAGATCCGCTGCTCGGCTGGATGATGGACTTTGTCAACGAGCGACTCGACGAGGATAAGAACTGGAATGTCATCGGACAGATCAAGGACTTTGGTACGAATATCTACCGCGACTTCTATAAGGAGCGTCACGAGCAGCTTGAGGCGATTCTCTCCAATCCGCAGTTCTTCAAGAACTACACCGGCAAGCTTCGGGCCAAGGCTGCGCAAGTCGACAAGGACATGAGCGCGCTAGCAGACCGCTTCCAGACGCTCGTCGACCAATACGGCTTCGACGACAGCGACTTCACACGCGGCACCGTGCCCAACTATTTCAAGAAGCTGCGCGAGGGCAACTACTGTGATGTCGCGCACGCTACCATCGACAAGGCCGAGACGGAGGAATGGACCAAACTCATCAAGAAAGCCATCAAAAACACTGACAAAGGCCAGACCTTCCACGAGCAGATCGCACCACTCATCACCAAAACGGAGCAACTGCGGCAAAAGGCTGAGAGAGTGAGGTACTCGGTGGAGCTCACACTCAGAAATCTCAACGAGCTCAGACTGCTCGGACGTATCGCACAGCAGGTCGACGCCATCAATGCTGACAACAACAACTTCCCGCTCAGCAACACACAACAGCTCATCAAAGACATGATCGACGGCAGCGACACACCATTTATCTACGAGAAAATCGGCGGCGCGCTGAAGTATATCATGATCGACGAGTTCCAAGATACCAGTGCGGTGCAATGGGACAATTTCAAAGTGCTCATCGACGACTGCATCGCTCATCAGGCTGGTTCGCTGATCGTAGGTGACGTGAAGCAGAGCATCTACCGGTGGCGAGGCGGCGACTGGCGGTTGCTGCAAGACCTCACCCATGACAAGCACCCCGAGATCAAAGAGGTGAAACTCGACACCAACTTCCGTTCACAGCCGAGGATTATCACGTTTAACAATATGTTCTTCAAGCTGGCTGCCAAGAAGACGACAGAGGCAGCAGTCACAGAACTCAACGATCACCATGCGCCGAAAGATGTCATCCAACAGGCCTTGGACATAGAAACGGCTTACCAGGACGTGGAGCAGGCTTATCCCAAAGGCAAGGAACTCGTCGGCATGGCCCAAATCAAACTGCTCGACGACGAGGACTATGACCAAGAGACCCTGGATCAGATCGAGAGCACCATCGCGGAACTGCTCAAGGCGGGCGTTGCCACAAAGGACATCGCCGTGCTCGTGAGAAAGAACAAACACATCCAGGCCATCGCGGAGTACTTCATGCAGCATCAGATCAAGGTCGACGGCAAGCCAGCCGACGTGAGTCTTGTCAGCGACGAAGCCTTCCGTCTCGACGCTTCCCTCGCCGTGAGGATGCTCATCGGCGCACTGCGCTTCCTCGTCCATCCCGACGACAAGCTGACAACGGCCTTCCTCGTCAAGGCCTATCACCGCATCGGAGGAGATGTGAAAGAGGAGGAGAACAAGAACGGCAAGGAGGATGATCCCTCAAGGGCGGTAAATAATGACAAGGGCGACGCGAATCTCGACACACGGCTCTTTGTCGGTAAAGACGACATCACCACGCAGTTGCCCGAAGCCTTGCGCACGGAGCGTGACGAACTGCGGGGGCAGCCGCTGATGATGCTATTTACGCGTCTCTATGCCATCCTTGGTCTGGAGCGCCTCGACGACGAGAGTGCTTATGTCTGTGCCTTTCTTGACAAGGTGGCGACGCTGATACACAGCAAGGCGGTCGGCATCGAGGATGTGCTCAACGCCTGGGACACAGACCTCTGCGGCAAAGCGATCCACAGCGACGACATCAACGGCATCAGACTGATGACTATCCACAAAAGCAAAGGACTGGAGTTTGCCAATGTCATCATCCCTTACTGCGACTGGGACATCGAGCGGAACAACGACACGCTGTGGTTTACCACCGACGACAAGCCGGAGCCGTTCAACGAGTTGCCGCTCGTGCCGGTATCGCTGCAAAGCAAGAAACTCAAGAACTCGATCTACTCCGACGACTACGACCGCGAGCATCTGAAAAATATCGTCGACAACCTCAACCTGCTCTATGTGGCTTTCACGCGTGCGAAATGTAACCTCTACGTCTTCGGCAAAAAGAGTCCGAAGGCCCCCTACCCTTCCAAGATCATCCAGGACGTGGCAGAAGACTTGAAGCAGGAATGCACCATCGAGGAGGACGACAAAACGACGACGATCACCTACGGCTCGTTCTGTTCTACACCCAAGAAAAGCGATGACAAAGACACGGAAAACGTGTTCCTGGTCGACGACGAGCCGCTGCGTGTCAAAATCAAAAACTATCCGGAGGTTTACGAGTTCAAGGAGAGCAACGACTGCAAGGCTTTCATCATGCCGCAGGATGACGAGGACGCACAGATGCGGCGCGCGTATATCGAGACGGGAAACATCATCCACGAGTTGCTGTCGCATATCCGCGATGTCAACGACATCGACCGCGCCATCAACAACATGGAGTTCAGCGGTGTGCTCTATGAGAAGCCGATGACACGCGAGAGTCTGCGTGCCATGGTGCACCAGCTCATCGAGAGCCCGGTACCCAAGACTTGGTTCCGTCCGGGACTAAAGGTGATGAACGAGTGCGAGATCCTCTGTTATAACGAGGAACTGGGGACGGTGGTACCGAAACGTCCCGACCGTGTCGTCGACGACGGAAATGCAGTGACGGTCATCGACTTCAAGACGGGATCACCAAGGGCCAAACACGTGGAGCAGGTACAGAACTACATGACGTTGCTCAGCGAGATAGGGTACAGTAATGTCAAGGGCTATCTCTGGTATCTGAGAACCAATACGGTCAGAGCCGTATAAACAAAACAACCGAATATCGGAATCATATTCTCGATATTCGGTTATTTTAGGTCTGTAAAGCTAAAGCGTTTTCAAGAGCAGATCCTAACCGCCACCTGATAATCACATAAGCCGCCTTGAGGGACTATTTCTCCAGTCCCTCTATCTTCTTGACGCTACCGCCTAAAGGATCGAGAACCAGACGCGTGGACTGTTTCTTGCCAAACAGCTCGCCGCTCAGCGACTCCACGGTACCAAACTGCGGAGCCACAGCCTCAAAGGTACCCACAGGCTGCTGGTCGCAGACCACGGTGATCTTCATCTTACTGGGCTGGTTAACGCGCAGTCCAATATCATTCTTGTCTTCCTTCTTTTTCTTCTCATCCTCTGTAGCCGGAGCGGCCGGTACCACAGAATGCTCGTCAGCGACCTCTATATAATAAGGTGTACCCGCATAGTCGTCGGCATCGACAAGCCCCAAGCGCTTGGAAAAGCGGAAGAGCACATCCTCGCCCTCCTTGACAGGCAGATAGTCGATGGTTGTCCATGTCGTATCCTTCACGACAATACCGGTGAACAGCGTCGTGAGGCTCTGCTCCTGCGTGTCGAGGTTTCTCAGCATGGTCTTTAGCTGCTCACCATCCTTGGGCATATAGTCTGCCTCGCCTTTGGCCAGTTGGCTGCGGCTGTCGCGGATGTCGTAGATCTCCTGCGCTGTCAGCTCCGCCATCTTAGCCGTGTTGCTGGCATTGAGGATGTCCGCCGTCATGAAATCAGCAGGGTTAACGGCCTTCGGTCTGGCAGCGGGAGAGAAGCGGCGAACCACAGGGCGCAAAGGCTGTGCCTCGGTATTGACAGCCAGGAGTTGTCCGTTGGGTGCCCGTGTCACGTCGGTGATGCTGTGCTTCTTGTCAAGCTGCAACGTAAAGTGCTTTGTGGTATCGGGTACGGCAACGGGATCCATCTCAAGGCCTATGACACGATAGGAAGTAGAGGCTTCCTCCGAAACATTCTGACGGATATAGCGCATGGCATATTTTGCAAACTGTCCGGGCGTGTATTGTGTCTTCTCGACTTTCACCGTGAAGCGCAGCATTGTCTTCGGCAGGTAATAGTCAGTACCTTCCACCGACTGTGCCTGGCTCTGCATGGCAAAAGCACCCACCAACAGACTGCCTGCCAAAAGCATTCGTTTATAGTTCATCATTGATATTTCGTCATTTATGATTCTTCTTTGTTCTCTCAACCTTCAGCATTGAATCCCTTCTTCTTTGAATCCATTCAACGCCCAGCATTGAATTCCCCACATTCATTCAGTCTTCCAGCCGCAGAAAGGCTTTGGGCAGATAGTTGATGATGTCGCTTGCGATGAGACTCTCCTTGCCGAGGTCTCTCACAGCCAGATCTCCGGCCAGACCGTGGAGATACATTCCTAACTGGCATGCCGTCGCCTGGTCATAGCCACGCGCGAGAAGTCCGGCGATGATACCCGTCAGCACGTCGCCGCTGCCTGCCGTCGCCATGCCACTGTTGCCGGTGGAGTTAAAGACGATATGTCCGTCGGGTTTGCAGAGTGCGGAGTAGTGGCCCTTGAGCAGGATATAGCCTTGGAGATGCTCTGCCAACTGCCGGGCCTTGGTCAGACGCTCGTAATCACTCGAACTCGTCACGCCCACCAACCGGTCAAACTCCTTGGGATGTGGCGTCATGATGATGCCCGGTGGCAACTGCTGCATCCATGCCTGATGGTTGGCCAGCATGTTCAGTCCGTCAGCGTCCACCACGATGGGACACTGCGTACGACGTATCTGACCGATCAGCGCGATGGCCGAGTTCTCGCTCTGTCCCAGCCCCGGGCCGATGGCGAGGGCGTCATAGTCCTGACTCTCCACGCTGTCGGAGAAATAGGTCTCCTCACGGTCCATCTGCAATACGGCTTCCGGCACAGCCACCTGCATGATGCCATAGTTGCGCTTCGGCGTATGCACCGTCACCTTACCGGCTCCCGAGCGAAGACAGGCACGTGTGGCGAGAATGGCGGCACCCGACATGCCGTAGCTGCCGGCGATGATCAGCGCATGCCCCATCGTGCCTTTATGCACAAAGTCACCACGATGGCGCAGACAAGGTATCAGGTCGGTCTCTTCCTGGATACGGCAGCTGACCTCCGTGTCGCGGATATAGTCGGGACTCAGCCGAATGTCCAGCACACGCAGACGGCCGAGATACTGCTGGCAGTCGGTAAGCATCATGCTCAGCTTCTTCTGTTGCAGGGTCAGCGTCAGGTCGGCACGAACGATGTTTTGCCGGACATTATAGGTATTGTCCTCGCACATCAGCCCTGACGGCATGTCAATACTCACCACCTTGGCCGGGCTTTGGTTGATATATCTCACCAACGAGGCAAAGCCTCCGCTGAGTGGCTTATTAATGCCCGAACCGAAAAGGCCGTCGACAACAAGCGTCTCGGGCGTGAGCTCGGGTGGATCAAAGTTCAATGTGATCTCCGTGAAATGACTGACTTTCTTGGCGTAGACAAGCCGCTCCTTGTTAGCAGCGCAGTCCTCCGACAGTTTGTTGTGGATATTGAACAGGTACACGCTCACCTGATAATGGTTTTCGGCCAGCATACGCGCCACGGCCAAAGCGTCACCGCCGTTGTTTCCCGGGCCAGCAAAGACCACCACGGGCGTACGGTCGGTCCACTCATCCATGATGGCACGGGTCAGAGCTTTGGCGGCTCGCTCCATTAAGTCGATAGACTTCACAGGCTCGTGCTCAATGGTATAATTGTCAAGCTCATGAATCTGAGCAGCTGTAAATATCTTCATACGTAAAAAACAATATGGTGCAAAGATAAAAAAAAGATTGCAGAATGGCAACGTGCCAATCGCTTATTTTTGCAAAATAGATTAAATAAAAGGCATACCTTTCTCATTATTCGGGCATTTTTCGTAATTTTGCATTATTAAATAGGTCAACAAAAACGCATTTCACCATGGACATTGTGAAGATAAAGGACAAAACATTCCGTACATTTATACCGGAGTCAGAGATTCAATGCAAAGTAAAAGCCGTTGCCGAAAAGCTCAATAAAGACATGGCGGGCAAGAACCCGCTGTTTCTCGCTGTGCTCAATGGGTCGTTTATCTTTGCAGCTGATCTGATGCGCTACCTCACCATCCCCAGCGAGATCTCTTTCGTGAAGCTGGCTTCTTACCAGGGCACCACTTCTGTGGGTAAGGTGAAAGAGCTCATCGGCATCAACCAGGAGCTCAAGGGCCGCACCGTCGTCATCGTCGAGGACATCGTCGACACGGGCAACACCATGAAGCAGATGCTCGCCACGCTCGAGAGCTACGAGCCGGAGTCGCTGCATATCTGCACGCTGCTCGTCAAGCCCGGCAAGCTGCAGGTGCCGCTCAACATCGAGTACCCCGCCATGGAAATCCCCAACGACTTCATCGTGGGCTATGGACTGGACTATGACCAGCAGGGCCGCAACCTCCGTGACATCTACACCGTCGTGGAATAAAGACGCCTTTTGTAAAGGGAAGATGCCTTTTGCAAAGGAAGAAACCGGACATTTATTTATACATTATAATTTTTACATTATACATTATACATTAATCCGATGAAGAATATTGTGATTTTCGGTGCTCCTGGTTCAGGCAAGGGCACACAGAGCGACAAGATGATCGCTAAGTATGGTTTCAAACATA
>ERZ773245.1302-NODE-1302-length-18553-cov-3.513515_pt1 | contig 18553 bp, 10 predicted proteins | sample MGYA00580988_ERZ773245 | MGnify/ENA primary metagenome ERZ773245 (study PRJEB29015, sample SAMEA2737792) | human gut metagenome | biome: human gut; feature: human-associated habitat; material: faeces | place: China | collected 2012 ... | reverse complement strand
ACCGGAGGGGACATAAACCATAAAAAGTGTCATTTCTACCTTTGTTTCTGTCACATACCCTCTTTTTTCTTTCTGTACCTTTGTGTCAGTGTAAAACTATTAAAATTTAGAACAATGAAAGATGTAGAGAAAACGATTGGGAATCTGATTGATAAGCAAAAGATCGCATTTATCGGATCTGTTGATATAGAAGGCTTCCCCAATATTAAAGCAATGTTACAGCCCCGGAAGCGTGAAGGTATCCGGATTCTTTATTTTACCACCAATACCTCTTCTATACGTACCACTCAATACCTGAAGAACCAGCATGCTTGTGTCTACTTCTGTGACTCTCGCTTTTTTAGGGGAGTTATGCTGAAAGGTAAGATGGAAGTGCTTACAGATAATTCCACCAAAGAAATGATATGGAGAGAAGGCGATACGCTCTACTATCCGCTTGGCGTTACAGATCCGGACTATTGTGTACTGAAGTTTACCGCTATCACCGGCAGGCGTTATGGAAACTTCAGTTCGGAAGATTTTGAGGTAGAGTAGCTTGTTCTCAATCTTAGAAGCTGATTGAAAACAGTGCTTCTACCTGGAATTTTCCATAGTCGATCGGCTGGATCAGCCGTACGCCTGTCGTGAGCGGATAACTCATACGTAGCACATTCCAATCGAAAATAAGATCGCCTCCGTAAGAGCTTTGTGTGCTCCAGTTGCTTTTACGACTGGCTTGGTTGCGTGACAAGTCATAAAAAAGATTTGCACGCAGCCTGCGTATGTAAATCAGTGAACTGATGCTCAGGTCGGGCGAAAGCAGGGGTAAAGCATAATCTGCTTTGAAGGCCCATTGTTGGCGGGTTTGATATTGGAAATGATATCCGCGAGGCTTTTCCAGCAGATGTTTGGGGAGATACAGTGATTTATTGTCAAGGTCTTGATATTGGTAACCCAAGCGGAGCATCAATCCGTGATTCCTGATGATACCCGGCCAATAGGTAGTCAGCCGGGCAGCGTACAGACTACCGAAATTCTCCTTATTGAACGGGGTTTTCAAGTATTGCAGCCGAAGCTGGTAACCGTTTCGGGGAAGGATATCGCGTTGTGCTTTTCGTCTGTAATCATAAAATAGGATTTCCGGGAGAATGTATTGGAAGTTGCGATACTTTCCACTGTGATACTCCTGATACTTATTGTTTGTGAAATAGTAAGTAAAAGCAGGCTGTATGCCTCGTATGCGTTGGTTACGTGTCAGGTTGAAAGGGAGGTAAACTCGCGCTTCCGCTTCCAGTAGATTGCGTCCGGGATAATATCCTTTGGTGATATCCTGACCTTTGTCATCTTTGGTCCAGCCGATATTGAAAGCCTTATCACCATAGTCGGCAGCAAGATTTATTATAGGAAACCAGCCCTGATAGGTGAATGACAGTTTACCGTGATGGTAGCCTTCGTCATAATACCAGCCGGCCTGCATGATGGCGGTGTTCAGTGTATTTTGTGACATAATGGTTGCTCCCGGCTTGATAATTGTACTTAAATCACTTGCACTGCTGTTCATTGCTTCGGCCACATCATAATAGAAAGGTGCCCAGCTGTGTATCTTGAAAGTATGTGTACCTTTATGATAGCGTTTGGGGGTGAAATCGATGCTATCCAGACGGGCAGAGTCAAGGTTGAACTGTTCTTGAGCAGCCAATGTTTCAACGAATGGCATCGGAGCAGGACGGGCTAAATCGGCCTTTTCAAATAGTAAGCTGTCAGTCGGCAACGCAGCAATCCGGTATCCGTCTGCTTGATAATCAGCAAAAAGCAGATGGTTGCCTGACTGGGAAAATGAAGGATCGAATGCACCGAAACGAGCGGCTGTCAGCCGATAAACCTGTTTGTCGGAGAGATGAAGACAGTAGATATTATTTGTGCCGTTGGCTCCCGACTCAAAAAAGAGTTTTCCGTCTTTCCAAATAGGAGAGGTGATGTTGGCCGAGGTGGTTTTTATCAACTCCTTCCACTCTCCGGACTGCGGATTGAATTCCAACAGACTGGTTCCCGAATCGGCTACGGCTATGGAGAAAATATCAAGGCCTTCTCCGAATGTGAGTTCTTTGATAAATGCGTTGTCAGGTACGTCGAAAGAGGATAGCTCTTTTCCCTTTTCTGCATTTATCAATACAAGTTGGTTTTTGCCTTCTACAGTGGGGCGGGAGACCGCAATGGTCTGACCGGACTTGTCGATAGCCGGGGCCAGATAACGTTGGCGCGGGGTGATTGTTTTTATCTGCTTTTTATCCAAATCATAATATTTCAGAACGGAATAGTTCTCGTGCGTCCAACGGAGCCCGGGAACCAATTCACTCCAGTAAATCCGGTTGTTCCGGAAGTTGAGACGACTATTGATACTTCCGATATAACTCAGATGCTTTTCTTTACCGTTGCTGATGGCTACCAGAGAGTTAATATCTTTCAGTCCGGATTTGACGGCAATAATTACACTGTCATTGATCGATTGGGGATATCGATAAGAGGTGTAGGCTTTTGAGGTAGAAGAAAGGTAGTCGGGCACAAGTGTACAGGTATCCTGTTTTTCCCATTCTTTCCGCAAGAAATCGAATGTGTCGTGCTGAAGCCGTTTGAAACTGCTTCCTGTGTAATGCTTGAATGAGCCTTCAAATAATAAATTCCGGACATAACGGCTGGTACTTTTATCCCAGATATCAGCTCCATAACGCTGGCGGGCATATGAAGCCATATCGTAGCCCAATGCATAATAAGTTCCTGTATAATTTTTGTAAGATCCCATTAACCACTTGTCGAAAGTATAAGGCTTTCCGCCTGCTAATAATTGGGCACGATAGATCATGTTGAATTCCGGAAGACGTCCCCGTCCGCCGTTTGACATGGCAGTTTCGGTGCTTACTGCATCTCCTTCGAGAAACCACACCGGAAGAAAAAAGGAGGCCACGCCGGCTGCCTGTTCACCTATTATATAATAAAGAGGTTTGAAGATACCATGCATCACCTTTCCGGTCTGGAATACGTGGCGCGACTCGTGCAATACCAGATGTTTATCCCAGCTTTGAGTACTTAGGTCCGAAGAAGGAGTTGTAATCAGTTCCATCCGTCTCGGTGCCCAGGAAACCATTCCGTTGGATTGCATGCTGGCCGGATGGAGAATGACCGGGAAACGGGCTTTGATTGGCTTTCCGATGGTCTTGGACATATGGGGATATACATTTTCAAGAAAGAGAGCATATCGATAGGCCATTGAATCATTTCCTTGCGGGTATACCAGATCATAGTGAGGCAGTTTCGCTATGTTCCATTTAAACCGGGCGGGATCCGACCCGTAATCCATGAATTGTGCATGAAGCCGGAGCGGTGCCAGCAGGCAAAGAAGCGAAAGAAACAGGTATTTGGATTGTAACATGAGCTGATTTTAAATAGTTATCTGTCGCAAAGCTATAAAAAAATCTCAGTCTGTTCTGTTAAATTCGTTTATACATCAAGAAATTAGTCATTTCTATGCCGTTCACATCGACCGTTTGTTCTTTTTCGGTGATATATCCGTGTTTTTCAAAAAAAGACCGGGCGGTGATACTTACTTCCGAGTGAACCGATACAGCGCGACAATTGCGGGCATGCTCTTCAGCTTTTCTCAACAGACTGGAAGCGATACCCCGATGCTGATATTGGGGATGGACGAACATGCTGTGCAGATACCCTTTAGGGTTGATAGAGGTGAATCCGGCTACTTGTGATTGTCTGATATCTTCTGCTAACAGAAAACATAAGTCACTTTGAAATAATTCCTGCCAACGTTGTTGAGTTCCTCGTCCGATCCATGTTTGAATTTGTAGGTGATTATAATCAGCGGAACAAGTGTTCTGTACGCTTTGTGTAAACACTGTTTGCAACAAACCCATATCTTGGATCCTTGCTTTTCGCAGTCGGACAGGAGGAATTTGCAAGTGTAAAACTGGAAATGGCTTTCCCGTTCCGTCCAACGCGTCGCGGCCTGTCACTTCAAATCCTTGATGTAGATAGAATCCTAATGCTGCCGTGTTTTGCTCATTTACGTCTACTTTATAAATGTGTTTTTTACGGATGGCGAATTCAATCAGTTCACTGCCATAGCCTTGTTCCTGGGCCTTAGGACTGACAAACAGCATTTCGATACAATCGGTGCTCAGTCCCATGAAGGCAGCGATGGTTCCCGAATCTTCACGGATGACATAAAGTTGTACTGCGGCAAAGTATTCGTTCCGGATCAAAGGTTTATAAAACTGTATATCCGTTTCGGTCAGGAAGTGGTGGGTAGTGCGAACTGCCTCCTCCCAAACCTGGAGAAGCTCGTCATACTCGTGTATGTTGGGTTGTTCTATCATTGGTTATTTGTTAAAAGTCAGCTTTCTTTTCAATATATATTCTTTGTCCGGACATCGGATGGGTAAATTCCAGACGTTCCGCATGTAAATAAAGCCTCTCCGCTCTCTTACCGTAGAGTTCATCGCCTGCGATGGGGCAATTCAGACCTGACGGATGGGCGGAGTGAACGCGTAACTGGTGTGTACGTCCCGTTTGCGGGAAGAAAGCGATACGGGTTCGTCCGTTTTTGCGATCTATTACGCGGTATCGGGTGACAGCCTTTTTACCTGATTCTCTGTCTGCTTTTTGTCTGGGTCTGTCAAGAAGATCCGGACAAATGGGAAGATCGATGGTTCCTTCGTCTGTCGGTAAGATACCTTCCAGCAGTGCTGTATACTGCTTTTTAATGCTGTGGCTTTCAAACTGCGCCTGTAAGTGCTGATGTACTTCTTTGGTTTTGGCTACCAACAACAATCCTGAAGTTGCCATGTCCAGTCGATGTACGATCATCGGTCCCGTAGCTTCAGGATAGCGGGCTCTGAGTAGACTGTAGGCGGACAGTTCTTCCGATTTTCCAGGTACGGAGAGTAGTCCTTCCGGTTTATGGATAACCAGAAGCCATTCGTCTTCAAAAAGAATCTCTATTTCCTTTGGCGGGGCAGGGGCTGTTGCCAAAGGATCCGGTTCGACATCCAGACCTTGTAACATGTGACGTAAAATGGGCCCGCATTTTCCTTTGCAGGACGGATAGTAATAACCGTGACGCCTGATTTCTGTTTTCGGTGATTCTCCCCACCAGAATTCGGCCATGGCAATGGGCTTCAATCCATTTAGGTAAGCATATTGCAATAGCTTGGGCGCGGCACATTCACCTGCTCCGGCAGGTGGTATCTGCTGAATGGTTTGTTCGAAGATAGCACACAAGTTCTTGCTTTCTCCCCTGGCATTCAAAAAGCTGAATTGATGGAATAGCTTTTGCTGCAATGCCGCCGAACGGTTTTTGCGTTCTGCTTTGAGAGATTCAATCTGCGATGAAATACTTTCCAGTTCTGCTTTCACTTCGGAAATTCGCTCTTTCCAATATCTTTCCAGACGTTTGAATTCTGCTTTCTGATATTGGCTTTCACGTATCATGGCAGCTTGTTCATCTTCATCCGGTTGCTGCTGCCGGCGCTGTTCCCGTTTTTCTTTTGCCGTTTTCAGAGTCTTTCTCGCTTCGGTCAATACCTGTTGTGATGAGGCTGTTTCTTTCGCCAGCCTTTGTTGGAGTTTCACATACCGGTCACTGTTTTGCAATTGTCCGATTCGGCGGTTAATAGCTGAGATCTGTTCTTCTTCTATCTTGAAGAAACCATCCGGTTGCAGCAAATCGTATATCGGTGGTACAAAGAAAGAGTGTGAATTGCTTCCGCACAAATTACCCGAAAAAGCAGCCAAATATCCCGTTTGTCCGTTAGAAGTACGGACTATCAATACGCCGAACATTTTTCCTTTGTCCAATTCTTCTTTCCATCTTGTCTGCTTATTTATGTAAGCCTGTACTTCTCCTGCTGCCATTACACATAACGGATGAGGAGTGTAATGGAAGGGATAAGTAAACAAGCGGGGCAATTCGATGCCGGCAATGGAGGTCTGGAAGGAATGAAACATGCTACTTTATTGGATTTAAACGGATTCTTGTGTGACGATTTTCAAGAGATCTTCGAAGGAGCTTACTTTATCATATTTAAGCTTTCCACCGTTTGTCTTCGCAAAATGTTTTTTGGCACATTCGATCTTTGCCTCTTCTATTTTCCGATCTTGCAGGGAGGAATCGCTGGCTTTGGTTTCGGCAATAAAATAAGGATACTTCGATAACTTTTGTTTGAAGACGATGGCCCAGTCCGGATGGTATTTTCCCATCGGAGTAGGGATATAGAAATTGCCGGGTAGCTTTACATAAGCTTCTATTTCGTCATTTTCTTCCAGTCTTTCCATGAATGTTTTTTCATTTTGGGAGTCGAATCTCACATGATCGTACAGATGTTTATCTGCTTTTATTGTGTTTACTCCTAAACGTCCCTGAATAGTTGTCCGGGTAAAGACCGATACATCATAGTACTGGTTGATTGGAGTATATTCGATATGTTTTACTATCAGACATGCTTTTTCTTCGTTAATCAGTTCCGAAGCCTTGATAATAAAATCCTCGGGGTTATTTTTGAATTGGTCGAATACATTCGGTTTTATCCGGGCGAGAATCTGAGCAACTGCCTGTCGGGTCAGATTGGTGGCGTCTGTGAGTTTACCGAGCAAATCATATTTTACTTGATCGTTTGCCATGGCATTTATCTTTTCATAGTGCGCCTGATTGGCATCTACCTTAAATGCCTCTCCCGAAATTAAAGCTGCTTTGGACTTGATTTTTTCCATTTGGCCCGTAATGACAGAAAGATAGAGCTGGGATACTCTTAACTTTTCATTTAAACTTTCGATCGCTCTCTCTACCAATTCTTTTTCGTCAAACTTTACGGTGTAGGTTGACTTACTGCATAGCAACTTTAACAATTCCTGAAGTTTGCTATTTTCAAGTTTATCTTTCGACAACCGAAGATTTATCTTACTTTTCCTTGCATCGTTCGGCTGCATCTCCCTTGGATTATAGATAGAGGCCAGGATGGTCATGATAGACGCCTTATAATCGGTGAGCTCGTCGTCGAAAATCACTTCTCCCTGTTTACGGTCTTCATAGAATTTGTCTGTTAGTTCTCCTTTCTTGATGTACTTGTTTTCAAGTAAAGAGTCGTAGATACTTTGTGCTATATCTTCGGTGGCTATGATGGTTTCACCGTTGGGCAATCGGAGCGACTGGTCCTTGAATAATTGGATGGTTACTTTCTGTGGACGGTCGGCTATGGCTTCCGCCATTTCTGTCTGTAAGCCTTTGGCAAACGATTCATACGATTCACTGGCTATCACGGTCAGTAGGTTGACACGATGCACTTCTTCGCCTAAAACGTTGACGTCCATGCGATCTCCCTGCCCGTTTACACAGAGGCGCAGCCCGCGTCCCACTTCCTGACGCTTGCGTACCTCTGCCGAACTTTGTTTCAGGGTACAGATCTGAAAGACATTCGGGTTGTCCCATCCTTCCCGCAGAGCGGAATGTGAGAAAATAAAGCGAATCGGCTCTTTCCGGTCAAGCAGACGTTCTTTATTCTTCATAATCAAATCGTAAGCATCTTCATCTGCCGATTCTTTGGTTCCCCGCTCGGTTTTACTGTCAATCAGTTTTCCTTTTTTATCTTTGGAGAAGTACCCTTCGTGAGCTTTCGATGCCACGGTCGATTTCAGGTAATCGATATATTCCGGCTGATTGAATAACGAAAGATCCAGGTGCTTTATGATATCGGTATATTCCTGTTCGAAAATCTCGGCATATTCTCCCTTTCCGTCCGGGTTATACCGGCGGTATTTGGCTACTTCATCGATGAAGAAAAGGGAGAGAACTTTGATGTCTTTCTCAAACAGTTCCTGTTCTTTTTCTATGTGTGACAAGATGGTTTCCCGTATCTGGATACGTCGTAGTTGAGTTTCGTTGACGCTACCCGCTACGTCACCTGCATAAAGTTTGATGCCGTTCCGGAAGGTGACGGAGTCTTCAACGCCGTTGATATCTGTAATTACATAGTCGTTTCGGTATTCTTCCAGATGGTTTGATTTAGCATACAAGTCATCATTTATTTTCAGAGCTCGTACTACCTGATTCACTGCTTTGGTTCTTTTTACTTCGAATCCGATATTGGCAGTCGGGTTTTTGTCCGGATACAGGTTCAAACCTTCCAGATAAACGAATCCTTCAGTAGCTGTTGTCCCACTGATAGAGATACCCTTGACAGCGATCTTCTTAACCAGTTGCAGGTTGTAAGCTTCCATCGCGTCCAGGCGATAGACCAGGTTATAGAGTTCGCGGTGTGTAGCCGAATAACGCAGTGTGAACAGGGGATTGAATCGTTTCAATCCCTCTTTTGTTTTGGCTCCTTCTACCGACTGAGGTTCGTCGATAATCAGTATCGGGTTCATCTGCGCAATCACATCGATGGGACAGTTGCCGCCAAAATCATCCAGCTTCATGTAGATGCGGCGGGCATCTTTGTTCGTTGCATTGAACTTCTGTGAATTGATGATCATTACATGGATTTTGCTGTCTGTGACAAATGCGTTCAATTCACCCAACTGTTTGGAGTCGTAGATGAAATAAGACAGAGGGGTGCTGTAATCCGAGGCAAAGTGTTCCTTCATAATCTCCAGGCTTTTGTGGACTCCTTCGCGGATGGCAACACTGGGTACGACAATGATGAACTTGCACCAACCGTAGCGTTTGTTCAGTTCGAAGATGGTTTTGATGTAGGTATATGTTTTGCCAACTCCTGTCTCCATCTCGATGGTGAGATTGTATTTCCCTTCCAGTGCTTCCGACGGTTTGATTTGTTGGGCACGCTGGATATCCTGGATATGTCTCAGAACCATTTCATCTGTGAGTTGGGGTACGACAGGGTGGTTACGGAATCCTGTAAATCTTTCGTAACTGGTCTGTCCGTCTTTCTTCCGGGTATCTAATTGATAGTCAAGTATTTTGTATGGCTGCCCGGCAAAGACATCACATACCGCTTTTGCTGCGTCTTCTTGAAACTTTTGATGTTTGAATTTTAATTTCATTTCTGTATCTTCCTTCTCTGTTTAAAGAATCTCGATCATAGTACCGGGAGATAACGTTTTAAATATCTCGTCTATGTTGATGCGATCGGCACTATCCCTGAACGAGGCATCCCGGAAAACAACCCGGCGTGGTTGCCTACCGGCTATTTCACGGAAGACTTCTTCGGGAATCTGTTCTGCGAAACATGCCATTAATTCGGTCTTGTCGACAGAATAAACCGTATATCCATTTATATCCTCTTCATCGTGTGGGAGTGACAGGGATAGTCCCAGGTTGGTCAGGCAACCATAAAGCAGATCGAGTCCGGTACGGTCTTCTTTGATATTGTCTGTGAAATAAAACAAATCACTTTGTGAATATTCCCCTGCACTGTAATATACGTCTTTCATATTGCTGTCGGCAATCCGAAAAACACGGAAACCGATGTCCGGGCGGTTCTTTAATTTAAGTTGGTTACATTCCGCCTCAATTGTGTCTCCGGCACGTCGAATACGTTCTTTGGACAGTTCGCAGATGTTCAATGCTTTATGCTTTTCCGTGAGGAAGTCGATCGCATTTTGCATGATCTCTTTTTCACTGGGAGTCTTGGCCTTTTTTATTGTTTCAGTCACATCTTCCGGCAGTTGCACGAGAATGTACTTCACCTTGTTTTTACGTGGCTTCATGTTCATCCGCATAACCGCTTCGGCAGTAGTGCCACTACCTGAGAAGAAGTCCATCACAATACAATCTTTGTTTTTGGTGTCGATAAACTCACATAAATATTGAATCAGACTGACAGTTTCTTATCAAAGAACTGTAGCTGATAGTTACCGGCCTGCTCATTGGTTTCAACTCCTACTTTGTAATTGATCAGGTTGGGTGGAACTTCCGGGTCATATTCCAGTTTTTCGTACGAAGGACTTAACTTAAGAGTCGGTATTTTGATGGTTGTTCCTTTTTTTATCTCTTTCTCCAGATTTTCCTGACTCCATTTGAATTTGGCTTTCAGCTTGACGGGGGCTGTAAACAGTCCGTCACGTACGGTGGTATCTTCCAGTAATTCCACGTCATAAGCATCTGTTCCGTACATGCCCGCTTTGATCACTCCGTCGGGGATGGAAGTAACTACTTTGTTGGGCGGGAAAGTCAGAATGCCAACGGAATTCGGTTGATTCAACAGACCGTTTGAACTGACCGACTCCTTCTTCAGACCCTGGAATTTCATGTCGTTTTTTTTCTTCTGATAGCAGACGATGTATTCGATGATTTGCTTGCTTTTTTTCGAGAGATTTTCCGGAGTTTCCGTCTTTGCCCAATTAAATACATCGATGAAATTAGAAGCATTGAATACTTCATTGCCTATTTTAATCAGATTTGCCAGTTCGTGATCATCAATGGAAATGAAAATGATGCCATTATCATTTAACAGGGTACGGGCAAGCATCAGCCGGGCATACATCATGCTACACCAATCGGAGTGAAACTTTCCGTTAGCTTCCGTATTCTGAAACAATCGTTGTCCTTCTTCATTATATCTTCCCTGTTTCTCGTCGGATTCTTCCTGTGAAAGAGCGAATGTATCATTGAAGATAAAGTCTTTACCCGTGTTGTAAGGCGGATCGATATAGATAACGTCTACCTTTCCTGCATAACTCTTTTTCAGGAGTTTCATTGCGTCCAGATTGTCTCCCTCAATGTACAGGTTTTGGGTCTGTTCCCAATTCCTGCTCTCTTCCGGGCAGGGACGTAATGTTTTGCGGATGGGATGCGCCACCTCTCTTATCGCCTGCTTCTTGCCTACCCATGTTAATTCGTAACGTTCGTCGTCATCATATACCACTCCCATTTCTGCTTGGTTGGCTGTAAGGAGGAATTTCAGTTTATCAAAGTCGATAGCTTTATGTAGTTGTCCGTCCTTACCCATCGATTCAGTGACTACGTTTGGGAAGAGTTCGGCTATTTTATTCAGGCTGTCCTCTGCGATGCTCACAGATTCCATTTTTAGCTTTTCCATATATGATTTCATTATTGTCCTGCAAAGTTAAGATTTTCATTCTGATTGGCTAATTTCCTCTATAAATAATGTGTGTTTAATGAAGTAACCTATCGATATCACGAATCGGTTGTTAGCTTACGTAACAAGGCAAGTGCTTTATCTTGCTGACCGGATAGTCTTATGTTCTAATCATCAATCGAAAAACACCCTCATGTTTTTCGATTGATGATTAGGAGGAAACGGGCATAGAGTGTGAAGGTGTTTCTTGAATTATAGGAAGCAAGTGTATTTACTTGTATTTATTTTCATAGAATATGCCTTTTCTGAATACTTTTGCCTATTTTTGCGTATTCAATCTATTGACAGAATGGAGTAATATTTAGTTGAAATTTTATAGTAAAAATCATGAAGAACGCAATTGGTAATTGTAAGCGGCGAAAAGCAGTGCTCTTCGCTCTCGCTTTGCCTCTGATGTTTTCCGGTTCGCCTATGCAGGCTATGCATCGGTCCGAAATCGTTAGAGAAGTGACACAACAAAACTTGAAGATCGTTAGTGCAAAGAAAATCAATCCGACTACGATTGAAGTACTGTTCTCTAATAACCAGAGAATGACATTCGATTTCTACGGAGAGAACATCTTCAGAGTATTTCAGGACAATGATGGAGGAATCATCCGTGATCCGGAAGCGAAACCTGAAGCACAAATTCTGGTAAATAATCCCAGAAACACAGTCTCTACGCTTGACTTAAATGATGGCGGCAATCTCCTTTCTATCACTACGGGGAAAATCAAGGTGGAAATCGATAAGAATACCTCTTTGATGAAAGTGATTGACTTGGAAAAGAATACCGTAGCTTTTGAAGAAGCCGAACCAGTACTTTTTGATAAAGGAAAAGTTACTGTAACTCTGAAAGAGAACCCCAACGAATATTTCTATGGCGGCGGTGTGCAGAACGGACGTTTTTCGCACAAAGGAAAAGCAATTAATATTGTAAACGAAAATAGCTGGACAGACGGTGGAGTAGCTTCACCCACACCTTTCTATTGGTCTACTAACGGCTATGGTATGATGTGGTATACTTTCAAACCGGGTAAATATGATTTCGGTGCGGAAGAAAAAGGTAAAGTGAAGCTTATGCACGATTCTCCTTACCTTGATGTATTCTATATGGTTAGTGATGGTGCCGTAGGGATTCTGAATGACTTTTATCAATTGACCGGTAATCCGGTGCTGTTGCCTAAGTTCGGTTTCTATCAGGGTCACTTGAATGCTTATAACCGTGACTACTGGAAGGAAGACGAAAAAGGAATCTTGTTCGAAGACGGAAAACGCTATAAGGAAAGCCAGAAAGATAATGGTGGAATCAAGGAATCATTGAACGGAGAAAAGAATAATTATCAGTTCTCGGCCCGTGCAGTGATTGATCGCTATAAGAATCATGACATGCCTTTGGGCTGGTTGCTGCCAAACGACGGATATGGTGCCGGATACGGACAGACCGAAACCCTTGACGGAAACATCCAGAATCTGAAAAGCCTGGGCGACTATGCTCGTAAGAATGGTGTCGAAATCGGTTTGTGGACACAGTCCGACTTGCATCCGAAAGAAGGTGTGAGTGCGTTGCTGCAAAGAGATATTGTGAAGGAAGTGAGAGATGCCGGTGTGCGTGTATTGAAAACAGACGTTGCATGGGTAGGCTGGGGATATTCCTTCGGGCTGAATGGTGTGGCAGACGTAGGTCACATTATGCCTTATTACGGAGATGATGCCCGTCCGTTCATTATTTCACTCGATGGTTGGGCCGGTACACAACGATATGCCGGAATCTGGTCGGGCGACCAGACAGGCGGTGTATGGGAGTACATCCGTTTTCACATCCCGACTTATATCGGTTCAGGTCTGTCAGGTCAACCTAACATCTCTTCGGATATGGATGGTATCTTCGGAGGTAAGAATATGGTTGTAAATACCAGAGACTTCCAATGGAAAACTTTCACTCCGATGCAGCTGAATATGGATGGATGGGGATCGAACGAAAAATATCCGCATGCTTTGGGCGAACCTGCCACTTCTATTAATCGCTGGTATCTGAAACTGAAATCGGAATTGATGCCTTATACTTATAGTTTTGCGAAAGAAGCTGTAACCGGAATGCCGCTTATTCGTGCCATGTTCCTGGAATATCCGAATGCTTATACTCTGGGTACAGCCACGCAGTATCAGTTTATGTATGGTACCGACTTCCTGGTAGCACCTATCTATAAAGCTACAAAAGCAGATGCTGAAGGGAATGATATCCGTGACGGTATTTATCTGCCTGAAGGAGAATGGATCGATTATTTCACCGGAGAAAAATATCAGGGTAACTGTGTACTCAACAACTTTGCTGCTCCTCTCTGGAAACTTCCGGTATTTGTGAAGAACGGAGCTATTATCCCGATGACCAATCCTAACAATAACGTTGCTGAAATCAACAAAGGACTTCGTATCTACGAGATCTATCCGTATAAGCACATGATGACTGTTGAATATGATGATGACGGTGTATCGGAAGCATATAAGGATGGTAAAGGTGCCACAACTTTCATTGAGTCAAATGTTGATTCGAAAAACAATGTGAAGATTTCTATTCGTCCTACGCAGGGTGATTTCGACGGTTTTGTAAAAGAAAAAGCTACTGAGTTTAGAGTAAACGTTACTGCCAAACCAAAGAAAGTTTCTGCTCAGGTGGGTAAAAGCAAAGTGAAGTTGATCGAAGTGGCCTCTATGGATGATTTCCAGAAAGGCGAGAATGTATACTTTTATGATGCTGCTCCTAATCTGAATAAATTTGCTACGAAAGGCAGTGAATTTGAAAAGAAGGTAATCACTAAGAATCCTCAGCTTCTTGTGAAGTTGGCTGCTACTGACATTACTAAAAATCAGGTTGTGATGAATATCGAAGGCTTCCAGTATGCGCCTGCCGATAATTACAGAGTTACGTCCGGTTCGCTGACTGCTCCTGCAGCTCAGATTACTGCCGAGAATATTGAAGCTTATACTTTGAAACCTACATGGAGCAAAGTGCCGAATGCTGATTTCTATGAAATAGAGTTCAATGGCATGTTGTATACAACAATTAAGGATACTGAGTTGCTGTTTGACGGGCTGGCTGCTGAAACCGACTACGCATTCAAGATCCGTGCCGTAAACAAGGATGGCTATTCGGATTGGGCTGAATTCAGCGCTAAGACAAAAGCTAACCCGCTGGAATTTGCTCTTCACGGAATCAAGGGTGAAACAACTGCGAAGAATCAGGAAGGATTTGATATCGATCGTTTGTTCGACTTTGCCGAATTGGGTGATATGTGGCATACGAAGTATGGAGCGAAAGCGCTGCCATATGATATGATTATCGACTTGAGAACTGTGAACCAGTTGGATAAATTCGAATACCTGCCACGTACCGACGGTGGTAACGGAACGATTCTGAAAGGTACTGTATATTACAGTATGGATAAAGAGAATTGGACTGAGGCCGGAGCAATCGACTGGAAACGTAATGGTGATGTGAAAGTATTTACATTTACTGAGCGCCCGACTGCACGCTATATCAAACTGGCTGTAACGGAAGGTGTGAACAATTATGGTTCGGGTAGAGAATTGTATGTATTTAAAGTTCCTGGAACAGAGAGCCGTTTGCAGGGTGATATCAATAATGACGGTAAGATCGATAATAACGATTTAACTTCGTATACTAACTATACCGGTCTGAGAAAAGGTGATTCCGACTATGAAGGCTATATCAGCGTAGGTGATATCGACCAGAATGGTTTGATCGATGCTTATGACATTTCTGTTGTGGCAACACAATTGGAAGATGGTGTCAGCGATGAACCGATTGAGAAACTGGATGGCACTATTGAGATCAGTACGCCTAAACGGAATTACAGTAAAGGTGATGTGGTTGAAGTGCTTGTAAAAGGTATCAACCTCCGTTCTGTAAATGCCTTGAGTTTTGCGTTGCCATACAATCAGCAAGATTATGAATTTGTAGGTGTCGAACCTTTGAACCTTAAAGCAATGGAAAATCTGACTTACGACAGACTCCATACCAATGGTACAAAAGCACTCTATCCTACATTCGTTAACCTTGGAGCTAAAGAAGCCCTTGAAGGAACAAACGATCTGTTTATTCTGAAGCTGAAAGCGAAACGTGCCGTGAAGTTTGATCTGAAAGCTATTGATGGCGTTTTGGTCGACAAGAACCTGAACACACGTAAGTTTTAAACTTGTGTAAGAATACTCCGCCGTTTGAACGGAGAAAAATAAAAAGCTGCCCGGAAATTTCCGAGGGCACTGAAAAAACAGATGGCTTTTCAGTGCCCTCTTGAAGAGCAAAAGTGAGAGTCGCCAAGTTAGAAATACTAACTTGGCGATTTTTCTATTTGGTTCCAGTAAGTAAAATGCTTCACATAACGGTTGACATCGTACTTACGAACGTAGTTGTTAAACCGAGTTCTGTTCAAAAAAGTGGAAAAGTTGAGAAAAAGCGTATTTATCTTGATTCATCATTACAGCTGCAAAAATAGAAATTCAAATCCGCTTCATTTCAAAATATAACTTAATTGACTATATTTCAATCATTTCAAAGAACTATTATTCACTTTAACGGAACAGTAGTGAAACATTTATTATATAAATACAAAATATTATCATAATTCATAGTAACAATTATATTAATAATAGTAGCTTTGTTACTCCTTAAACATATAGTTAAACAATGAAACTAAAACACAAATTAAACTATATACTACAATGAAAAACATGAAAATTGCATCCTTTATGATAAAATTCATAATGATGCCTCTGCTTGTCAGCACTTCCTGTGTAAATGAAATCTCAGAAGAACCGACAACCCTTCCCGGAGAAATTCCTATCCGCCTTTCTACACAAATTTTATGCAACCCCACACGTGTTATTGATAACAAATTTCAAGAAAAGGACGCCATTGGCTTGTATGTATTGACACAACCATCAACTATCAATCAGAAACGATACATTGACAATATGCGTTTCACATGTTCCCAAACCTCCGGCTTCGAACCGGAAGAAACGATTTATTATCCTAAAGGAAACGGAGAATGTAACTTCATCAGTTATTATCCTTTTCAAGAAACAGGTATTGAACCGGACAAAAGTACAATGCAGGTCCAGATACAGGCCGACCAAAGTACTGTGGGCGGACTATCACTTTCCGACTTTATGATCGCTGTAAACAATGACATTACACCCAGCCAGAACATGGTTGCCATGGAATATAAACACAAACTTTGCAAACTGGAAATCATTATAAGACCTGCAGCCGGAGAAGACTTACAAGAGCTCTTGGCTGATAACCCTACCTTATCCTTAAACGGATTCCATTCGGAAGCATCTTATGATTTTCTCACCGGCCAATTCGGGTCATCGGGACAAACGAGCGGCATTATTCCTTATGGAGAATGGAAAATAGAGAATAATACCCTTACAGGCAAAAAAGCGATACTGATACCCGAAAAAATAGAGTCCGGCGGTCACTACATAAATATGGAAATAGATGGAAAGAGCTATAGTTGCCCATTTCCGGACAACTTTCAGCTGTCCAGTGAAAAAAGCTGTTCCATAGGCATTATCTATAAATCATCCGAAGGCATTCAAATCAACAACTTCGATCATAGTATTGCAGACTGGACAGAAGGGGAGTCGGGTGAAACGACAGCTCAGGAAACATCAGGTATAATTCACCTGGCTGCACTGAAATTCAGTAAGAGTAATGTATATAAAGCAATTAACGAAGGGACGCAGGTAGCAGAGATCTGTAAAGAGTACCTATTGGCAGACAATATCGATGCACAAGCCATCGTTGCCTATCCTGTTCTAAATGGAAAGACAGATTTAAACAACGGCACGGTAATTTGTTTACTTGACGAAGCAGCGGCCGTTCACGGAGGCAAGGTCTCTTGGAACAAAGTTAATAATGTATTAGCCTACACGCCCGGAAATCAAAGCGTCATCAACGACTTCTACATAGCCGAAGACAACTCAATATCAATATCCAAACCGGAAAATCCTCTACCTGTGCGATTGCAAGAAGATGTCTTGACAGATATACGGAATACGGAAACCAAAACTTATCCTATAGTAAAAATAGGAATCCAATATTGGATGGGACGTAGTTTGGAAGCGACACGCTATACCGACGGTAATATCATTAAAGAAATCAAAGATTTGCAAATAAATATGTCTGGGTATCTTACATATGATAATAAGTACTTTTATACACTATCAGCTTTAGCAACTGGAAATTTGCCAGCAATAGGATGGAAAATCCCTAATCAAAAGGAATGGAACTTTTTAAAGGATTATTTAAAAAACAAAGCTTCTAATTTAAAATACGGTTCATGGAAATCCACTAAAGAAGGAAATAATTATGATGCACTAAACAAAAGTTATTTCAATGGAATTCCAGAAGGATATTTTCTAAACAATGGAGAAAACAAAGGATATGCAATGAAAGAAGCAGGAGTAGGTTACTGGGTGTCTCAGAATAATGACGATCCAGAAACCAAAGGAGGTATTTATCTACTCAATACCAATGATGAAATCAAAGATGGCACATCTGTAGATCGGGCTATCTCCGTTCGTTGTATACGAAAATAAATAGTAAAAACTGCATAGTAATTATCTTAAGTTTAAGATTACTATGCAGCTTTTCTTGTAAACCATCAAAAAAAATCAATCACATAGGGAATCTTCTTCTTTTTTCTGTCTTTATAATCAAGAAATCAATTATAAAACCCAAAACAGAAAACATATGCAGAAAGTATTATTTATCACCACAATTCTACTTACATTATTCGCCCTCTCTATCCATGCTGAGCACAATCCTCAAAAAAGACCAGATGCATCTGCCCAATTCCAAACCGTCTCCGGTCACAGTATCAGTTTAAATGGTATCGGACTGGCATATAGTTATGAATATGCTTTTGCTCCGAAAGGTACTGTTATTTTTAGCGCAGGAGCTTCTTATGCTTTTGGAAGAACATGGCAACTCAAAATGGAATCACTTCGCGAATTTCATATCGCCACCAAAGACTATCATTTAGTAACCGGAGATTTAGGCATAGAACCACGTTTTTATTATAACCTGAAGAAAAGGCATCGCAATGGCAAGCGTACTTGGGGCAATTCCGGTGGGTATTTATCTGCCTGTTTCGGATATTCTTTTCCAATAGCCATCAGCAGCGGAGTAAAAACAGCGCATATATATGTTATCACCCCATATTGGGGATTTCGACGCGTATGGAAACATTTTCTTTTCGATCTATCTGGCGGAGCCGGTTATATAAAGTCCTCCAACGGCAATTCCGCCATCTATCCTACTGTGAGAATAGGACTGGGATATAGATTTTAAACGTCATACTCTAATTGAAGAATAAATAACCAAAGTACCGAATACAAAAAATGGCTACTCATCCCGAGCAACCAATCTTTTGTTAACCTTAAAT
>ERZ773245.1263-NODE-1263-length-19097-cov-5.124147_pt1 | contig 19097 bp, 12 predicted proteins | sample MGYA00580988_ERZ773245 | MGnify/ENA primary metagenome ERZ773245 (study PRJEB29015, sample SAMEA2737792) | human gut metagenome | biome: human gut; feature: human-associated habitat; material: faeces | place: China | collected 2012 ... | reverse complement strand
AGATGATTGGAGAAGTTTTCCCTTCTCATTACGTTGCTGTGATCAATGGAGGAGTAGAAATCAGTGAAAAACTTCTGGAACAGTCATTTGATCATATTTTCTATACTGGTGGAGAACGAGTTGGAAAGATCGTGATGGAAAAAGCATCGAGACATTTAACACCAGTGACTTTGGAATTAGGTGGAAAAAGTCCATGCATTGTAGAAGAAAGTGCCAATATTAAGTTGGCAGCAAAACGAATTGTTTTTGGAAAATTTTTAAACAGTGGGCAGACCTGTGTTGCGCCAGATTACATTTTCGTAGATAAAAAAGCAGAAAGTGAACTGATCTTCTACTTAAAATACTGGATCAATAAAATGATCGGGGAACATCCTTTGTCGAATAAAGATTATTCATCTATGATAAATCCGAGACATTATCAGCGCATTATGGAATTGATGAAACATGAAAAGATCGCTGAAGGCGGTTATGGAGATATAAGACTTCGAAAGATCGCCCCAACGATACTTGTGAATGTAAAAGAAGAATCCACGGTGATGCAGGAAGAGATTTTTGGTCCATTACTTCCTATAATGACATATGACAAATTAGAAGATGCAGTTTCGTATATCAGAGATCATAACAAACCTTTGGCATTGTATTTATTTACAGAAAATGATAAAGTAGAACAAGATGTACTTTCACAGTTGTCTTTTGGCGGTGGCTGTATCAATGATACGATCATTCATCTGGCAACTCCATATCTAGGATTTGGAGGAGTTGGGAATAGTGGAATGGGGTCCTATCATGGAAAGAAAAGTTTTGATACATTTACGCATGAAAAGAGTATCATAAAGAAATCAGATAAGATCGATATTCCAGTTCGTTATATGCCATATAACAAAGCTAAAGAACAATTGATGAAGTTTTTTCTGAAATTATAAGATAAAGGAGCAACTTTTATGGAATTTACAAATGTATTACCAGGAGTGAAATTGGTAAAACAAGATGAAGCTGGGAATGAGGAAGAACTTTTTGTTTCACAAAATGATCATGTGATCGTGAAGACATTGAATGGAAGAGAGATCAAAGGTATTTTTATGCAGATTGAATTTGCAAGATGCTTAGAAGAAGATGATATTGTACATGTGCATAAAGATAACGGGGAAAATGAGGGAATCCCATTTGACACGATCGATGATATCATTAAGGGTTAAGAAAGAAATAGAGGATGAATTTATAGGTGTAAAAGGCACTCCGAAACGTGATAAATACGAAGCTGACTTGAATGCCTTTCTCATTGGTGAAGCCATTAAACAAGCCAGGGAGGCAAGGAATCTTACTCAGGAGCAACTGGGTGAACTGATGGGAGTTAAAAGAGCACAAATATCGAAGATTGAAAGTGGAAAAAGTATATCATTCTCCACTATTGTAAGAGCTTTCAAAGCTATGGGAGTAAATACCGCCAGTTTAGATTTAGGATCTTTGGGGCGAGTTGCTCTTTGGTAAAAGGGGAGATTTAAAATAGCAGACTTTTGCAAAAATTTAGAACTAGTCCAAATCTTTTCTCTCCTAATTGAGAAAAGATTGGTAATGGAGATATGGTAAAATGAGAGGGGCTATCCAGCACAACAAAAGCCTGTCCACGGAAATAATGCTCTGGTGATAACACCTCAACAAGTTATCGGTTAAAAAGGAGTTTTTAAACAGGCTTTAAACTTAGTAGTAATGACTCGATTACTACTAAGTGGTTGACCGCCCTACTAAGGTATCCTCTCCTTTAGTACAATCTCCTCATCACCCTTTATCAAATAAGTATGGCAACAGTTTGCTGAAACAACATAGTTTTTAGTAACTACTATTTTTTCTCCTATTTTACCAACAAACTGCAACTCAATCTCTTTTCCTGCAAAATCTCCTCTATCAAGATCTGAAGCGATGGTATATGTGTTAAATTCTTTCCCCCAGTTAAGAACATCCCGCACTTTTCCTGTAGCAACTTCTATAACTTCATAACTATCCAATACGACAGATGTATCATCTTCGTATTTTATTTTAACTCCAATACTGCAAAACTCGTCAGTACAAATAACCTCAGAACAATCCTCGGCATCACTGTTATCTTTATCGCTACTACACCCGGTACATAAAATTGCAAAAAATAAAGAGGCAAAAAATAATAAGTTTTTCATAAGTAATATATTTTTAGGTTTCTACTTATATAGTAAATGCTCCCAAAGCAACAATACTGCATTCTATAATGCAAAAAAATACCATTCTCATAGCACACATTCTTGCTATAGAATGCATTTATTGTATTTTTAAGTCTACTTTCCTACTGTTATTTTCTCAGTCAAAATTTCATCTCCGATAATGACACGAGTTACATACATACCAGAAGTCCATCCTGAAGTATCCATCGTATAAGATAAATCTGTCATACCTTTAACTTCTAAAACTTTTGTCCCATAAACTACATTGTATACTTCCAAATTCCAGTTCAGACCATTCCTCGCATTTATCACATCATCAGTAACTAACCGTATTTCTTTAATATTCTCTGAAGAAGAAAGCACTTTCAATGAATAAGCAGAAGCTGGTGCATTTCCGTTACCAGTATAGGAAAAGAATATTATTCGTTTCTTTTTACATACGCCTTCACCATCAAGTATAAAAGCAAAAGGTAAACCACCAGAACGATATGGTAATTGAAATTCTAAAGTCTTTGTTGGCCGATGATAGTTCCAAAATAAAGGTTTATGAGTAATTCCACCTGAAGAGTCATAATAGATATCTTTATCATAGTCACTGTTAAAAGTTACACGGACCATACAACCTTGATGTACAAATGTAGAGTTCTCTACTCTGCCACTTATGCTTGGATGATTAACCCCATAAAAAGGACAAGCCTCTTGTATATAGGTTGCATAAGGATAGGATTTTGTATCAGATATAACTTCTTTTGATAAAGTCAATAAAGTATTTCCATTATAGACTATCTTAGCTACTAAATTTGCATTGTAAGGATAATAATATTTATTTTTTATAGTGCATTGATTAGGTACTGGATAATTAGTATAAAACTGTGGTCGTGGTGCACTATTTGCTTCAGTTGGATATTCCCATACCACCATTGCGTTAGCTGGCAAATTCTTTATATAATAAGTACTACTATCACAAATAAATTTAGTTCCCACTATTTCTGGCATCAATTCTCTTGCTTCTAACTGTGTTATACCAGTATTATTCGAATCTAACCAATCCTTTAATCTTCGAGTAGCTGTATTTCCATAATCCCAAGACTTATCAAAACGTCCATAATACATAGTCACAGGTGCACAATTAGAACTGCCACCATGTAATTGCCCCACAACTAAATGATTTTGATTCATTAATGGCGACCCAGATGAACCACTTTCTATTGCTCCAACATCAAATGTAACCCCCCAATGCGTATGTTTCTGTGTCGTTGAAATAATATTACCATTATTATCAGTCCAATTCTGGATTCCATTGTAACTTTTAACTGCATCATTTTCCACGGATATTTTCTTTATATCACCACGCGGATGATGAATACCAACGGCATTAGCTGCAGGAGTAGTACTTTTCGTCCATCCCAAGTAGTATGGTATATATCCACTTACATTCCTAACAGACCCAGATAACTCCAACAATGCAAAATCAGTATAAGCATTATTAGCAATAAGTTTTGCACCGGCAGAGCTCGGCGAGTTATATATATTAGCATTAGAACAATCTGGACTTTCATAATTCCAATACAATATTAATTGATTTATCTGATTTACTCCTTGGGAATCATAGTTCAAAAAACAATGGTCAGCAGATAAAAAATAATCTTTCTGTGAGGTGCTGTTAATCAATGCTCCACTACAAACTTCTGAAGTTGAAGCATTATATATACAGGCTACGGCTCTTTTTTCTTTTTGCCAATCAATTCCAAGTGGACAATTAACATTAATATTGCAAGACAAAGATGTATTAAAGATCGAACGAGTTACAATATTACTTTGAGCAGCAAGAACATTTTTATAAATATAGCCAATCTTCTGAACAGAAATAATTCCTGTTTCTACTCCAATAGGTTCATAATATTCAAGTACAATATCTTCTCCTGCCACAAATCCTGTTGCAAAATCTACAGGAATTTCCCGCGTACCTTTATTATTAATGCTTGTAAAAGCCCCTATACAGAATGTTTTATCTGCATTATAAACAAAGAATTTAGCCCCCTCCGGTATCCAAAATTTATCATAGCTAACAGTCATAGCCTTTGCTCCTGATGCATGTAGCTGTAAACGCCAAACCCGCATACTATCACCCACGCTTTGCCAATGACCAGAATTGTGAAGATTGTAACTTACAGCAAGAGGTAAACCAACACGGTAAGGGATATCAGCATCCGCAAACAAACTATCCTCATGTAATGCTTCAGCTACATCAGGAATAGGCAAATTAATCACATCACCCGAACGGACAGAGAATAAAGCAGATGAAAAACTTGGAGGTAATTCATTGGTGCTAATTTGAGCATGAGCACTAATTGTGAAGATTGCAATAAGACATAATGCAAAACTCTTCAATAAAGCTTTTGTTTTCATAGTATTATATTTTTGTTCACTAACAAAAATAACACATTTGTATAATATAACAAAGAAAAAGATGTGGACAAAAAGCAACAAGATAAAGTAATACAGATCAATAGATTAAATCAAATACAGAACTTTTTAGTGGACAATTACCATACCTTTTTACAGCAACAATACAGCATTTATTTTTATTTACTATCCATATGAGATAAAAAAGCTCAATACTTTCACCTCATTGAACATCCGCATATCTTTTTTCAATATTCATAAAGTTCTCCACTACCCTCCAATATTCTTCCTTATCATGTGGACGTGGTTGCCAATCAGGATCAGGGCTATTACTCACAGCTTCATTCCAATTAGTATCATCCATAAACTTATAGTCAACAGTACAAGAGGATAATTCTCTTATTGGTTTAAGGAATATATATCCATCGAACAAATCGGATAGAATAAAATCTTTATGCCCCATTGAATAATAACTATAATCGTGCAGTTCACCAATATGAGAACCTTTCAAATCAAAGCCAATGGGGTTATTCTGAGATTTTTCCATTATTAGTTCTAACTTTCCAGCCGCTGGGGAAATTAATGTTGGTTGCTGATTAGGATAATTAAAGAAAGGCTGGTGCAAAGCTACAGATACTACTTTATTGCCATATTTATCGTACAGCAAATTTCCTAAAAAACGATTCTCATAACGTACAAAACCAGGAGAAGTATAATCATAATAAGGAAAACGGTAGGACGTAAATGCATGAATAGTCCCAGTCAGAACCAATATTTTCTCGTGAACAGACAACACTTCACGTTCCAACAATGTACACCGAAAGTCTTCTGTATTCCCTAAAGGAAACACTTGCTTCATATTTTCCGGAGTTCTAGCTCCTTCAAACTTTTCCCAATTGTAGCGATAACTAATATTTAAAACACGAAACTTTTTCGCTTGCTCCGGTAATGAGTGATTCCATTCCCAAGCTGCTTTATAGAGATTCATATACTCAACTATAGCCCAACGGGTATTATAATTGAACATCAGTTGACGAGCTAAATTCTCATTATATCTTGGTGCATTTATCAATGAATCCAATTGCTTCTGATCCTCATATGCTCCAAATTCCATACCTAACATATAGATACCATTCGCATACAACTTCGGTATCATTTTTTTAACGAAGTCCAAGTTTTCCTTAACACCATGATCTTCAGCCAATAGCACGATATCAGCATCTTTAAACTTAGAAATCAAATAATCATCAGGCGACATATCTGTATTCTTTTTATCACAAATACAATCTTTTCTATCAGTTCCTAAAAGAAATAATAACGGATTATCTAAACGCTTATTCCAATCCACTTCCGTATGCGCAGCTCCCGGAAATACTTTAGACACCCACATTGGTCCTTTCCAGCCTTTCTTCCTCATCAATTTGTCCAGTTCATCCTGATAAGGAGGATAATAAGCATCTAAGGTAGCATCTCCTCTATCCATATAAATTATACGACTGTTAGCCGTCGGAAGGTTCTCATCAAGATAATTCCTAAAAGCTCTCGACCATTGGTCCGCTTTTTCTTTAGATAGTTCCTTGCTTAATATCATGGGAACATGAGTCGACATACATGCAGCCCCTCCAAATACTTCCGGGTATTCACAAAGTGCATATAGTGAAATTAGACCACCCATACTGGAGCCCATCACAAAAGTATGCTCAACACTCTTATTCGTAGAATATTCTTTATCAATAAAAGGCTTAACTTCTTCTACCAGAAAACGAAGATAGTTATCTGCATTAAAACTAATATCTTCCGGCAATTGTTCATCCGGTAAATAGTTTAATGCTTTTTGGGGAAAATAATCTTCATACCTCGTTTCCGGAATACTCGCTATTCCCACAACAATACATGGTTCCATTTTCTTCTCAGACAAAAGTTTTCCTACAATTTCATCAATTCCCCATTCTTGTTTATTCCATGTAGTATTTGCATCAAAAAGCATTTGCCCATCATGCATATAGAGGACATCGTATCTTTCTCTTGTTGAGTAACCTGTAGGTAACCATACGAAAACATTGCGAGAGGGAACAATGGTAGAGTTAAATCGAGAATATTCTATAAGTTTCCCTGATGATACAGTTTGTTGAGCAATAGTCCATTGGCACAGCAACAGAGATAATAGTAGAAAAAAAAGTCTTATTTTCATACGCTAAATTATAATCATCTCCTATTAAACAGAGATTACTAAATATTTATAAAACAATCTATTCACAGTCCCTCCCATTAAGAAAAAGAGAGTATCTTAATAATCACTCTCTTTTTCTATATTCTCCTGTAGCACCTATTTCTTCTAAATTACTTCAATCCAATTCAAGCATTAAAAATATTATGAGGGTAATACTTTTTCATAACTCAACATTATAATTCAAGTACAAGCACTTCTTTAGGTTGTAAATGAAGTATTCTTCCTAAGGACACATTACCGTTCGTCAACACATTCTTCGAACTAGTCTTATCTCCTATTACTTCTTTATAAGGAGCCAAGTCCAAATCAACTTCTTTATTTATTCCATTCATTATAACCAGTATACTTCTTCCATCACAAGAACGCTCATACACATATACATTATTACGAGGCATAAAATGTTTCATCTTACCTTTAGAAATAACATCATTTCCTTTACGCCAATGCAGTAACTTACTCATAAAATCAAAAGCTTCCTGCTGCATAGCCGTTCTTCCATTTTCCTGGAAAACAGAAATTGCATCTCCTTTCCAACCTCCCGGCATATCCGGACGTACATACCCAAAGTCTATTTTATTACTACCAGACATTAGTAATTCCTGCCCATAATACAATTGTGGTATGCCCGGAATTGTCAACAACAAGGTAACTGCCTGCTTATAAGCATTCAAATTTTCCGGGGTTTCCAATAAGAAGCGATCCGTGTCATGATTTTCAAGTAAACGCATCACATTGTTAATGTCAGGATAGCAAAAATCATAAGCAAAATGTTCGAAAAGAAGCTGCAAACCAGTATCCCAAGAAGTTTCTTCATGGAAAACTTTACCAGCTATTGTTCGCAAACGAAAATCCATCACAGATTTCAGCTTTGTATTAGCTTTCTCATTAAGCACACTATTTTGTTGCCAATATGCAGTACCTACAGGGTTATTGGGAATCATTACTTCACCTACAATATTGAAATTTGGATATTCCTCAAAAACTTCTTTACACCAACGAACCATCATATCCGGATCCGGATATACATATGTATCTTGGCGAATACCATCTAAATCTGCATATTCAATCCACCAGATTGAATTCTGAATCAAATAATCAGCAAGAAAACGATTTCTTTGATTTAAATCGGGCATTGTAGGCACAAACCAACCATCCGTCAGTTCCTGCTTATCTATATCCGAAGCATAAGGATCAAAAAATACAGTCTTATTATGATTGGTCTCGATATATTTATGTGAATTATTAAACCAATTCTGCATTGGTGGATCAAGCAGCCAAGGATGATTGGTTCCACAATGATTAAAAACCATATCCATTATCAGTTTCATTCCACGTTGATGCATAGATTCCGCCAAACGAACATAATCTTCATTAGTTCCCAAACGAGGATCTATTTTATAGTAATCCGTTGCAGCATAACCATGATAAGAGCCTTCACCCATATCATTTTCCAAAACAGGAGTTGTCCAGATTGCCGTAATCCCCAAGCTATCCAAATAATCAAGATGTTGCATAATACCAGCTAAATCACCACCATGACGAGCATTTACATCTCTACGATTTACTGTATAAGGATACTTCATCTGTATATAGTCATTGCTTTCATCACCATTGGCAAAGCGGTCCGGCATTAATAAATATACGACATCAGAAGAATTAAAGCCAATCCTATCTTCTCCTTTACGTTGGCGTTCTTTCAATTCATAAGTATAATTCAGCTTACGTTTTCCTTTAACGAATTCTATCTGAAATTTACCCGGTGCCGCATCTTTTACATCTAAATACAAAACCAGATAGTTTGGACTCTCCATTGGACAGACTTCCTTCAAAACAACTCCCGGATGATTTATTTCAGGTTTATATGTTGCTATATTTGAACCATATACCATCAACTGTAAACGGGTATTCTTCATGCCAGACCACCAAAAAGCAGGTTCCACTTTTTCTATCTTCTCATTTTTCTTTCCTGAATAATGTGAAGAGAGCCAATCAGAATTATCCTGTGAAGGAATAATAGAAGATTCAAACTTAGAATATTCAATAAGTCTTTCTGACGACATGATTTGTTTAGCAAATCCCAATTGACATAGCAATAAAGCAAAAGATAAAAATAAAGTTTTAGTTTTCATCATACATAAAATAAAAGATACTATTTACAAAGGTTGAACAAACAGACTAAACTCTTTCATTGCAGGAAGAACTTTGCCCGTATGATTATCAAAAAGCCCACGATTAATCCAACCTTCTGTTACATTATTACCGCAAGCGTTTTCCTCGGGGAACCACCAAAATAATCCCGTCACGTTGGCATGACGACGTAATTCAGCCACAAGTTCGTGAGTGAATATGCGCTGTCCTTCAGTAGTTATAGGATAGAATTCAGAATGTTCATCCGCACTTTTTGCCCATTGGTCATTCTCATGCGAATAGTAGGCGGCAGTCTCCACTATCATCACCTCTTTATCAGGAAAGTCAACAGCAAGAGAATCGAGCGTAGCAGCAAGTACCCCCACGGCTTTATGCCACATAGGATAATAACTAAGCCCTATAACATCGTAATCAAGCTCTCGTAAATGGTTATAGTAAGTTTTAGTTTTGTTCCACTCTCCTGCTTTCTCCGTATGGATGATTATCTTTGCTTTAGGACAAATTTCACGGCAAGCTTTGGCACCACTTTCCAGCAGCTTCACAAGCAAATCCCAATTTTCCATTCCAAGCGGATCCACCTTTGCTACTGGCCACAACATGCCGTTGGTTATTTCATTACCCACTTGTATGAGGTCAGGAGAAGCTCCCGCTTTCACCATAACCTCAAGACTATTTTTAGTATATTCATATATACTATCCGGCAATGAAGCTACATCAACATTCTTCCATCTTTCAGGCATAAATTGCTTACCAGGATCAGCCCATGTATCAGAGTAATGAAAATCAAGCATAAATTGATAACCTTCTTTTTTTATTTGCTGTCCAAATTTAGTCACATAATCTAAATCTTGGCACACTCCTTCACCTTTGTGTTCAACGGAAGCTTTTGAAGGGTCAACAAAGAGACGAACACGGATGGCATTCCAGCTTTGCTCTTTAAAATATTCAAGAGGTTTTATTACCTTTCCCTTTTCATTACGATATATGGTTCCAGCTTTTTCATAACTTGGCAACAAAGAAATATCACCACCCAAGAGACGTTGTTGAGCATGAATTCCAACACATAAAGCAAACAAAAATAAGATAACGAATACTGATCTAAAATTCTTCATAACGATATTAGTGATTGTTTCAATGAAAAAGTAAAAGCCCTCTTCCCCGTTTTTCAATGCGAGAAAGAGGGCTTCTATAAAGTGCCAAATAGTCTTAAACTTTAAAATTATTATAAATAATCTACTGTTTACCTTAACTAGTTAGCGGCTTCAATCGTACAATAAGCTTTGCCTTCACAAAGGGGATATAGATTGATAGTATATGTACCAGCCGTTGCAATCTTCAGATTAGCACCATTATTGGTCGTTAGATTTTCGCTAGTACCACCCCAACTAATATCCCAATCATCATTGGCACGGAATTTTAATTCATCTGCTTTCAACTCAGTAGTGATGGTCCAATAATATATTGTACCCTTGCCTTCTTCAGTATATTCTACCAATTCCATGTCCGTGTCTGCATCCCAACCACTGGGAGTAGCAGGGCCAATAATACCTATCGCGATGGGAGTCAAAGTATAAGTTTTCTCATTCAAGTCAACAACTATCTGATAGAAACCTGCCTCTTCGGTCATCATTATATTGGCAGCATCAGCGGCAGTGCTAAAATCTGCACCATAGTTAGTACCATTCCAACTGTCCTCCGAACTGAACTTGAAACCTTTCTGATTAAGGTACATATACCCCTTATAGACATTATTGAATTCAGGACTTGCCATCACATCAATATGTTTCCATCCGTTTGCATCACCAGCCATATAGAGATAAGCAGTAGCAGGAGCAACTGAATAAATGTAATTTACAGCATCAAATGTAACTATAAAATGTCCTTTCCCAGTAATGACAGGAGTTTCCACTTTATATACGTCACCCGTCCAAACTGCAAAGTTTTCAGTCTTGTCATCACCATTCACACGACAACCAATCTGTCCGGCATTAGCACCATCCCAACCAGCAGCTATGTCATAAGCTTCATAGAGTTTGAAATAGTTAGAGCTTTCATTCTTAGTTTCCACTGTAGCTTGAAAAATTCCCTCTTTACCTTCAACCGGTTTCATGATTACAGGATTTTCAACATCCCATCCATTACTCTCTACCAAATCCCCCAACAACATATACCCATCAGCTGAAATTTCCGGAGTAGTAATCGGAGTAAGTTTAGCTTGAGAAGTACCTGAAGTGTTTACCGCTTCACCGTTTTTCAATTTAACAGCAACATTCATATTTACATTGAGTACACGCTCTACATGAGCACGGCTGAAGAAAGCATCACGAACTACAGAATCAAGTTCAAGAGTATTCACCTTCACAATATTCCCTTCTTTAAATGCCGCATTGATAGTCACACCGTTAATATTTATGCTGTTCATCTTAATAGAAGCCACCTCTGAATTCGATGAAGAGAGAACGGCAATTTCCACAGAGTCTGTCTTTTGTTCTTCCGCTTCGATAGTACTGTAAAACTTATCCATATCCACAACTGCATCGGAACCTGCGGCAAAACTGATTTCATATTTAGCGGCCGCTTCTTCAGGAGAATTGGATTGGGGGTCAGCCCAATCCGTATAATCTTCCGTACAAGCACCTAAGGTAATTCCGGCGAGGAATATACCTGCGAGTATTTGATTTTTCTTCATAATGTTTTTCTTTTAAAATAAGATTATCATTCAGGTTATTTTACCTCACCCGTATCTACACCGTCTTCAGTAGCACCTACAGTAAGATAGAGTTTCTGGCCCGCTCCAGCATTTACGCTGTATTCAGAACCCATATCAGTGTTCCAATTGCTGGCGATATTTGCATTCTCACGCCAGAAAACTTTACCCTCCAAAAGCGTAAATTCAGTTTTCCACCAATCAAAATCACCTACTTGAGCATAGGCACGTAGTTCACCTCCAGATACAAATTCAGCAGATATCCATTGACCAGTATTATCAGCGGGAGCGATCATCGGAGCTGAAGGAGTGCCTGGAGTAAATCCTCCATTAGCATCACCTGTAACCAGAAGTTGTGCAGGATAAAAAGTCAGTGTGTAATCAATAGCTTCACCATTAATCTTACCCTTAATGTAGAGTGTATACCATCCACCATTTTTCACTTTCACATTACCACCATTGTCAGAAACATCCGCACCGGCTTGATCATCAATAGTTTTAAAATCGGCATGACCCAGCCATTGTTGAGGATAAGTTCCCCATTTGAATTCGGCATCATTAGGAAGGTAAACTATTGTAAAGAAGTTACCAGCCATACCATTAATAAGCGCCATTGGTCTCCAAGTTGTCCAAGCAGTTCCTATACTCGAACCGCATACATAGATATCCTCAGGCAATGTAATACTCGGAGCCTGATAAGTAGCTATCACTTGGATCTTTATAACATTAGAGTAACAACTCCCCAACTCCATACCATTAACATTGGCATGTAAGCGTACATAGAGGTCTTTCACTTCATTAGAAGGATATGTCACACCTTCATTGGCATCCTGAAACATAGTAATTACAGCATCATTCAATCTACTACCCGATACTTTAATGGTAGCAGAAGTCGAGCTTGCCACAACTTTGTACACAGGTTCTTCCGCACTGAAATCTTCAAAAGAAATCTCCACATCATAGTTAGTACTCAAAGGTATGCCACCATAATCAGGTTGGCTGGTAGTAAAAGTGAGTTGATCAGTAGTCAGCAAGTCCAATACATTATTGGCTGCGTTGGCAGGCATATTCAATACAAATCCTGTAGTATTTTCGTGGAATGTAGGATTGCTATCCATATCTTTCTCACATGAGGTGACCAACACCAAAGTAAGAACGGGCAGCAACATTCCTAGCAGTATCTTTTTCATATTATTGTTTCGATTTAAAAAAAATTCGATAATAAATTCTATTAATAACGCGGGTTCTGAGTCAAGTTCTTATTACCATTGATGTCATCAGCCGGAATAGGATACACGTTGAAGAAATCTTCCACGCTCTTTCCTTCTGCTACACCACCCTTGAAATCCCAAATGTATTTGTCACCTGTGAAAAGACCAAAACGGATCAAATCACTACGACGACGACCTTCCATATAAAACTCACGACACCATTCATCAATAATATATTGTTCGGTAATGGTAGCAGGAGTAGAAGCACCTGCACGGCTACGCAAAACTTCAATATCAGCACGCGCTTGTTGCGGGTCACCAGTCAAACGGAACTTAGCCTCTGCACGAGTCAGATACATTTCAGCATAACGTATCAAAGGAATATCCACATCGGGGAATTCATTATGTGAAGTCGCTGCACCATCTGTACGAATGTTACTCCACTTCACAATAGAAAGACCGGAGTTAAAACCTGCAATCTGTTCAGCCTGTAGTTTGCGAAGTCCACCGCCGCAACCGGAATAGAACAATGCACGATGATCGTTGGCTTTCTTCTGCACGTCTTTTGTAGTAGTACCAGCAGCCTCATCAAGCGCGATAATTTCTGCCTCGGTAGCTTTATCCGGCGCTTTTTCTGTAGCAATCGGACAATCTTCGAGCGTAGAGAAGAATTTCTTAACCAAAGCTGCACGGGAGAAGTTACAGCTCCAACCATTGGAAGTACCCATATAAGGCATTCCGGTGATACGGGTAGAACTTACCAGATAATTGGCGCCACTATAACATTTTGTTTTTGCACCATCCTGACGGATAGGCAAGATGATTTCTTTCATAGCTTGCGGATTTTGGTCATTATCAGCCATAAACACTTGCTCATAACCAGTATAGCCATTCTTTTCAGCTTTAGAAAGTTCATATTTCCCATCAAGCAGATCGCAATAGTCAATAGCCTTCTGATAGTCTTTTACCGCACCTTTGGTATAAACAGCAGAGTTCAGAGCCAAACGGGCATGGAGCATATAAGCGGCACCTTTATCGGCACGTCCAAAGTTAGAAGAGTTATTGAATGCACCCACTTCGGCAAGATCCGGTTCTATTTCGGTCAACTCCTTGTCAATCCAGTCATAAAGTTCTTTACCAGCTTTCTCTACAGGCAGTTCATAAATATCGTACGTAGTCTTGAAAGGAGCCTTTCCCCAAAGATCGAGGAAGTACCACATATGGAGGGCACGCAAAAAGCGGACCTCGGCACGATACTGTTTATAGTCAGCCTCTTCAGCCTTATCCTCGGTGTTGGTAAGATAGAAGTTACAGAGCGTCACATCGAAAGCCAGACGCTGGAACGTCCATTGCACGCGAACAGATGAAGCCGTCCAGTCAATATTGGTGATTTGAGGAATATCAGCGTCAGTCTGCCAAGCCCAAAGGCATTCATCGGTACAAAGTTCTTGTAGATTGAATGTAGTACGGTAGAATCCGCTTTCACCTTCATCACTACTGATATCTCCACTACCGGCAGGACCTTTCTGGCCTGTCAGACCCAGTGTACTGTAGATTTTCGCCAACAGTTCCATATCTCCATACGATGAACTGGACTGCGGATCGATAGACGAAATATTCAAGTCGTTGACACACGACGTTGCCACTCCACCCATAAGGAGGGCTGCAAGGGCTGTTTTCAAAAATATATGTTTCATCATTATATGCATTTAATAGGTTAAAAATTCAGGCTTAAGCCAACTTGAATGCTGAAAGGACGCGGATAAGGATTGGAATCAATACCGCTTGCTACCTCAGGGTCGATGCCTTTATATTTAGAAATAATAAAAGGATTTTGAGCAGTAAGGAATGCACGACCAGAGCATGTTTCATGACCAGCTACCTTAAACAATGCAGGGAAAGAGTAACCTAAAGTAATGTTTGAGCATTTCAGATAAGAAGCATTACGTACGAAGTAATCGCTCAAATAATTATCGTTACCTACTCCTACACCGGTAAAGCCCAATGCTACAGCCTCGGCAGTAGAGTTATGCAGGGCACTGTTAGAATACAAGCCGGATTGGCTGACCATTGCACGATTCGACAAGAAATCGTAATAAACATAGTTACCAATAGAAGCACGGAAAGACATACTCAAATCCCAGTTCTTATAGAGGAATTTAGTTGTAAGACCCATAATAACATCAGCAGAGGGTTTCTTGTAGAAATAACGGTCACCATTGTCAATACGTCCGTTACCATCACGGTCTACATACATACCTTCAATAGGTTTACCATTCTCATCATATACTTGCTGATAAACAAAGAATGAGTTAGTTGCTTTACCTACAGTATTTGCCTGAATCAAGGTATTGTTACCACGGCTGATCTTATCTCCCGACCATGCATAATAGCCTGCATCACCATCCACCAAGTCAGTAATTTCATTATGGTTCCAAGCAATATTATAGCTTACATCCCAAGTAAAATCTTTAGTTACAATAGGTTTGGCATTAATAGAGAATTCCACACCGTAATTCTTCAGCGAACCGATATTCTTTGTTAACTGAGAACCAAACTGCATACCTACAGGAATAGTGATAGAATTCAGCAAATCTTTGGTTTCGCGGTAGTAACCATCAATATTGGCTGTGATGCGGTTATTCAGGAAGCCCAAATCGATACCGGCATTATAGGTAGTTGTAGTCTCCCACTTCAAGTCAGGATTGTAAGCCGACGGACGCATCGTACCATAGTAAGTATCGCCAAAAGGATACTGAGCGAAAGAGTCGCTTGAAGTATAATGAGTTTCATAACCGAAATCAGAGTTAATATCCTGCTGACCTGTCATACCCCATCCCAAACGAAGTTTGAATTCATTCCACCAAGTAAGATTCTTCATAAATGCCTCTTCATTGATTTTCCACGCCAATGCCACAGAAGGGAAGTAACCCCATCTATTGTCTTCAGAGAAACGAGAAGAACCATCGGCACGGAACGTAGCCGTAAGCATATATCTGTTGAGCAACGTATAATTTAAGCGACCGAAGTAAGAAACTAAAGAGTTATGCGTAGCCCATGCTTGTTCTTCTCTCAATTTGGCATCATGAGGAGTACCATCGTAAGGATCGGTACCTTGACCATAGTCGTAACCACTGCGGTGGAAGTGACTTTCTTCGGCACCAACCATTATATCAAAATTATGGGCGCCTATTTCCTTAACGTACTGAGCATAAGCATTAGCTGTGACACTATATTTATAAGTCTGCGTTATGCCATTCCAACCAAAGTAGTTGTTAGAATAAGAATACTTGGAGATTATATCGTCCTGCTTACTTTCAGTATACTGTCCGCCATAGCTGGCATGCAGACGTAAATCTTCAAAGCCATGTACCTTATAGTCTACATCAAAGTTGCCTGTAAAGTCATTGGCAACAGCCTGTACATCCTTAAGTTTCAACAGAGCTAAAGGATTCTGAGGAGCATTGGGATTATTAGTATATTTCCATTCTGCATTGAAATCTTTAGGTGACTGCGAATGTTGAAAATAACCATCGAAAAATGGAGCACGGGCATCATCAGCATCAAAGTATACCGGCTGAGTGGGATCCATTGAAAGAGCAGAACCTATTGCACCGCCTGCATCAGCATAACGGTCTTTCTCATACATATACTTAGCGTTAATCTTCAAATTGAGGTGATCATCGAAGAAAGAAGGAGAAAGATTCAAGCCGACATTGGCACGGCGCATCCATGAGGTTTCAACGATACCGTCAGAAGCGTTATATCCCAAACTCAAACGGTAAGGCATATTTTTCAAACCACCGGATACTGATACATTATGACTATGAGAGATAGCAGTGCGGAATATTTGATCTTGCCAATCAGTATTAGCGTTACCCATACCTACTTCACCGGCTTTATCGCCCCAAATGTTATTAACAAGTTCACGAAACTCATCACCATTGAGTACATCATACTTTTTCTGGATCATAGAAATTGTCATGTCACCATTGTAAGAAACCTTAGGGGCAGAACCACTCTTACCTTTCTTAGTGGTAATAATGATAACACCGTTTGAAGCACGGCTACCGTAAATGGCAGTAGCAGAAGCATCCTTTAAAACTGTAAAAGTTTCAATATCATTCGGATTAACCATAGCCAAAGGATTACTCATTCCTTTTGGAGTATTGTTATCAATGGTCAAACCATCAATAACAATCAACGGATCGTTTGAAGCATTAAGAGAAGATCCACCACGCACGCGAATCTGAGCACCTGCACCCGGAGTACCACCTGCAGTGATAACATCGACACCGGCCACTTTTCCAACCAACATATCCTGCGCATTGTTGGTGATACCTTTACTGAGTTCATCCGGTTTGATTGCCGTTACCGAACCTGTAAGATCATCTTTCTTGGTACGACCATACCCCACTACTACTACTTCACTCAATAATTCTGCATCATCTTTCAGTGTCACCATCACCATAGGAGCAGCTGCTACTTCTTGTGTCTGATAACCAATAAAAGATATTGTTAATGTAGCACCTTTAGGAACACTCAAGGTGAAATTTCCATCAAGGTCGGTGATTGTACCATTAGAGGTATTTCCTTTTTCTACGATATTCGCGCCTATCACTTCCAATCCCGTAGCATCTTTTACATGCCCTTTCACGGTAATGTTCTGTGCATAAACGCCAACAGACAAGAATAACCCCATCAATAGGGGAAGAATCATTCGATAGATTCTAAGATTAACTTGCTTCATGCATTTAAAAAATTAAAGTTAACAATATTAATTACCTATATTATATATTCGAAATTATCTTTCGATTACTTTCTCTTTTATAAGGTATCTATAACATGACGCAACAAAAATATGCTTTATTAAAATATTAAAATATAAGAAATATAAGAAATATGCAAATGCAACAGTGCAAACGATTGCACAGAGTTGCACCGTTGCGCAAGATAAAAATCTTCATTTTAAAGAGCCCCATACACAATCATTTTCAAGAAACTAAGAGATAAAAAATATCAAAACAATAGTACCTACACCCATCCAGCATCCACAATGATAGTATATTCCTCATTTTCGCAACATACTTTAGTTTACAAAATCACAAACCAGCATATTCAGTGAATAAAGAAAGGATAAGAATACACTATTATTGCATATAATTGCAGTTTTGATAGCTACTTATGCAGAAAAGGGTTACTACTTACGGGTGAAAGGGTTACTACTTATAAGTAAAAAGGTTACTACATATAGGCAAAAGGTTTACTACTTATCGCCAACGCACTTATCTGTGTCAGGTTTTTCACCTATAAGAACGGTTTTAGAGAGCTATTTCGTTCCAGAACAAATGTAACAATTTCGCTATCCAACTATTATTCTGACATTTACCGTTTTTCATTTCCATATTTCCATCTCGGTAGACATACGGACAGAAACAGTGCATTCTCAGTCAACTAAAAATACAATTTGTCACAATGACACTTATCCCTATTTCCCGTTTTTTCATTATTCACTCTCCTAATTACCCCGAAATCATTGCAAACCGCATACTGCTGTTCATTAGGTTCAGCCGATATTTCCGGTGCATGAGTTAAAACCTTCCCGACGATTGCATCTATACCCCCAACGCCACCCATATATAGATGCAGCCTCCTAGTGTTTCGTGTCCTTTATGAACGTTTTTCGGAGGAAAAGCCACACTATTCTATACCTGTCTGATGCCACTTCTTTACGAATAATACCAAGCATTTATTAAATTCACATTACCAATTTACGAGTGACCACAATTGTGGTACAACTGCTTCACATTAATAGAGCACATGAATCACCATTATGAAACAAGTGAACCACAATTGTGGTCATTCTAAATAAAACGTATATTAATCAAAAGAACATTGTATATCAGCGGAATACACACGTGTCATTAACAGAAAGAAGAGTAGGCGTTATCCCTGACAAAGCGTGCAAGCAACTTTTTGCTTACACGCAAATAAAGTTGCTGCCACCACGCTTTTTCAACTATTTATCAGCAACTTACAGCAAATAGTGCAAGCGTGCAAGTAAATATGACGTTAAACTTATAGTAAGCCAGGCGGGCAAAGAAGGTAACGAGGGGACAACTACCCTCATAACGGTATAGAAAGGAATAAAAGTGATTAGTGTTTAGTGATAAGTGATTAGCGCCATTCGGTATATTATTTTT
>ERZ773245.1259-NODE-1259-length-19165-cov-3.672527_pt1 | contig 19165 bp, 11 predicted proteins | sample MGYA00580988_ERZ773245 | MGnify/ENA primary metagenome ERZ773245 (study PRJEB29015, sample SAMEA2737792) | human gut metagenome | biome: human gut; feature: human-associated habitat; material: faeces | place: China | collected 2012 ... | reverse complement strand
GGGTGAAGGACTCCGACGTGAAGTTCACCATCTTCACCACCCGTGCCGACACCATGTTCGGCGTGACGTTTATGGTACTCGCCCCAGAGTCTGACTATGTCAGCCAGGTGACTACTGAGGAGCAGAAAGCCGAGGTGGACAAATATATCGACTATGTCAAGAAGCGCACCGAGCTGGAGCGTATGTCCGACCGCAAGGTCACGGGTGTGTTCACAGGCTCTTACGCCATCAACCCGCTTACGGGCGATGCCATTCCTATCTGGGTCTCGGAGTATGTGCTTGCCGGATACGGTACGGGTGCCATCATGGCGGTGCCGGCTCACGACAGCCGTGACTATGCCTTCGCCAAGCACTTCAATTTGCCTATCATCCCGCTCATCGAGGGTGCCGACGTGTCGGAGGAGAGCTTCGACGCCAAGGAGGGCATCGTCACCAACTCACCGTGTGAGGGTAAGCAGGGCCTCGACGGCTTCTCGCTCAACGGTCTGACCGTGAAGGAAGCCATTGCCGCTACGAAGAAATTCGTCACCGAGAAGGGTATCGGACGCGTGAAGGTCAACTACCGTCTGCGTGACGCCATCTTCTCACGCCAGCGCTATTGGGGTGAGCCTTTCCCTGTCTATTACGACAATGGCATCCCTCGCATGGTGCCCGAAGAGTGCCTGCCTATCGAGTTGCCCGAGATATCAGAGTATAAACCTACCGAGAGCGGTGAGCCACCTTTGGGCCGTGCTAAGAAATGGGCATGGGATACCGTAAACAAACAGGTGGTGGAGAACGCCAAGATCGACCAGAAGACTGTCTTCCCGCTCGATCTTTACACCATGCCGGGCTTTGCGGGCAGCAGCGCTTACTACCTACGCTACATGGATCCCCACAACGATGAGGAGCTCGTCTCGAAGAAGGCTGACGAATACTGGCGCCATGTCGATCTCTATGTGGGCGGCACGGAGCACGCCACCGGCCATCTGATCTACAGTCGTTTCTGGAATAAGTTCCTCTATGACTACGGCGTGAGCTGTGAGGAAGAGCCGTTCCAGAAGCTCATCAACCAAGGCATGATTCAGGGACGAAGCAACTTTGTCTATCGTGTGGGTGAGCTCAGCACTGCCGACAAACCGGTGTTCGTCAGCTACAACCTGCGCAAGAACTACAAGGAAGTCACCCCGATCCACGTATGGGTCAACCTCGTAAAGAACGATATCCTCGACATAGAGGCCTTTAAGCAGTGGAGCCCTGAGTACAAAAATGCCGAGTTCATCCTTGAAGACGGCAAATATGTCTGCGGCTGGGCCATTGAGAAGATGTCCAAGTCAATGTATAATGTGGTCAACCCCGACGACATTGTCCGTGACTACGGTGCCGACACGCTGCGTCTCTACGAGATGTTCCTCGGTCCGGTTGAGGCCAGCAAGCCTTGGGACACCAATGGCATCGACGGCTGCTTCCGTTTCCTGAAGAAGCTCTGGAGCCTGTTCTGGGAGAACCGCACCGACAAATGGCTCGTCGACGACGCCGAGCCTTCGAAGGACAGCTTGAAGAGTGTGCACAAGCTCATCAAGAAGGTGACCGGCGACATCGAGGCTTTCTCCTACAACACGAGCATCTCTGCCTTCATGATCTGTGTCAGCGAGCTCGGTCAGCAGAAGTGTCACAACCGTGAAATGCTTCGCGACGTGGTCATCCTCATCGCTCCCTTCGCTCCCCATATCGCTGAGGAACTGTGGCATCAGCTGGGCGAGAAGGGTTCGGTATGCGACGCACAGTGGCCCAAATGGAACGAGGCTTACCTGCAGGACAATGAGTTGCAGATGACGGTCAGCTTCAACGGCAAGGCACGCTATCAGAAGATGTTCCCCGCCGATGCCTCTAAAGACGATATCCAGCAGGCTACCCTCGACGACGAGCGCAGCAAGAAGTATCTCGATGGCAAGCAGATCGTCAAGGTCATCGTCGTGCCCAAGAAGATTATCAATATCGTTATCAAATAGTCTATGACCATTGATCATCGTATCATATACAACGAGGCTAAGGATTATGTAGGCATAACCCTTGGCCTCGTCTTGTATGCTGCTGCCTTCACCATCTTTCTCCTGCCCTACGAGATCGTCACGGGCGGCGTGACTGGTATGTCGGCTATCATCTACTACGCTACGGGGTTTAAGATTGAGAACACCTACATGATCATCAACCTCGCCCTGCTTGTCGTGGCACTGAAGATTCTTGGATGGAAGTTTTTGATGAAGACGATCTATGCTATCTTCACGCTGTACTTCCTCTTGAAGTTCGCACAGGTGCTCATGCCGATGGATGCTGCGGGGCACTATGTCAAGATTCTCGGACCGGGACAGGATTTCATGTCGCTGCTCATCGGCTGTTGCTTCACGGGATCGGCCTTGGCAATCGTCTTCCTCAACAACGGGTCGACGGGTGGAACAGACATCATTGCCGCCTGCGTCAATAAATATCGCGACGTGTCGCTGGGCCAGGTGCTCATGGCAGTGGACTTCTGTATCATCGGCTCCTGCTTCTTCTTCCCTCAATTCGGCGACTTTCTCGACCGCGCCCACAAGGTGGTGTTTGGTTTCTGTACCATGGTGGTGGAGAACTTCATGCTCGATCATGTGATGAATATCCAGCGGCAGAGTGTACAGTTCATGATCTTCTCAAAGAAATATCAGGAGATCGCCAACGCCATCGGCACGCAGATGGAGCACGGCGTGACGATCCTCGACGGACACGGATGGTACACGGGGCAGGACATGAAGGTGCTCTGTATCCTTGCCAAGAAAAACGAGAGCGTCGCCATCTTCCGACTCATCAAGATGATCGACCCACAGGCTTTCGTCAGCCAGAGCTCGGTCATCGGTGTGTATGGTGAGGGCTTCGACCGCATTAAGGTCAATGTGCCTAAGAAACTCAAGAATAAACAGAATCTTTTCGACATTCCGCCTGCCGAAAATGGCCAGGCGGATAACAACCAAACAGATAAAGCATGAAAATCGTTTTTGCTACCAACAACCAGCATAAGCTGCGCGAGATACGTGAAATCCTCGGTCCTGACTTTGAGATCGTCTCTCTCAGTGACATCGGATGCCATGAGGACATTCCCGAGACTGGCAACACGCTTGAGGAAAATGCCCATCAGAAGGCTGAGTATATCTTTGACCACTATCATCTCAACTGCTTCGCCGACGACACAGGACTGGAAGTGGAGGCTCTCGGCGGTGCGCCGGGCGTGCACTCCGCCCGCTATGCCGAAGGCACAGACCACGACAGTGAGGCCAACATGGCGAAACTCCTGCGAGAGCTCGACGGTAAGGACAACCGCCAAGCGCGCTTCCGCACGGTCATCTCGCTGATCACCATGGAGGGCGACAACCCGGTGTGCAGCCGCGAATATCAGTTCGAGGGTGAGGTGCGCGGACGCATCGCTACTGAGAAGCACGGCACCGAGGGCTTTGGCTATGACCCGCTCTTCATCCCCGACGGCTATGACAAGAGCTTCGCCGAGCTGGGCGAGGAGATCAAAAACACCATCTCGCATCGCGCTAAAGCAGTCGAGCAGCTCGCCGTGCATCTGAAGAGTGAGATGCTATAATAGTTTTTTATAGAAGAGATAGAGGCTATAGTTTTTATAGCTTCTATAGTCTCTATAGCTTCTATAGAGTCTGTCTTTAACGCCCTTCAACCGATTCCACCATGAGCAAGTATCGCCTGCTTCTTTTCATCCTGTTCTTTCCACTCCTGCTCCATGCTCAGTGGAAAGCCTACCTGAGCTACTACGATCCTACCGAAATCGTGGAGGGCGAGGGAAAGACCATCTATGTGCTGGCCTCGGGAGGCCTGTACAGCTACGACCGCAGTGACCAGAGCCTGACAACCTACGACAAGATCTCGGGACTCAGCGACTGCGGTATCACACACATTGGCTGGTCACAGAAGGCTAAAAGGCTGGTCATCGTCTACGACGACTATAACATCGACTTGCTTGCGCCCAACGGTGAGGTGGTGAACATAGCCGACTATCAGAACTATTCCACCACAGACACCAAGACGGTCAACGGTGTGGATGTCAACGGCAGCATGGCGTATCTCTCCACAGCCTTTGGCATCGTGGCGCTGAACGTGGCTGATGCTGAGGTCACCAACACCTACAGACTGGGCTTCTCGGTCAACTACGCCTATGTCAAGGACGGGTATCTCTATGCCGCCAGTGCTGCCCGTGGACTCTATCGCGGCAAAATGACCGACAATCTCCTCGACAAAGCCAACTGGACGCGCGTGGGGGAATACACGGCTAAGCCCGGCACGGTATCGGAAGATCTCAAGGCACTCGTCAAGACACTGCAACCCGGTGGACCAAAATACAATTACTTTGGATTTCTGAAAATACATGGTGGAAAACTCTACAGCTGCAATGGTACGGTGGAAATCAATCCGGGATGCGTACAAGTGCTGAGCAACAACGAGTGGTCTTTCTTTCAGGACGACATGTCGACGAAGACTGGGATCAAATATCAAGATGTCTACTGCTTGGATATCGACCCTCGTGACAATAGTCATGTGATGGCCGGATCGCGTGAAGGACTCTATGAGTTTCGTGACGGACAGTTTGTGAAGCTGTGGAACGACCAGAATTCTCCCATCGAGAGTTTCAATAAGAAAAGCAAGGACTATGAGTTGGTTTATGGAGTGATGTATGACAAGGACGGCAATCTTTGGGTACTGAACAGTCAGGCTCCCACACAGTCGATTCTGGAATACACAAAAGACGGCGAGTGGAAGTCTTTTCCTCACGAGGAACTGATGAAACTCAAATATCTGTTTGCCCAACCACAGAGTCTCGGCATGCTGAAAGGACTGATGACCGACAGTCGCGGCCTGGTATGGTTTGTCAATGATCACTGGACCGTGCCATCGTTCTATGCCTACCAGACTGAGTCTGACAAGATCAACAGCTATGTAGAGCCTTATACCAATGAAGACGGAACGACAACATCACTCTATTATGTACACTGTATCACGGAGGACATTGACGGCAACATGTGGGTAGGAACGGAAAAGGGACCTTTTCTGCTTTATGCCGGCCAAATTACAGCCTCTAGTCCTGTTTATACGCAGGTGAAGGTGCCACGCAACGATGGTACTAACTATGCCGACTATTTGCTATCTGGTGTGGACATCAGAGCTATATTGGTGGACAAGAACAATCGTAAGTGGTTCGGTACCAACGGCAATGGCTTATATCTCATTGCTGCTGACAACATCACGACATTGGCTCACTTCACCAAAGCCAACAGCAAGCTGCTGTCTGACAATATTCTCTCCTTGGCGATAAACGATGCTACGGGTGAACTCTTCATCGGTACGGATCAGGGATTGTGCTCTTACACTGGCAATATCAGCGATTCCAGCAATGGCATGACAAAGGACAACGTTTGGGCTTATCCCAATCCCGTGAAGCCCGACTATACCGGTGCCATCACTATCACCGGACTGGAGAATGGCGCCAGCGTGAAGATCGTCACGAGCAACGGCGTGCTGGTCAACGAGGGCACTGCCAGCAATGGAGAATATAAATGGTATGGCATCAACCGAGACGGTAAGCGTGTGGCAAGTGGCGTCTATATGGTAGAAGTAGCAACCAGCGAAAGTGAGAAAGGTGTAGTATGCAAAATAGCCATTGTCAGATGATAGAGCCTGATACTAATACGAAAAGAAAGATATGAACCTACGAAAGAATATCTATCAGTCGGTAAGACCTTATTGGTTGCTCGTAGTGCTCTTGCTGACAGCTCCTTTTGTTTTATATATAGTTGCGCAGATTTTGCCGATCGGCGACGATTTTTCCTATTTCACAGCTTCTTATCCCAAGAGTCTCCATGACCGCCTCTTTCCTTTTGGGTCATGGTGGCGCCCTTTTGATGCCTTGCTTGGACATTACCTGGAAATGCACAGTCAGCTTTTTCCTCTACTCAATCACATCATCGTCTATAGCTTTCATCTCGTCAATACCTTTATTGTTTCCTTTCTTCTTCGTAGCCTGCAGCGAAGTTGGACAGCTGTCAACACAGCTACTCTTCTTTTCTATATCAGTCCGGCTATGTTGGGTACTGTCTTCGATACCGACAGCATGAATCAAGTAGCCAGTCTGTGCTTTTCCATGCTTGGATTGATGGCTTATCTCTGTTTCACAAGACACTGTGAGCACAAGGGCAGTTATTCCAAAGAAAAACGCTACTGGTCTTTGGCAGCATGGATTTTGCTGACATGGCTCGCCACGCTGTTCAAAGAGAACGGTATCACATGGTTTGTGGTGGCACCACTATTGGTGTGGAGTCTTGGAAAAACCAATAGGCGACAGACTGTCAACGGAGTTGGCATCGGTATGGCTGCCGCGTTGGTGTATGGTGTCGTCAGACTTTCATTGCCCCGTTATGGCACATGGAATGAAGCCTATGCCTTGATGACACCGTTTGGCTTTGTCAAGTCGTTATACAAAATGTTTTCTTCGCTGTTGCTGCCTATAGACAACATCTGCCTGATGTATGACCACAACTATATAGCGACAGCCCTCTCTCTTATTTTAGCATCCCCGTTGTTTGTCTTCCTCATGGCTCATGCTCATAAGAAAGACGTGAGGTTCATAGCTGGTATCTGCCTTTGCGTTTTCATTGCGATGTCACCTCATCTGATCACACAGTTCAGCAATATGCACGTCTATGGTGCTACCGTGTTGATGGCTGTCTTTTGGGCCTGTCTCATCGATAATCTTTCACATGACAAGACTACTCAACGGCAATATTATATTTGTCTTTTGTGTAGTCTGATCTCAATTGTCGCGATAGACGCTCACCATATTTCTGCAAAATACAAGTCCGGTCAGAAAATGCTGAAGATGGGCAATGAGGCTTTGACTATCTTGAAGAAATATTTTGTCATCAAGCCTAATAGCAATGACAAGATCTACAGCATCAGTCTGATAGACAACAGTTATAAGTATTCCACATTCTGTGCCAATGCCGGTGATGCCTTCTGTTGGGGCAACTCTGTAGAGATGCTTACCGTCAACACTTGGCCTAAGGAGTGGTCTGACACAGCAGTTATTTACACACCGGAGATGAAGAAACCATTGGCATGTCAGTCTCTTCACCGCATTGCCGACATGGCCTATGCCGGCGGTTATGATATGGTGATCTGTGTCAGTGACCAGGGTATGACGGTCTTTCCAAGAAGAAAAGTCAAGGCAGACGATGTCCGCAGATGATCTTTATGTGGTGATAAAGATTAAAGAAAAATCTGCTCGCAAAGAATCGATTCTCAGCGCCCGTTTTTTGTCAGTTTACCCGACAAATGTACTGAATCGATAGTTGAGGCTTGAGCCACAGCATTGCGCATTTGCCTGCTCTCGTCTCGCCACAATCTGCTGACAAGGCTGGATCGTGCATGTGGGCAGAATCATTGATGAGGAACGGGCCGTTCGACGATAGTTCCTCATATCTTGTTTTTTTCCCTTAGAATCCTCCTTTTTTAAAAGAAAGTCACACAACCGACAATGCAAGTCAAAAAGATTTTGTAATTTTGCATAATTATCATTTGTAGAAATCATATAATCAAGCAGAGATGAACAATAATATGAATTATCTCGATAGAAACGAGTTTAACTTTGAACCTTCTGACGCAGTAAAGGAAACCTTTAAGAAGTTTGATTTGAAGAAGTTCTGCTTCTACACACGTATCTATGACGAAGGTAAGAAAAGTATCTTCTCGGAATTTCTATCTCATCTTTATGACATAGATGAGAAGCAAATCGTACTGGGATATGGTGCTGAAGACCTGCTGAAGAAGGCTGTGCACTTTTTCCTTACTGAAGGAGGCTCAAAGACGATGCTCATTCCTAAGTTCTCGTGGTGGTACTACAAGAATATCGCATCTGAGGTCTGTGGCACTACAATCCAGTATCCGGTCTATGAGGAGGGCAACACCTTCAAGTATGACTTCGACGGACTCAGGGAAATGGTAGAGTGTTATCAGCCTAAGATCCTCCTGGTGGCCTCGCCCAACAATCCTACGGGCAACACGCTGACCGCCGAAGAGATGGAGCGCCTCGTGGAGATGGTGCCCGAGGATACGGTCATTCTGGTCGATGAGGCTTACGCAGCCTTTGTCTCTACTGACTCGTCCTATATCAAATCGCTGACAGAAAAGCACGATAATATTGTCATCTGCCGCACACTCTCCAAGTTCTACGGCCTGCCCGGACTGCGCATGGGCTTCGGTTTTGTGGGCAAGGGCAAGGAGATGGAGCGCTTCTGCAAATATGCCAATATGTATCTGGGATACGACCGACTGTCAGAGGAACTCGCCATTGCCGCACTGAAGAGCGATGCGCACTACCGCCAAATAGCACAGGTGATGCAGGAAGCCCGCACGATGTACGAAACCGAGCTCGGCGCGCTGCCTGGTTTCAAGGTCTACAAGAGTGGAGCCAACTTTGTGCTCATCAAGTATCCTATCGTGCTCAAGGAACGTCTGCAGGAGGCTTTCGCCCAGGAAAGCTATAAGGTGAAGTTTATGAACGAGCCCGACATCAACGAGCACATGCGCATCACGCTCGGAAGAAAAGAGCAGAACCGCACCGTATGCGACACCATCCTTAAAATCGCCAAACAGCTATGATTGCCGTCATTTTAGCCGCCGGCATGGCCACACGCCTCAGACCGCTCACCGACAGATGCCCGAAGTGCCTGCTGGAAGTGGGCGGGAAAAGCCTGCTACAAAGGTCGCTCGATGCCTTGATGGAAAACGGCATCAGGATGTTTGTGGTCGTTACGGGCTATAAAGGTGAGATGATTGAAGGGTTTATCCGTGACCATTATCAGGAACAGATAGCACGCGGTGACGCTGCTTTCAGATTCATCGACAATAAGGATTACGCCACCACGAACAATATCTATTCGCTTTGGCTCGCACGGCCGGAGGTCGACGGGCGTGAGTTTCTGCTTCTCGACAGCGACCTGCTCTACGACAGCAAGCTCATCACAGTGATGCTCTCGCAGCCTGGCGCCGCGCTCTCCGTCAACCGGCATCCATTGGGCGAGGAGGAGATGAAGGTGGTTGTGGACAACGACCATACCATCGTGGCCATCAACAAGACCTGCAACCCCGCTGAGGCCTACGGCGAGTCGGTGGGCGTGGAGAAGTTCTCGGCTGAGTACTCGACAGCGCTGTTTCGGGAACTCCGCAAGATGATTGTCGATGAGGGGCTCAGCAATGTGTTCTATGAAAAGGCCTTTGAACGGCTCATACCGCAGGGACATGCTTTCCGCATGGTCGACACCACAGACATCTATTCCACCGAGCTCGACACCATAGAAGACTTTGACAAGGCTAAGGAAGACAATGGCAAACTATGACATAAAGATATTGCACAAGCGTATCCTGAAGGTGCTGGAACTGGTAGACAAGACTTGCCAGACCCATGGACTGACCTATTATATTTGGGCGGGAACGATGATTGGAGCCGTGAGACACCACGGCTTCATCCCTTGGGATGATGACATCGACATAGCCATGCCACGCGAGGACTACGACCGGCTGATTGCACATTGCCGGGAATGGCTGCCTGAACCGCTGGAGATGATTTGCGCTGAAGATGACAGCTCCTATCCGCTGCCCTTCGCCAAGATTCAGGATGCCTCCACAACGCTCATTGAGCGTAAGCACATGGATTACGTGGGTGGCATCTATATCGATGTGTTCCCCATCGACGGCGTGCCCAATGGATGGTGCCGGCGCATGCTGCACTTCGCACGCTATGAATACTACAAGCGGGTGCTGTATCTTCTCTTCCGCGATCCTTATAAGCATGGACATGGTCCCAACTCTTGGGTGCCGTTGCTCTGCCGAAAGCTCTATACGCTCGGTGGCGTCCAAGCCAAGATAAGACAGCTGCTGAGGCAATATCCTTTCGCCTCCTGCAACCTCGTGGCTGACTACGACGATGGCTCCAAAGGCACTATGAGAAAGGAAGTCCTCGGCAAGCCCACGGACTATGTTTTTGAGGATGCTACTGTCAAAGGGGTAGAGGACTACGACCACTATCTGAGCAACAAATATGGTGACTACATGACCATACCGCCTAAAGAGCAGCAAAGACAGCATCTGTTCTATTACCTCGATTTTGAACATCCCTATGCTACTTTCAAGGGCTTGGGGAAGTGAAAAACGTGAAAGCCCTGCACCTTTCTGAAGCTTTTTTGTTATCTTTGCATCAATAATCAACAACAATAACGTAAGCATACAATACTACATACATGGGAAAAATTATTCTGACAGGTGACCGCCCAACGGGCAAACTCCACCTGGGACACTATGTGGGCAGCCTGCGCCGTCGCGTGCAGCTGCAAAACGAAGGAGATTACGACCGCATGTTTGTCTTTATGGCTGACGTGCAGGCACTCACCGACAATGCCGACAACCCGGAGAAGATCCGGCAAAACATCGTAGAGGTGGCTCTCGACTATCTCTCTGTGGGACTCGATCCGAAGAAGTGCACGCTCTATATCCAGAGCCGCATCCCTGAACTCGCCGAGCTCACCACGTATCTGATGAACATTGTCACCGTGAGCCGCGTGCAGCGCAACCCAACGGTGAAGACAGAGATCAAGATGCGCAACTTCGATACCAACATTCCGCTTGGCTTCTTCTGCTATCCAGTCTCACAGGCTGCCGACATCGCAGCCTTCAAGGCTACCACCGTGCCGGCAGGTGAGGATCAGGAGCCAATGTTGGAGCTCACCCGTGAGCTGGTCAACCGCTTCAACCAGATCTATGCGCCCGTGCTCGTGGAGCCGCAGATCATGCTGCCTGAGAACGCTACCGCACGCCGTCTGCCCGGTACCGACGGTAAGGAAAAGATGAGCAAGAGCCTCGGCAACTGTATCTATCTCTCCGACGACGCCGACACAGTGTGGAAGAAAGTCAAGGGCATGTACACCGATCCTACGCATCTCAATGTCTCTGATCCCGGTCATGTGGAGGGCAATGCCGTGTTCACTTATCTCGACGCCTTCTCTACGGATCAGGACTTCGCCGACTTCTGGCCTGAGTTCAAGAACCTCGATGAGCTGAAGGCTGCCTATACAGCAGGTGGCATCGGCGACATGAAGTGCAAGAAACTGCTCAACAATGTGCTCAACCGCATTCTCGACCCGATCCGTCAGCGCCGCATGGAGCTGGAGAAAGACATCCCTGCTATCTTCGACATCCTGAAGAAGGGATCTGACGATGCCCGTGAGGTGGCTGCCAAGACGATGGACGAGGTACGCCGCGCCATGCGCATCGACTATTTCGAGGACGCTGAGCTGATCCGTCAGCAGCAGGAGAAATTCAACAGTGCGAAATAAGATACTGCTTTTAGACCACCAAACACCGACAAGATGTCCCGAACGTTTGGTGGTCTGAAAGAAATCCCGTATCTTTGCAAACGTCTTATATGCCGGCCACCCTATCAGCGGGACGGCAGTGCGAATACTGAGCACTAATATATATAAGGTGTGGCTATATATATAATAGGGTAGAGCCCTATATATAATAAGGTGTATAGGACCGTGTCGCTCTCATAGTTCAATGGATAGAACGGAGGTTTCCTAAACCTTTGATCTGGGTTCGATTCCCAGTGAGAGCACTCTTGTTTCTAATAGACTGCTGATACAGAGAAAAGATTGGGCTTAGCAGAGTCAGTAAATAGGAGGGGGGAAGTTGTGCCATACATGGTGCAAAACTATTTTTTGCGTATTTTACAAACACTTTTCTTGCTTTTTATCAATATTATGCTTATTTTTGCAAGTAATAAATACCAAAGTGACGAATATGATGAAAATAGCAAGACTATTATTTACTTGTCTTCTTCTTTTGATCGCTTCGGAGAAGTCGTTTGCGGTTTACAACGAAACGATATTTACATCAAAGACAATACCTTTAAAAGGTACATCAGCGGTTGTTACCTTTCAAAAGAATAATGGTACGAGAAAACCTCAAGAGACATCAAATAATAGTATAAAGCTATATGGTAAAGGTACCCTAATCATTACTCCCAATGATGATTTCGAGCTCACAAAGATCGATTATTATTACAAGATAAATAAATCTAATGGTAGTTCGCCAGTTCCAACCCTAACGTCAACTGATGGCTCTTTTCAAAGTACTTCTTTCGGAGGTTCATGGACAGGAAGTACAACACAGCCTATTATACTTCTTTCTGATGGAACTAAAGGAAATATAGAGTTTTCTCGGGTGATAATCACTTTTGATTATCGTAATGGCAAGCAAGATACTTACACATCATTTGTCACAAAGGAATTTACCCTCCGTATAGGTAGAGACAACTATGCGACCTTTAATGGTCAAAAGGCAAAAACAGCCCCTGACGGGTTGCCGTTGATTTACTCTTCTGACAATGAGAGCGTGGCAATGGTGGACACGATGACGGGAGCAGTAAGTCTGAAAAACATTGTAGGCACCGCCACCATCAAATCTTCTTTCGCCGGTAATGATTCCTTAAACCCTTCCTCTGACAGTTATAAGATCATTGTTAATCCTTATCATGAAGGGACGGCAGAAAGTCCTTATTCCGTTGCGGAGATCTATGCTCTTCGGGATGCCAAAAGGTATATTCAGGAAGGAGATTCCATATATGTAAGCGGATTTATCACAAAGATAAAGAGTATCGCAGGCGGAATGATCACCTATTATATATCTGACGACATCTCCGCGCAACAACAACTTTTGGTTTATGATAATTGTAATTTCAATAAAACGAAATTCAAAAGCATAAATGATCTTGCCGTTGGTTGGTTTGTAACAATAAAAGGGAGAAATAGAGTCATTGGTACTACCCCTCAGATACGTGGGGGATATGTTACTAAGATTTCTAAAGACGCTGTTAACTCTCCCATAATCTCAGGTTGTACGGCATTCCTTGACAGTTCGTTGGTGACGCTCAGCGCTGACGAGGCAAAGGCGAAAATCTATTATACCACAGACGGATCAGAGCCGACAGAGCTCAGCGCAGAATACGCGGCTCCATTTTCATTGGGTGCTTCTGCCACTGTAAAGGCTGTTTCCTATTTCAATGGTGAAAAGAGTATAGTGGTATCACAGGAGTTTAAGAAAGTGGGGAAAAGCGAGTTGGTCACTGTCGCGGATGCGCTAAAAGCAGCAGACGGCGCGAGGGTATACGTCAGGGGAACTGTAGCGAGGACAGAGAAATACAGTGGCGAGAGTTCTCTTAATTACTATATCAATGATACAGAAGATGTCAGTAATGGCATAAAGGTTGATAATGGAAAGTATCTTCAAAACACTGATATCGTCAGCGCGTTTCAAATTGTCCGCGGTGATGAGGTGTGTGTGGCCGCTAAGGTAGGAGACAGTGATGGAGTCAAGGTGCTGAAAGCCCCGCAACTGATGAGCATCGCCAAGTGTAAGGATCAAGCTCAGGTGAGCACAGCCGGGTGGGCAACCTTTGTCAGTCGGCGACCTGTGGACTTCTCCTATACTCCAGCCATCAGCGCTTATATTGTCAATTACAGTGCCGATGATAATAATGTGACGCTCTCGCCGGTCACGGCCATTCCCGGCAACATTGCGGTAGTTGTCAAGGCTGAGGCTGGAACATATACGCTGCAATGTGGTAATGAAAACACTACAGTAGGGGTCAATGACCTGGCATTCAGTGATACGAGTAAAAATGTAGACAAGGCCTTCAATATCTATGTACTTGCAAAACAAAACAACGGTTGTGGCTTCTATCCCGTGAAGGCCAACACCACTATAGCTCCATTCAAAGGTTATCTTGCGATCGGCCATTCTTCCAAATATAGGGCCAAGCCTTATTATGCCATAGACACTACAACAACGAGCATTGCAAATCCTGTTTATAAACCTAAAAAAATGGAAGATGCGCGCTATAATCTTTCCGGACAGCGTGTCAATACCAATTATAGAGGACTGGTCATCGTAAACGGCCGCAAAGCCATCAGCAAGTAAACATCTTAATATGGCGTACTATGAAGACAACTTATATGAAACCTGCCATTAAAATCAAATATATAGAAACGGAAGGAGATCTACTGGCTACGTCTAATAATAATTTCGTTCAGACAAATGCGGGATATGGAGGGTATGTAGGTGATGTAGATGTAGTGCTCCTTATGGAGTTAGATTCGGAAAGTTTGTGTGATTTCGAATCAGCTTTGCAAAAAAGTGGTATAAACATTTGGCTATGTCAGTCACAAATCATAACTTTGCCATCGGAAAACACACACCTTAAATGTAAGTTACAATCGTATGGCAGAAAAAGTAGAAGTAAAAGAGTTGGAAGACGTAGTGGTCCGCTTCTCGGGCGACTCCGGCGACGGCATGCAGCTGGCCGGCAACATCTTCTCCACCGTGTCCGCTACTGTGGGCAACGGCATCTCCACATTCCCGGACTATCCCGCTGACATCCGCGCCCCGCAAGGCTCGCTCACCGGTGTGTCGGGCTATCAGGTCCACATTGGCGAGGGCAAGGTCTATACCCCAGGTGACAAATGCGACGTGCTCGTGGCCATGAATGCCGCCGCGCTCAAGACACAATATCAGTATGCCAAGCCCCAGGCTTGCATCATCATCGACACCGACTCCTTCGGTCCCGTCGACTTGAAGAAGGCCGACTTCCACAGCGATGACTATCTCAGCGAGATGGGCATAGACCCCGACCGTGTCGTGGCATGCCCTATCACACGCATGGTCAAGGAGTGCCTGGCCGACGACGGCATGCCGCCAAAAGCCGTGCTGAAATGCCGCAATATGTTTGCACTCGGACTCGTCTGCTGGCTCTTCAACCGCGACCTCTCCCTCGTGGCCAACTTCCTCAAGGAGAAATTCGCCAAGAAACCCAGTGTGGCAGAGGCCAACATCAAGGTCGTCAACGCCGGATACCACTACGGTGCCAACACCCACGCCTCAGTGCCTTCAACCTATCGCATCGAGACCAAGCACAAACTGCCCGGACGCTATATGGACATCACGGGCAACAAAGCCACGGCCTACGGCCTCATTGCCGCCGCTGAGCGGGCCGGACTGAAACTCTATCTCGGCTCCTACCCCATCACTCCCGCCACCGACATCCTCCACGAACTGGCCAAGCACAAGAGCCTCGGCGTCATCACCGTGCAGTGCGAGGATGAGATCAGCGCATGCTCAAGTGCTGTCGGTGCTGCCTTTGCCGGTGCTCTGGCTGCAACCTCCACGTCCGGACCGGGCATCTGCCTGAAGAGCGAGGCCATCAACCTCGCCGTCATCGACGAGTTGCCGCTCGTCATCATCGACGTGCAGCGTGGCGGACCGTCGACCGGACTGCCGACAAAGAGCGAGCAGACCGACTTGCTGCAGGTGCTCTACGGCCGCAACGGCGAGAGCCCGATGCCTGTCATCGCCGCCACCAGCCCCACCGACTGTTTCGACGCTGCCTATATGGCCGCGAAGATCGCGCTGGAGCATCTCACACCGGTGGTGCTCCTCACCGATGCCTTCATCGCCAACGGCTCGTCGGCATGGCGTCTGCCCGACATCAAGAAGATGCCGCCGATACATCCCCACTACGCCACACCGGAACAGAAATACAAATACACGCCCTATCAGCGCGACCCGAAAAACCAAGTGCGCTACTGGGCTATCCCCGGACAAGAGGGCTACACACATATCCTCGGCGGACTGGAAAAGGACGGCGAGACCGGTGCCATCTCCACAGAACCCGAGAACCACAACAAGATGGACCATCTGCGCTTCGAGAAAGTCGCTGACATCGAGGTGCCGGACGTGGAGGTTGAGGGCGACAAGGACGACGCCGACCTGCTCATCGTGGGCTTCGGCTCTACCTACGGCCATCTCTACTCGGCCATGACCGAACTGCGCAAGAAAGGCTATAAGGTGGCCCTGGCACAGTTTAAATATGTCAACCCATTGCCGAAGAACACGGCAGAGGTGCTGCTCAAATACCGCAAGGTCGTCGTCGCCGAGCAAAACCTTGGTCAGCTGGCTGCCCTGCTCCGCATCCGCATCAACGATTTCGTGCCCTTCCAGTACAATCAGGTCAAGGGTCAGCCCTTCGTGGTCAGCGAGCTCGTCAAGGGCTTTGAGAAGATCATCGTCACGCCGGAAGAGCAGATGAGCGGTCCTACCTTCGAGACACGCGTGCTGCAGTAATCGCCTAACGGCCCGGCAAGACGCGACAGAGTCTGCCGGACTTAGTCTAAAATCAAGTATTATGGAAGCAAAACAAAGCACATCACCCTATACCGCCGCCGACTACAAGAAGGGCCAGCCACGCTGGTGCCCGGGGTGCGGCGATCATTCGTTCCTGGCCAGCCTGCAAAAGGCAATGGCCGAAATCGGCGTGCCGCCCTACGAGACGGCCGTCATCTCTGGCATCGGCTGCTCAAGCCGTCTGCCTTACTATGTCAACACCTACGCCATGCAGACCATCCACGGACGTGCCGCCGCCGTGGCTACCGGTGCCAAGGTGGTCAACCCCAAGCTCACCATCTGGCAGATCAGTGGCGACGGCGACGGACTGGCCATCGGCGGCAACCACTTCATCCACGCCATGCGCCGCAATATCGACCTGAACATGATCCTGCTCAACAACCGTATCTACGGCTTGACCAAGGGTCAGTACTCACCGACGTCGCCCCGTGGCTTCGTCTCGAAGTCGAGTCCCTACGGCACTGTGGAGGATCCTTTCCGCCCTGCTGAGCTCTGCTTCGGCGCCCGCGGTCGCTTCTTCGCCCGTGCCGTGGCCTCTGATGCAGCCCACACCGTGGAGATCCTCAAGGCAGCCTATCACCATAAGGGAGCTGCCGTCTGCGAGATTCTGCAAAACTGCATGATCTTCAACAACGGGGCCTACGATCCCATCTACACCCGTGAGGGGCGCTCCAAAAACGCCATCTATGTCGAGGACGGCAAGCCCCTTGTCTTCGGACCCAACAACGAGTACGGACTCGTGCAGGAGAACTTCGGGCTGAAAGTCGTGGAACTCGGCAAGGACGGCTACACCATCGACGATGTGCTCGTCCACGACAGCCACAATCCCGACAACACGCTGCAGCTCAAGCTTGCCATGATGGACAATGAGCACGGCTTCCCCGTGGCCCTCGGCATCATCCGCGACGTAGAGGCTCCCACCTACGACGATGCCGTCAACCAGCAGATCGAGGACGTGAAAAAGCAAAAGCCTTATCACAACTTCACCGAACTGCTCGAGACCAACGACATCTGGGAGGTGAAGTGATGATCACAGCCTTTCTTTTATAAACAAACATTTATTCGATAAAGTCTCCTGCGCTATTGCGGGAGGCTTTTTTTTGTTTTTATACTTCTACGCGGTCTGCGGAATAGAGTAAAAGAGCTGACAAAAACACGTCTGCCCGCAGTTTCAATCCGGAGAGATCGCAAACACTTGAGAACAAGAAAATCGAGATGAAAACACGAAAACGGGGAGGTGTTGTTATCATCTCGGTTGTTTCTTTCGGTCATTTCAGTGGTTTCTTTCGGTCTTCTCGGTTGTTTGTGTCGGTCATTTCAGTGGTTTGTGTCGGCCATCTCGGTTGTTTGATAAACATAAAATAGCGCTGCCTTTCTTATCTTGTTGTTAATCAGCGACTTGGAAAAAGCTCGAAAAACGCGAAAAATCGGGGAGAGGATCACTTCGCTGGCAAAGAATGGCAAAATAAGGGCCGTGAAATGTCAGTTTATTCAACAGCTTTACATCCTGCTGATGACGCTTTGTGGGTAAGTAGATCCCGCTTTGTCCTGTATTGGCCTTGATGGTGAGGCGAGAGCTGTTCACCGCGTCTCACCACTTTTTTATAGTCGATTTCTTTGCCATTCCACTTGTTTGCGCTATCTTTGCAACAACAATGTCACAACCATCATCCATACAAGCCCTGCAACAACAACGGCTGCTGTTGCAGTTGGAGTACCAGACCGAGCGTGAGGCTTTCCGCAAGCAAGCCGACACCATGGGCATGGCACGCCGCGTCAAACGTGGCGATGCCTGGTATCCCATACGTGTAGGAAAGAGCTATTACAACTCGCTCAACCAATTCGCGTTGGAGGTCTACCGCACTGCCGACGAGGGCATAGAGCACAACTTTGAATACGGCAAGCCCGTGGTATTCTTCCGCATGGAGGAAAGCCGGGGCAACGACAAGACCGGGGCTACCGCCAAGATGAAAACCAAGCTCTTCGGCTTCACGGGTACAGTGTCGTATGTCGACGGCGATCGCATGGTGGTGACCATCCCTGAAGGTCATGCGCTCGATGTGCAGAGTTGTGAGGCACCCGTGGGCGTACAGCTCTCGTTCGATGAGACCAGCTACCGCACAATGTTTGACGCCCTCGACCGCGTGATGCGTGCCAAGAGCGGGCGCCTCGCCTATCTGCGTGATCTCTTCTACAGTCATGTGCCGGCCCAGCGCTTCCACTTCGGCCCCATGCGCTTTCCCTGGCTCAATGCCACACAGGAGCATGCTGTCAACGAGGTACTCTGCGCCAAGGATGTCATGGTGGTGCACGGACCTCCAGGTACCGGCAAGACCACCACACTCGTCGAAGCCATCAACGAGACACTCATGCGAGAGAGTCAGGTACTCGTCTGCGCACAGAGCAACATGGCTGTAGACTGGATCTGCGAGAAACTCGTCGACCGGGGTATCAACGTGCTGCGCATCGGCAACCCGTCACGTGTCAACGACAAAATGCTCGGCTTCACCTATGAACGTCGCTTTGCCGACCATCCCGACTATCCTCAGCTGTGGGCTATCCGCAAGGCGATGCGTGAACTGCGCAAGAGCAGGCATGGCCGCGACGAGAAATATCATCAAAAGCTGGAGCGGCTGAAGAGCCGTGCCACCGAACTGGAGATCCGCATCAACGCCGAACTCTTCGGTGAGGCGCGCGTCATTGCGTCCACACTCGTCGGCTCAGCCAGCCGTCTGCTCGAGGGCATGAAGTTCTCCACGCTGTTCATCGACGAGGCAGCACAGGCTTTGGAGGCTGCCTGCTGGATACCCATGCGGCGTGCCGGACGCGTGATTCTTGCTGGTGACCATTG
>ERZ773245.1256-NODE-1256-length-19183-cov-3.063938_pt1 | contig 19183 bp, 16 predicted proteins | sample MGYA00580988_ERZ773245 | MGnify/ENA primary metagenome ERZ773245 (study PRJEB29015, sample SAMEA2737792) | human gut metagenome | biome: human gut; feature: human-associated habitat; material: faeces | place: China | collected 2012 ... | reverse complement strand
CACACTGTTTCTATATTATTCTAACAGGTAAAACCATATTAAATATAAGTTATTTTCCCTTATAATTTATAATTTTAAGTTGATGTAAAGCTCTAGTTGCCATAATATATTTTACTAAATCATCAGTGTTATCATCAAAATTTACAACTACAACTCCATCAAACTCAAGACCTTTAGCATAATAAGAAGGTACTATAACTTTTCCCCCTCTATAAATTATATCTGCTTTATCAAAAGCCATTATTTTAGTGAACTTTTTAAGTTCTGGTGCTATTCTTTGAAGTTCATCTTTATCTTTTGTTATAACAGCTATATTTTCATAGTTTTCATCATCATATTCTTCTAAGGTTTCTAGAATAGTATCAATTAAATCTTCTTTATCATTAATTTCAATTTCTTCTACATCATATTTACCTTTTCTTACAAATGGAACTATAGCATTTTCATCTAATAATTTACTTGCATATTCCATAATTTGTTGTGTTGACCTGTAACTCTTATTTAAATCAAATCTCTTAACAAATTTTCCATAAATATCTTCTAATCTTAACATGGCAGGTACTTCATCAATCTTTACAAGTCTTTGGTTAACATCACCTACAACAGTATAGCTTCTACAGCCAGTTAATCCTTGAAGCACTAAGAATTGAAGCATGCTATAATCTTGAGCTTCATCAATAACTATATGTCTGATTTCTGCCTTAGATTTCTTTCCATCAAGCTTAATCATTAAGTATAGTATTGCTGGAAGATCTAAGTATGATAACATATCTATGTTCATAAACTTCTTATAAATATCAACTATACTTTCATTATCTATCCAATTCTCTAGATCTGCTTTTACATTCATCACTTCTCTTACAACATCTCTGATGTCATTACGTCTTTTAAATTCTAAATTGTTTTGCTCAATATTCTTTTCATCATCTGACATTACTTCAAGCTTAGCTTTAAATTCAGCATTTATTTCTCTTACCTTTTCATCTCTCTTATCTTTTAATTTTGATATAAGAACTCTCTTAACTTTTTGACTTCTTCTAAATAAAGGCATATATTTATAGTGTTTTTCAAATAATTCTTCTACTTCATTTAATGATACTATTTCTTCATCAAAGGCATTAAGTGCTTGTAGGTTAAAGTATTCATTTTCAAACTCCATACATTTTTTATCAAGGAACTTAATGAATTCTTCACTTGATTTATACCTGATTTCTTTTACTACTTCTTCATTTCCTTTTAATACTTCTTCTAAATAAGCTGTAAAATCAAGGACATTTTCAGTTAAGTCTATTTCTTTCATGGCAAAACCAGCAAAAGTCTCTTCAGCCACATCACTTTCACCTAAAGTAGGAAGTATTTCACTAATATAATCAACAAATATATCATTAGGACCTAAAACTAATACCTTATTACCTAATTGTTGTCTGTAGTTATATAGAAGATACGCAACTCTATGAAGGGCTATGGTAGTTTTTCCTGAACCAGCAACTCCATTTACCACTACAACCTTCATTCTCTCTTCTCTAATGATATCATCTTGTTCTTGTTGGATTGTCATTACTATATCTTTTAACTTTTCTCCTGAGTTAGAAGAAAGAATCATTTGAAGAATTTCATCTTTAACATCAACTTCTGAATCAAAATATCCCTGTAGAGACCCCTTTTTAATAACAAACTGTCTTCTAGCTAATATGTCAGCTGATAGTTCTCCATCTGGTGTCTTATATGTGGCTGGCCCTAATGACCCTTTATAAAATAATGAAGCTATTGGAGCTCTCCAATCTATTATTATACTTTCAAAAGTAGCGTCTTTAGTAAGCCCATATCTTCCTACATATATTTCTTCTTGACATTCATCTTCATCACTGAAAATTACCTTCCCAAAGTATGGAGTTTCCTTAAGCTTAGTAAGCTCCATTAGCTTTTTATCAATTTGCTTATAATATTCTTCCTTAACATATCTTTCATGATCAAAATACTCCATCAAAGCATCTTCATCATCTTTATGTTCCTCTATAAAGTTTTTTCTATAATCTAATATGTAATTAGCTATCTCTTTTCTTTTTTCTATGTAGTTTAAAACTTCCTCATTTAACGTTTGTAAAGTATAATCTAATCTTTCTTCTTCCTTTAGAAATTGATATTTATCCAAAGTAATACCTCCTTACAATAGTAACTTAAGGAGTTAAGATATACTTATCCTAACTCCTTAAATATATATGCTATTCAATTATCATATCAATTGTACTAGCTACTTCTTTTTCTTTATCTTCATGATTCTCATGATCATCATTATTTTCTTCTTTTTCTAAATCTAATTTATTTTCTTCTTTTTCCTTTTCTTTAATCTTCTTAAGTTCAGGATACTTTTTATAAATAAATTTTTCAAAATCTGTACCAAAAATAGTTTCTTTTTCTAAAAGATATTCTGATATTTCATCTAAAAGATCTCTATTTTCAGTTAATAATTCAATAGCCTTATTATGACATTGTCTTATTATCTTTAAGATTTCTTCATCAACTAAAGTTGAAGTTGCTTCACTACAGTTTCTTACTGCTCTACCATCTAAATATCTATTTTGAATAGATTCTAAAGCCATCATATCAAATCTTTCTGTCATACCATATACAGTTACCATACTTCTTGCTGATTGAGTCGCTCTTTCAATATCATTTGAAGCTCCTGTAGATACCATGTTAAAAACAACTTCTTCTGCGGCTCTTCCACCAAGCATTACAGTAATTTGATTTAACATTTCTTCTTTAGAAACAAGATATTTTTCTTCTTCTGGTAGTTGCATTGTATATCCTAAAGCTCCCATAGTTCTTGGAACTATGGTAATCTTATGCACTGGATCAGTACCTTCTAATAATCCTGCTACAAGAGCATGACCAACTTCATGGAATGCAACAATTTTTCTTTCTTGTTTAGAAAGGATTCTATCTTTCTTTTCTTTACCAGCTATAATTACTTCCACAGCTTCTTCTAAGTCCTCTTGAATTACTTCATCTCTACCATGTTTAACTGCTCTAATGGCTGCTTCATTTATCATATTAGCAAGATCTGCCCCTACTGCACCTGGTGTACCTTTAGCAATTGAATCTAAATCAACATCATCAGCTAATTTAACATCCTTACTATGAACTTTTAAAATAGCTTTTCTACCAATAAGGTCAGGTCTATCTACAATAACTCTTCTATCAAATCGACCAGGTCTAAGTAATGCCTTATCTAGTATTTCAGGTCTATTTGTTGCTCCTAGGATTACTATTCCTTTTGTTGCATCAAATCCATCCATTTCAGTTAATAACTGATTTAAAGTCTGCTCTCTTTCATCGTTAGATTGCATTTGGTTATCTCTACTTTTACCTATTGAGTCTATTTCATCTATGAAAATAATACATGGAGCATTCTTTTCTGCTTCTTTAAATAAATCTCTAACCTTAGCAGCACCCATACCTACAAACATTTCAACAAAATTTGAACCTGACATTGAGAAGAATGGCACCTTTGCTTCTCCAGCAACAGCTTTAGCTATAAGAGTTTTACCTGTACCTGGAGGCCCAACTAATAATGCACCTTTAGGTAATTTAGCACCTATGCTTGCATATTTTTCTGGATTATTTAAGAAATCTATTATTTCTGTTAAACTTTCTTTTGCTTCATCTTGCCCTGCAACATCATCAAAAGTAACTTTTACATCTGTTTCAACATACATCTTTGCATTGCTTTTTCCCATGTTTATTGGGCCAGCACCGAATTTTCCACCCATTTTTTTAAATAATAATTTAAATAGTAAGAATGTTAACAATATTGGTCCTATATAATAAAGTAATAGCTCCATTATCATTGATTGTTGTTCTGTTATTCTTCCATAATATTGAACATTATTATTTTTTAATGTTTCAACTAAAGAAGGGTCATTAACTTCACCTGTATAAAGCATTTTTCCACTTTCTGAGCTTCCTTCTTTAGGTGTTATTACAAGTGAATCACCTTTAGTTCTAACTTCTGAAATTTCACCATTTTCTACAAGTTGCATAAACTTATTATATGATATTTCTTGTGTTGTCAACATATTCTTTGCATAGTTAAAAGAGTATATAAACATAAATGCCACAATTACGTATATAATTAAATATTTTTTATTATTATTCTTTTTTTGTGGTCCATTAAGATTATTTTTGTTTTCTTCCATTTAAATCATCTCCTATCTGTCTATATCCTTATTCAATTAATCCAAAATCACTAAATGGATAAACTTTTATTACTGCTTTTCCTTCTATATCATTTGCATCAACAAAAGGTGTTACAGGCCAATATCTTGAATCTTTAGACCATTTCCTATTATCTCCTAAGAAGAAGTATTTCCCTTCTGGCACGGTATATGTACCATTAAAAGTATCTTCAGCTCCAATATAGTCTTCTTCAAGTACCTCTCCATTAACAGATACTACTCCATTTACTATTTGCACAACATCTCCTGGTAATCCTATAAGCCTCTTTATCATCTTGATTTCTTCGCCTTCTTGATCATAACTAAATACAATAATGTCGCCTCTCTTAAGCTTTTCTGGATTATATACTCTTGTAACAAATAGCCTATCATTAACATTCAATGTTGGAACCATTGATTCTGAAGGTATCTTTACCTTATAAATAACAAATTTATTTATTAAAAAAGCCAATATAATCGCAATTACAATTGGTACTACCCATTCGTAAAAGAATCCTGTCTTTTGATTTTTAACTTCTTTATTACTTTCCTTCAATCTTCCCACATGCCTTTCATCAAATTATCAATTTTAGTCTTTCTCTTATCGGTCTCTTCTCTATTTACAATATATCTGTTCTTACTAATTTTAACTAATATATCTCCTTCACTTACCTCATCCTCAACATTTGTCTTATCTATTATTATTATTTCTGCATTACGATTTTGTAATACTAACGACCTACCTTCTATTCTATCGACTATAAAATGACTTTCCTTCATAACTTAATGTTTTTAGCAAAATTTTGCCAGAACTTCCTCCCTCTCAATCTACTTGAAACATAAGTATATCATATTTCTATTATTTAATCTAATTTTACCATTACATTATACTACAGCAATATGTCAATTTTATTACAATATATAAAACATTCATTAAAAATTTATATATTAAAAGGCGAGAAGAATTTATGATAATTCATCTCACCTTAATTTTTACCATTATCCTATATTTCTAACCCTAGTAAATCTTTATAGTCTTGTCTTTTAGATACTACTTTCTCCTTACCATCACCAACAAATACCACTGCCGGTCTTACATTTTTGTTATAATTACTAAACATTGAGAAGCCATATGCACCAGTGGTAAAGACAGCTAATATATCTCCTCTTTCAGGTTTTTGAATGTATATATCCTTCATTAATATATCACCTGATTCACAGCATTTGCCTGCTATAGTTACTTTTTCATCAGCTGGCTCATTTAATTTATCAATTATAGACATATCATATTTTGCTTCATATAAAGCTGGTCTTATATTATCAGTCATTCCACCATCTACAGAAACATATTTCCTTACATTTTTTATTTCTTTTATAGCTCCAATGGTGTATAAAGTGGTACCTGCATTCCCCACAATAGATCTACCTGGTTCAATGGTAAGTATTGGCTTAACTAATCCTAACCTTTCACAAATTTCATTAACCTTATTCAAGATAGCACTACAATATTCTTCTATACTTCTTGGTTTATCAGTTTCTGTATAATATACACCAAAGCCACCACCTAAATCTAACTCTCTAATTTCATGACCTGTTTCTCTTTTAATTTCATCAATATAATTTAACATAATTTCAGCTGCATCTTCATATGGTTTTATCTCAAATATTTGTGAACCTATATGACAATGAAGTCCTGTTAATCTTAAATTATCTAAAGATAAAGCATGTTTTACCGCTTCCATTATAGTATTTCCCACAGGAGCAAATCCAAATTTTGAATCTATTTGACCTGTCTGTATATACTGGTGAGTATGAGCTTCAATCCCTGGCGTAAGCCTTAAATAAATATCTTGTATCACTCCATACTTTGCTGCTATTTCATTTATCATTTCCATTTCTTCTAGATTATCAACAATAAATCTACCAACTCTTTTTTCTACTCCTAACTTAATTTCATCTAATGTTTTATTATTTCCATGAAAATATACCTTTTCCATTGGAAAACCTGCCATATAAGCTGTATATAGTTCTCCGCCTGAAACTACATCCAAATTAAGCCCCTCTTCATGAATAAGCCTACACATTTCTAAGGTTAAGAATGCTTTTCCTGCAAAGGCTACCCTATTATCTTCATTACATTTAAAACATTTATAATAATTTCTGCATATATCTCTTAATAGCTGCTCATCCATAACATATAACGGTGATTTATATTTTTTTACTAGATTTGTAGTGCTAACTCCACCTATAAATAGTTCATTTTCCCTTATTTCCATTGTTCCAAATAACTTCATATCCCCAACTCCTAATATCCTCTAATAAATTATAAAAAAACCATCATAGAAATTCTATGATGGTAGTTCACTTTTTTAAGATTATATATGATATATGAAATTTTCTTTTAAAACTTATTTCATAATTTCATTTAAACCCTGTAGCGCTCCACTACTGTGACAGTTATGCATATATTTTATGCATACCCAGAAATAAGTCTTTGCGTCCCTTATTCCTTCGGCTATCATACCTTTCAGAAAAAATCCATGCCATGCAAAAAAGCTCCCTTTTCTTACTTATTATAAACAGCACCTCTACCAGGTAATATTTTATTCAATTTAGCTTTATTTTATTCTTAATTTATTTTTTTATATAAATTAATATATTACAACTTTTAATAAATGATACCATTATACCAATATTTTGTAAATAAGGATGTTAGGAATGAAATTTAATGTTGAAACTCCCATGGAGTTCTATCCACAATTTTTCATTTTTTATTTATCTCTATATCTGTCCATAAGTGCACTCATTATTTCTCCATTGTATGGTGGTGTATAAGTTATAGCATTTGCTCCTGCTTCTATGGTTGCCCTTATTGTCTCTTCTGTAGGCCCACCTGTTGCTAATACAGGAAAAGCTGGATATTCAGATTTAATCTTTCTTACAATATCTGCCGTATCCTTACCACCAGAAACATTTAATATAGTTGCTCCTGATTCAATTCTAGCCTTTATGTCCTCATCTTTTGACACCACTGTAACTATTATTGGTATATCTATAGTCTCTCTAAGGTTTTCAACTATTTCATTACTTGTTGGGGCATTAACTACAACTCCCATTGCACCTTTAAACTCTGCATCTAATCCAAGATTAACTACTCTCTTACCTTGAGTAATTCCACCTCCAACTCCACAAAATATAGGTACATCTGCAGCCATTACTAACGCTTCTGTTATTAAAGGCTGTGGAGTAAACGGATATACTGCTATTATTGCATCAGCATTAGTATTTCTTATCAAGGCTACATCTGTGGTGAATAAAAATGACTTTAATCTCTTACCAAATATCTTTATTCCAGAGCAATCTCTAATACATGATGGTACTTCAATAACATTACTTCTTAATATACCTTTTATTTCTGGTACATTCTTCTTTCTTTTAATTTCCATAAGCATACTCCTATTATAAATTTATATATTCTTATAAAAAATCTTGACTATAAAAATATTATTACATTTATTATTAAGTAAAAATTATATCATAAAGAAAATAAATTTCTATAGTATTATTTCAACTTCTTGATTAATTTCAATACTTTCTTCTGTAACTAGACAATTATAAGCAAATATATCTACTCCAGCAGCCTTAGCAGCTCTCAAAGCTTCACCAAATTTAGAATCTCTTTCATCATTCGGTGAAAACTTATAAACATTCTCCAACTGAATTAAAAATAATACTCCTGCTCCATATCCCCTTCTTTTAGCTTCAATTAATTCCATTAAATGGCGTGCTCCTCTTTCTGTAGGTGCATCAGGGAATCTAGCATATCCATCTTCTTCTAAAGTCACTCCTTTTATTTCTAAATAATATTCATCACTTTCATCATTTGACAATTTAAAATCAAATCTACTTTTTTCAAACATTTTTTCTCTTAAAATATTTTTATATCCCTTTAACTTTTCTATTTTTCCTTTTTGAAGAGCCTCTTCCACAACCTTATTAGGAATATGTGAATCAATACTCACCAATATATCACCTTTTTCAACGGCAATTAAATCATAGGAAGTCTTCCTTACTGGATTATTTTCTTCTCTTAAATATACTGTACATCCCGGTATTAAAAGCTCCTTGCATCTTCCTGTATTTGGTACATGAACTTTTATTTCTTTTCCATCTAATTTAACATTTGAATAAAATCTATTGGGCCTATTAATAAATTGTGCTTTTACTATTCTTTTCTCATATATCATTTTTTTATCCTCTTTTCTTTTATTCTATATTTTATAATTCATATCTTAACTTTTTTTATACTATTTCAAAAGTTATCCACAGTATATATTTGTTTCAGCTCATTTTCACTTAAATAATTCACATTTTTCACAGTTATCCACAGAATTTATCCACAGGCATGTTAATTTTGTTGATAACTTTGTTATTAACTATTTTTGGGATTTTTTTACTGGATAAATTATTTACTTTTTTATCCAAACCCCATTATATTGTTTAATCTATTTTGCAACACCTAATATATTGTGTCAACTTTTTTTCTTTACACTTATAATCCAATTTAACTTATCCACATTCTGTGGATAAGTTAAATTATTATTTTTTTACTTTTTCATATTATTATATACAACTAATATTGTCACAATTTTTAAAATATAAAAATTTTTCTATAATTTTAAAAACAAAACTTTACATGTAAACATTTTTATGATACTATTTAAAAGTAAATTAAATACTTTAGCGTGTTACTGGTTATGCAGGCAAGGCTTAAATATGTGTGAATTGTAATAATTCCTTTACCTTGGTGGAATTATATAATTTATAGATATTTAAGCCTTTTTTGTTTAACTTTCTTTATGAAAGCTGGCCAGCTTCAGAGAAATTTTACGCTATGTAAATATAACTTATAACTTAAGAATTAAAAATAGGTTTAGGAGGATTAATATTATGCTACAATTTTTACAAAGAATTGGTAAGGCTGTAATGCTTCCAATAGCTGCTCTTCCAATTGCAGGTATATTACTTGGTGTTGGTGGTGCATTATTAGGAATTGCAGGGTTAGAAAACGCTCCTGCTATTTATCAGCCATTACTTACTTTTATATCTATTCCTGCTGTTAATGCTGTATTAACAGTAATGAATGATATTGGAAATATTATTTTTGGTAACTTACCAATACTATTTGCAGTTGGAGTTGCTGTAGGTCTTGCAAAAAAAGATAAAGGTACTGCTGCTTTAGCTGCTGTATTTGGATTCCTAGTAATGAATCAAACAATTTCTTCATTACTTGCTTTAGGTGTTACTCAACTTGGAGTATTAACACCTGATAACGTTAGAGAATATGGTACTTATATCACAACTAACTTAGGAATATTCACATTAAATATGTCAGTGTTTGGTGGTATTATTACTGGTTTGGTTACAGCTGCATTACACAATAGATTCCATACAATTCAAATGCCTCCAGTACTTGGGTTCTTCTCTGGATCTAGATTTGTTCCAATCATAACATCTTTAGTTATGGCACTTGTAGGAGCAGTACTTGCATTTGCTTGGCCTTTAGTACAAGACGGTATTGGAGTAATTGCTAACTTAGTTAGAACATCTGGTTCTATCGGAGTATTCTTCTATGGATTAATTGAAAGAACTTTAATTCCATTTGGATTACACCACGTATTCTATACACCATTCTGGTATAGTTCATTTGTTGAAGGTCAAGTTCTTCTAAATGGTTCTGTTGGAACATTTACTACAATTGCTGGTGCTAACACTGCATACTTTGTACAATTATCTAATATGGGAGCATTAGTTGGAGCTTCTGCATCAACTATGGGTACTATCGTAAACAGTACAACTGCTTTCATGGCTGGTAAATTCCCATTCATGATGTTTGGTTTACCTGCTGCTGCATTTGCAATGTATAGAGCTGCTGCTCCAAGCAAAAAGAAGATTGTAGGTTCATTATTAGTTTCAGCTGCCGTTACTTCATTCTTAACTGGTATAACTGAACCATTAGAATTTACATTCTTATTCGTAGCACCTGCTTTATATGCAGTTCACTGTGTACTTGCTGGTTTATCTTATATGATTATGGGAATGCTTAAAGTATTCATTGGTATGACATTCTCTGGTGGTGTAATTGACTTTGCTTTATTTGGTTTATTACCTGCTGGTGCTGGTGTTAAAACTAACTGGTTATACGTTATCTTAGTAGGTTTAGTTTATGCAGTAGTTTACTACTTCTTATTCTACTTCTTAATTACTAAGTTCAACTTAAAGACACCAGGTAGAGATGAAAATGAAGGTGAAACTAAGTTATTCACAAAGGCTGATTTCCAAGCTAAAAATGGAAATGCCAATGAACAACCTGCTGCCACTTCTGGAAAAGGTGAAATAGCTGAAAAAGCACCTGCTGTATTAGCTGCTTTAGGTGGAGCTGAAAACATAGTAAGTGTTGATGCTTGTATCACTAGATTAAGAGTAGAAGTAAAAGATAAAGCTAAAGTTCAAAAAGATGAACTTAAAACATTAGGTGCTGCTGGCGTTGTAGAAGTAGGGAACGGAATTCAAGCTATTTTCGGAGCAAAAGCAGACGGATACAAGAACGAAATAAACTCAATCCTTGGAGAGTAATCCAAGATATTTTACCAAAACAAAATTGTCAACAACTCATGTAAATAACAAACTCACTCAACAATATAAGGCTGTCATTTAATGTGACAGCCTCTTTTTTATACCTTTTATTTATACCATATATTCATCTTTGAATTTATTGATTATTTCTTTACATATATCTGGTCTCTTTTTTAATTTCTCAATATCGTATTTAGTTCCTAAGTAGTCTAATATTTTAACAGCTTTTTTCACCAATAGTACACTACGAATATTAATTCCCTTATCCATATTAAATCACCTTATATCCTTTCCTATATTATTAATTTATTCTCAGTTACTTAGGAAAGTTACTTAAGGCTCATACATATTAATCTATAATTATATTTTTCTTTACATGCAGATCCATTTGAGGATATGGTATTGATATTCCCTCTTCATCAAACTTAATTTTTACTGTTTCAAGAAGATCATAATATACAGTCCAATAATCTTCTGTTTTACACCATGCTTTAACAATAAAGTTTATAGCACTATCACCATGCATTGATATTCCAACAAAAAATTCTGGTTCTTCCAGTACTAATTCATTATTTTTCAATATATTTATAAGTACATTTTTTACTCTAATTACATCTTCTTCATAAGATACACTAAAAGTAAGATCTACTCTTCTTATTTCTTTTGAAGAATAGTTTACTATACTACTATCTGTTAAAATTCCATTAGGAATTAATATTTGCTTATTATCAAAGGTAACTAAATATGTATAAAATATGCTTATTTTTTCAACAACACCTGAATGCTCTGTTGTCTCTATAAAATCTCCTACATTAAAAGGTCTAGCTACAAGAATAATAACTCCTCCAGCCAAATTTGCTAAACTTCCTTTTAAAGCAAGACTGAGAGCTACTCCTGCTGATGCTACTATAGTAGTAAGCCCAGTTAAGTTCACTCCAATGTATTGAAGTATTATTATAATAAGCACTGTTTTTAAGGTAACATTCATTACATTATCAAGGAATCTAGTAATTGTTGGATCTGCATTTTTACTTTCCAGTATCCTTCTAATTCTTTTTAATGTTTTATTAATAACCTTCCATCCTATGGAGAGAAATATAACTCCAAAAAACACATTTACCCCTCTAGTAATTACCCATTCATATAGTTTTTCTAACATCCTTTCTAACGATACAATATCTTTCATTTTTGCCCTCCATCCTTATTCTATAAGACATTTTATATTATATCATCTTAAATATTATTTTTTAAATATTTTTACCAACTCCATCAATACTGTTGATATTAAAGCAAGTAATATACATATAGCAAATTCCATAACCCCAAAGTAATTTGGTATTGAAAATATTGCTCTTAATCCTGGAAGCAGTACTATTAAATATAATAAAAGACATATACCTATTGCTCCTAAAACATATTTATTCTTTGCTACACCAATATTAAAAACAGAAATATTATCTGATCTTGCTGGTAAAGTTTGAAATATTCTGCTTAATGTAATAGTTGAAAATGCCATAGCTGCACCTAGTATAGGTGAAGTTTTATTACCTAAGTATTGTGCAATAATAACAACAATACTTATTATTATTCCTCTTATTAAAATAACACTACTAGTACCTCCTTGTAATATCCCTTCATTAATATCTCTAGGTGGTTTATTCATAGTATTAGGCTCAGCAACTTCAAAAGCTAAAGCAATAGCAGGTAAAGAGTCATTAATAAGATTAATGAATAGCAACTGTAAAGTAGTAAAAGGATTTTCCCAATTTATCACTACTGCAAATACTATTGCTATAATAGCTGCAAGGTTTCCTGCTAAAAGATAAGTAATAGATTTTTTTATATTGCTATATACTGTCCTTCCTATTTCTATAGCATTGACTATAGTTGCAAAATTATCATCAGTTAAAACCATTGCTGCTGCATCCTTAGCAACATCAGTTCCACTCCCCATACCAATGCCTATATTAGCTTGCTTAAGTGCTGGAGCATCATTAACTCCATCACCAGTCATGGCTGTAACTTTTCCTTTTTCTTGCCATGCTTTTACTATTCTTATTTTATTTTCTGGCGAAACTCTCGCATAAACAGTTATATGTTCCAATTGTTCGCTTAATTCTCCCTCACTTAATGCATCTAATTCTTTACCAGTTAATGCCTTATCATCTTTAGACATTATTCCAAGCTCTTTGGCAATGGCTGCTGCTGTAGTCTTATGGTCACCTGTTATCATAATTGTCTTTATACCAGCACTAATGGCTTCTTTAACTGCTCCAAACACTTCCTTTCTTGGTGGATCAATCATTGCCATAAGCCCTACAAAGGTAAGATCAACTTCGTCTTCTATAGCTGGCACAAAGTTTTCATCAGGAACATCTTTAATGGAAAATGCCAACACCCTAAGTGCTCTATCAGAAAACTCTTCATTGATTTGCTTATATTTATTTAATATTTCTTCTGTCATAGGTACTTCATCACCATCATTTAGTGCCTTTATTGATCTTTGTAATACTATATCTGGTGCTCCTTTAACAAACATAATTGCATTGCCACCAATAGAATTTACAGTAGACATCAATTTTCTATCAGAATCAAAAGGAATTTCATTTAACCTATCATATTTATCTCTTATTTCCTTATAATCAAGACCTCGTTTTTCTGCATATCTTAAAAAAGCTACTTCTGTTGGATCTCCTATTTCTACTCCACCTTCAGCAATTTCTGAATCATTACATAATGTTGAACTTAAATTCATTGCTCCATCTTGGCTTTCTAAAGTCGTATCTTTGTCTATCTGCTCCTTCTTTACGCCATACATAAAGAAATCTACTACCGTCATTTTATTTTGTGTAAGGGTTCCTGTCTTATCAGTACATATAATACTTGTAGAACCTAAAGTTTCCACAGCTGGAAGCTTTCTTATGATAGCTTGCTTTTGTGCCATTTCCTTTGTTCCTACAGAAAGAACTATGGTTACTATTGATGATAAAGCCTCTGGAATAGCTGCCACTGCCACTGCAATTGCAAACATAAATGAACTAAATATTAAGTCTTTTAAGTTTCCACCTGCTCTATACCCTCTAAAAACCTCTACACCAAAAATAATAGCAGCAATTATCATTATAATAAGCCCTAACTTTTTACCGAAACTATCTAATTTAACCTGTAAAGGCGTTTGCTTAGTACCTGCACTTTCAAGAAGTGTTGCAACCTTACCAACTTCCGTATTCATCCCTGTGGCTGTCACTGCCATTATTCCTCTACCATAAACTACAGTTGCACCACTAAAAACTGAATTTCTTCTATCTCCTACAACAACTTCATCTTCAATTTTCTCTGTATGCTTAAGCACTGGTTCTGATTCACCTGTAAGCATTCCTTCCACAACCTTAAGACTCTCAGCTTCAATAAGCCTACCATCTGCTGGTACATAATCACCAGCTTCTAAAAGAACTATATCTCCTGCCACAAGTTCTCTTACTTGAATGGTAACTTTTTTACCATCCCTTATTACCTTGGCATTAGGAGCTGATAATTTCTTTAAACTATCTAATGAACTTTCTGCTTTCCTAGATTGAGTTACTCCTAAAATTGCGTTTAAAATAACAACAATCAATATTATTATTGATTCTACTAATTCACCTAAAAAGATTTGTACCACTGCTGCCACTATAAGAATTATAACTAGTGGATCTGCCAAATTTTCAAAAAACATCTTCCACAAAGGTGTCTTTTTACCTTCAGTAAGTTCATTATATCCATCAGCCTTTAGCCTTGAAGCTGCATCACTGCTACTAAGTCCATTCTTGCTAGTGTCCAACTCCTTAAAAACCTGTTCTATTTCTTTTCTATAAGCCATAAAAAAATCTCCTTCCTTAATTTTTCATGACTTTAGTATTTGTATTTTTTCAAATATTATAAAAAGACTGCAAATTTCATAACTTGCAGTCTTTTTATAATATCTATTTCTTTTTTAAATTAATTTATTACATGAATTTAATTGCTAAAGGAAGATATACAAAAAATGAAATAGTAAATACTATATGAAGTACTCTGTACAGTTTATAATTTTTCTTCATAATAGTTCCTGTTATACCTATTGCTATCATTATGCTGGCAAATCCAATGTACTTAATAAAATCAGCCTGTCCAAATTTTAAGACTACTGCTGCTATCATTGCAAGAACTGATATTGCACCTAAAAACATATGAGCTTTAACATAAACTTTTTTCTTAACCTTAAATAATTTTGGTATATAATAAACTAATAATGATAAGCAAAATAATGATGATGATATTCTTTCCATTTTTTATTTCCTCCTTAGCTATATTTAACTAGTAGCTGTTGCTCTTGCAGCATCTCTAGCAACCTTCTCCTCTGGTGTGATAGTTTTGATTTTAAATATAAAATAGTATAGCTTAAATAATATTAATGCTATTAAGGTTATTCTCATAGGCAATACATCTACAGTTATTAGTGGAATTGCTATCATGGTATCTGCAAATGTTAATAAAATCACCTTTTGCTTTAATGTCATTGCTCTTTCCTTAACAAATGATTCTAAGTGCTTTTTATATACTTTAGTGTTTATAAACCAAGTATTAAATCTTTCTGATCCCTTAGCAAAACAAAATGATGCTAATAATAGAAATGGCGTTGTTGGTAGAATTGGTAAAATTACACCTATTGCACCTAAAGCAAACGCTACCAAACCAATGCATATATAAATACCTTTTTTAACCTTACTCATATCTCAAATCTCCTTATTTATTTAATGCATGTCTTATTACTTCTGAAGGTTTGTATAATAACATTCTTGGTCCTGAAAATTTCATTACCTCTTTTGCTTTTTCTTTCATATCCTTCTTGTAACAGTGAATTGGACATCTTGAACATGTTGATTTTTCTTCTCCAAACTTACAAAAACTTAATCTCTTATGAGCATATTCTAAGAACTCCTGACATTCCGCACAAAGTTCACCTTTAGTGCCATGTTTCTTTTTACAATATATTTCTACCATAAGCTTTATGGTTTGTTTTTCTCTTTCTATTCTTGTCATAATTTTCTCCCTTTTAAATGATAATTATTTTCATTTATATACTTTAAGATATCATAGTAATTTTCTATACATTTTAAGTATTTTTAGTTTTTTTTTATTGTATTTTTAGAATTAATCATCAGTAAAATTTTAATTATTTTACTATAAAGAAAATTTATTTTTATACGCCACCACCTTTTATTACTTTTTTATTAAAAAATTACTTTTTTTAACTTGTCATTCTTTATACCGCCCAGTATAATTAATAAAAATAAACTATTGGAGGGAAATTATGAGTATCTATGATTTAATAAATAAAAAGAAGAAAAAACAAAAAGCTAAAATGGTAAAAACAGCTGCTTTAACTGCTGCTCTAGGAGTTACTGCTGGTGCTACTGCAGGAGTGTTATTTGCACCTAAGTCTGGAAAAGAAACTAGAGAAAATATTGCTAATAAATCTTCTGAAACTAAAGATAAGTTAGTTGAAAAAACTAAAGCAACTAAAGCTGCTATAAGCAAAAAAGTTAGTGAAGGTAAAAAAGATGTTTCTACTGCTAAAGAAAAAATTTCTGAATACTTAGCTTCTAAAAAAGGTCAAAAGCAAGAAGCTTGTGATGTAGTTGAAGAATTAGCTTTAGCTGATACAGAAGTTGATGAAGAAATAACAGAAGAAGAGTTAACTGAAGAAGTTTAATAGGAGATTAATATGTACATAAGCTTATCGCTATTATTAAATGTCATCTTAGGTTCATTAGGAATAGCTGCACTTATATTATTTATTATACTTATATTAAAAGTTTTAAAGCTTGTTAATAATATAAACTCATTAATTGATAGCAATAAAAATAATATAACTAAGGCTTGTAGTAATCTTCCTACTATTTCTAAAAATGCAATTGATATAACTGATAATGTAAAGGGAATTACAGATGTAGCTACAGAAGCAACTGCTGAGGCTATTGTTGCTAAGGATAACTTTCTTTCAAACTATGAAACTATAAAAGACATTATAAATATAATTGCATCAATATTCATAAAATAGTAAAAGGAATCCAAAATTATTGTTTTGGATTCCTCTACTTTTTTCTTATTTATAAAGCTGCTATTTCAAATAAATATAATCCACTTATTACTGCCTCTGGTGCAATAATTGCTATCTTAGCCATTTCAGATACTATATCTTGTCCATCTAATAATTTATACAAAATAGAGGCTATTATCTCTTCATTAAAAATCCCCCTTCATATATTATCTTTTCCCTATAATATATGAAGGAGGCTTTCTTTATGTTACATAGTTTTAATACTGACAATAAATAAACTAAAAACTTAGTTAACGATAAATAATGAGTTGGGAAATAAACTCTGTAATGATTTCATAATTAATTCATAATTATGAAACGTATTTGTTTATTTTGTATATTTCTTTATAAACTTCTCTTATATTTTCAAGCATCATCTTATTGTAGATGTTGTCTGATTTCTTAATATGGTCTTCTATTTTGTCTAATAGCTCCTTGATATTTTGATCTGTAAATGAAGTAATCATCTTCATATCTTCCACTATATATTTTGAATCTATATTTTTAAATTTATCATTACTAAATAAAATATATAATTCATGAATATTTAATATTAAAAGCCTGTTTTGACTGATAGACTTTATTGCTCTCTTATTAAGAAACTCTTTATTATTCTCCAATCTACTTTCAATTAATGATGTAATAATAAATAAATTATTCATACCATGCATATTGTTTTCTGTTGGTGATAAATATACCTTCTTAAGCATTGCTTTTACTGCCTCTAAATACATACCTTCTAACTCTCTGGTATAGTCTTCAATTTTTCTTGGTAAGATAAATCTATTTATAATTATTGCTAATACAACACCAATGGCAACAAATATTATTCTTCTTAAAGTTAAAACAGTAGTATTTCCTAATAAAGCTGCAGAACCTATAGCCGACACTGTAGTACATATGGTCTTATGCTTATATTCTTTTAAATATGAATTTACATAACCAGCACCAATAAGAATCATACTTCTTATACCAACACTTTTAAAAATACTAAACAGTATCACTATTATAACTGCTCCTATTATGGTAGCTATAAATCTATCCTTAGCCTTCTTTATGGAAGCCTCATATATAGGAACTACCAATGAAACCATAGTAAATATAATCCATCTTCCTTCTGATAAATTAAAGTAATCACTAACAAAAGCTGCTAAAGAAATTCCAATAGCTGATCTTATTGCAAAAGAAAGTTTTACTGAATTCATAATAAATCTCTTCTTATTTATTGATTGCAATTGAGTAGGATAATCAGTTTCTGTAAATTTAATATTATTATAATTTTCTTTACCTAAAACTCTCAATTCTGTAAGAGCAACCTTTAGTATTTCTAAAGAATTTAAAATTTGTATAGCATGTATTCTACTAGCTTGTATATCTTTATGATTATCAATAACACTATCTATATAATCTTCTAATTCTTTTATATTATTATCTTCACCTAGTACTACATTAAGCCTTTTCATACATTGTCTTAAACCCATTAATATACCTTTAAGTTCTTCAACATTATAATCTTTATTTAAATTTATAGATATCTTTTCAAGCGTTGATAAAATATTTATCTTAATTCTTGCTTCTTCTGTTATATAAAAATTTTCTTTTCTATTATCATAAACAATAGCTCTAAATTCATCTATATATTTTCTGATATCTTTATCCATATTAGAATTGTCTTTTGGAGCTATATCTTCATCTAGTATAATATCTATTTTTTCTATTATTTTACTACAAATATTTTCAATAATTCTATTACCCTTTTTAAAGATTTTTTGTCTATTAAAAAGCATTTGAAAACTCATTATTGCTATAGGTGCAACTAATAATGAAGCCAATCTAATTGGCATTTCCTTTAATGTTACAGGTATTGATAAAATAAAAGCATATTGCAACGTGAATGGAAGATATAACGATTCCTTTAAATTAAAATATAACTTATAACTGATTATAAATATTATTATAAAATTTATAGGAATACCTATCCATGGATTTAATAATGAAATATATGCCCCAACGCCAGTTATTACATTTAAAAGTATAAGTTTCATTAAATTCTCCATAGGTGACATAGTTAAATCTACATTTATAAACATCAACATAGCTGTAATGGTGCTTACTCCTATTAAAGTATTTTTGTCACCAAAAATACTTTTAAAGCTCATAATAAAAGCTACTATAAAAACAAACATAAAGGTTTGTTTTTTTATATTTT
>ERZ773245.1250-NODE-1250-length-19234-cov-3.335002_pt1 | contig 19234 bp, 16 predicted proteins | sample MGYA00580988_ERZ773245 | MGnify/ENA primary metagenome ERZ773245 (study PRJEB29015, sample SAMEA2737792) | human gut metagenome | biome: human gut; feature: human-associated habitat; material: faeces | place: China | collected 2012 ... | reverse complement strand
AGCGAAGACGACGAGGCCAGCCACAGGACGGTCGAGGCGATGCACCACGCCGAGAAACACGTTGCCCGGCTTATGGTACTTCTCCTTGATATATTCCTTCACCGTTTCGGAGAGAGGCTCGTCGCCGGTCTTATCGCCCTGCACGATCTCGCCGCTCTCCTTATATACGATGATAATGTGATTGTCTTCGTAAACGACTTGCATTCAACTCAACTTACATGTTCATGCCGCCATCGACCTGGATGACCTGACCGGAGACATAGCTGGAGAGGTCGGAAGCCAGATAGACAGCCGTGTCAGCGATGTCGTTGACCGTACCTGCACGACGCACAGGGATGTGGCTGACCCACTGCTTGCGTACGGGCTCAGGCAGTGCCTGCGTCATGGCAGTGTCGATGAAGCCCGGAGCGATGGCGTTGGCACGGATGCCCTTGGGGCCCATCTCCTGAGCGATGCTCTTGGCCAGAGCGATCAGACCAGCCTTGGAAGCAGAGTAGTTGCACTGTCCTGCATTGCCATGCACGCCGACGACAGAGCTCATGTTGATGATACGACCGTCGCGCTGACGCATCATATAAGGAATACAAGCATGGATGAAGTTGAAGGCGCTCTTGAGGTTCACGGCGATGACAGCGTCCCACTGTGCCTCAGTCATGCGCAGCATCAGTCCGTCCTTGGTGATACCGGCGTTGTTGACCAGAATCTCCACAGAGCCAAAGTCTGCGACAACCTGCTTCACGGTAGCCTCGGTCTGCGCAAAGTCAGCAGCGTTGCTGGCGTAGCCCTTGGCCTTCACACCCAGCGCGTTGAGCTCACGCTCGGTCTCCAGACCGCCGTGCTCCTCGTCGATAGCGAGGTCGGTGAAGGCGATGTTAGCACCTTCCTGAGCGAAACGCAGGGCAATAGCCTTGCCGATACCACGGGCAGCACCGGTGATGAGCGCGGTCTTACCCTCCAATAATCCTTTCTTTTCCATAACGTTTAGAGTTGTTATTTAATCAATAAAGTATTTCAAAATGTCTTTGTCAGCGCAAAGTTACGAAATATTGACGGAATAAAAGCACAAAAAGTCGTTATTATTATGTAACTTTGTCGGTTGAAAGGCTTCACAATGGATAAGAAAGAGAAACAACATACACTATTGCTCACCCTGGCAGCGCTCATTGCTACCCTCGTGGTCGTGGCCGCTGTGGTCACCGCCTGGCATCAGTCCGATGCCCCCGCTGACCAGCCCAAACACCAGATCTCGGCTGTCAAGCACCATGCCGACACGGTGCGCGACACCATGCGCCGTGCCCTCAAGCCTCATCTGCTGAAACCCACCCCCAAACCCTCAACGATGATACAAGGCACGCTGCGGCGCACCGATGGCACGCCGGCAGCCGCGGTGACGGTCAGCGACGGCATCGAATGCGTGAAGACCGACTCGCTCGGCCACTATGCCTTGCGTCGCCATGCCGCCGCGCACTTCGTCTTCTACACCGTTCCCGACTGGGCCGAGGTGCCCACGCACAGCCACAAGGACCACACGGCATGCATCTATCAGCGTATCACGCCGACCGACTCGGTCTATGACTTCCGGCTGAAACCGCTGCCCGCGGGCAAGGAGAACCGCTATGCCATGCTCGTCTTCGGCGACCCGCAGGTGACCAACGCCTATAGTCCTTATTATACAGGTGCCAACGACAATCCCGTGAAGATCACGGACGTGGCCCGCTTCTCCAAAGAGACGATGACCGATGTCCGTCAGACGTTGAAAGCTTTGCCCGCCGACCTGCCCGTCTACGGACTGAGCATGGGCGACGACGTGCAATACTATGGTGGCTTCAACGCTACGCTGGAGACGAAGATCCGCAAGACGCTCGGTGCCTCGCGCATGAGGCTATTCTCGGTCATCGGCAACCACGACCAGGACGGCAAAGACCTCTATAAGCGCAAATGGGAAGAGGCATGGGGACCCACCGACTACTCGTTTGACCGTGGCGACGAGCACTATGTGTGCTTCAACGACTGCCACTTCTATCGCGGCAGCATCTATTGGCAGCCCGGCGAGCTCACCGACCAGCAGATGGCGTGGCTCAGGCAGGACCTGGCATTGGCGGACAAACAGAAGAAGGTGGTGCTCTGCTATCACATTCCCCTCACCATGGGCACACGACCGAAGAAAGGTGCTGAGCCCGTGGGCATCGCCACGGAAGAGGGACACTTCACGTCGTCGCGTCTCGCCGAGATTCTCGCGCTGCTCGACACGTTCAAAGGTGGATACGAGCTCTTCTGCGGTCACACCCACTTTGCGCTGAACCATGAAATGGACTACCACGGTCGTCATCTCCTGGAGCATTGCCATGCGGCAGCCTGCGGAAACATCTGGCAGTCAAACGTCAACATCTGCGGCACGCCCAACGGCTACTATGTCTACGGCTTCCAAGGTACGGCGATCTACATCGACTATTATAAAGGCACACTGTGGAACCGCATGACGCAGATGGCGCTCTTCCGCGCTGACACGGACTTCAATGGTGAGTCGTATGCCGCCGACTGGAGTCTGCCACGCGGCAAAGGCGTGATCGTGGCCAACGTCTTCAACGCCGACTCGCGGTGGAAGGTCTATGCCATCGAGAATGGTGTGGAGCATCCGATGAAGCGGCTCAGCGGTGAGGGACAGGACGCCTTTGCCGTAGGCTATCACCATCGCTACGCGGTGTCGGTGCCCTATCATTTCGTAGGAAAAAGCAATAAGTATCTGATCATGAACCACCTCTACTACTACGAGCCTTCGTCGCCCACAGCAGAGATTACCGTGCGCGCTCATGATCCCTACGGCAATGTCTACCGTGCGTCGAGCAAGAATGTAGTCACGGAGCCCTTCTTCAACTATGCACACTACTACAAAAAGAAATAGAAGAAATGATGCAGCTCTTGTTACCTTGCAAAGATAGCGATGACATTTTGAGTAAACAACGGTTTTAGATAATTATATTGCAACATTCTTGCACGGATTTCATAGATTTTATGTAAGTTTGCAGTTGAATTGAGAGATCATTTTGTTTTAACCACATCATGTATGAAGAACATCTGTCATCATGCTTCCACAGCACTGTGGAGTAAGAGCACCGCGCTGATAGGGCTCGCCCTATGCGCCCTGCAACCCATGCAGGCCGCCACACGCCCCGTGACTCATTTCCGCTACAGCGGTCCCTTTGTCCTGCAACGCCCCGTAATGGTCGACACCATCGGTATCGACCGCAAGGGCTACAAGTCTGATAATTTGCTCGGTACGTTCGTCGACCTGACCAAGGCACGCCAGGGCAAGGAATACCAGGGCGCTTTCGCTCCCTCCGACAAAGCCGCTACGGCACTCCACCTGCTCCAGTTCACCCTCACCAACTGCCGCTATGCCAAAGGCACGCTGAAAGTGGGAAAGATGAAGCACTACAAGCTCTATGTCGACGGCAAGGAGAGCGACGGATCGCTGACGCTGATCCCCGCCACCCACGACGTCGTCATCAAATATCTCACCGATCCCGGTGACCACGACTCGTTGCAGGTGAGCCTCGACACCGACGCCGACGCGCTATTCTCTACCTCCGACAACGGACGACGCGAACTGACGCTCCTTGACTTCCTCAACGGCAAGCACTACTATGGCAGTCAGGTCAGCAGCGACGGACGCTATGCCATCACCACGTCGTACGAGACCACGTCGGCCAACAACACGTCCTGGCTCTACACCATCTATGACCTGCGCCGCGGTACCATCGTGCGCTCCTCTGACCGCAACCTGCGCTGGATGCCGGGCAAGGACAGCTATCTCTTCACCCGCAAGGGTGTCAAGGGCAACCAGCTCATCGAGGCCGATGTCGTCACCGGAGCCGAGAAGGTGCTCACCGACAACCTTCCCGAGGGCAGCTGGACGATGGCGCCCAACGGCAAATATCTCATCATCTCGAAGGAAGTGGAGGGACCGAAGGACGACAGTCAGGTGCATCAGATCATTCAGCCCGACGACCGGCAGCCCGGATGGCGCAACCGCAACCAACTGCTGAAATACGATTTATCAACTGGCTACGCCCAGCCTTTGACCTTCGGCTACCACGATGTGTCGCTCTGCGACATCTCGCACGACGGCCGCTATATATTATATATGGTGTCGCGCGCCCGTCTGAGCAAGCGACCGACAACGGTCAACTCGGTCTATCGCCTCGACCTGAACACCATGCAGCCGGAGTGCCTCGTCGACAGCGACGGCTTCATCGCCAGTGCCATCTTCTCGCCTGACGCCCGCACCATCGCCGTGAAGGGCTCACCGGAGAGTCTTGGCGGCATCGGCGAGAACTTGCCGAAAGGCCGCATCCCGAGCATGTACGACTATCAGCTCTACACCATCGACTGCGCCACACGCAAGGCGCGACCGATGACCAAGGACTTCGACCCGAGTGTAGAGACCGTGCAGTGGAACCGCTACGACGGCAAGATATACTTCAACGCCCTCGACCGTGACTACCGCCGTTTCTACCGCATGGATCCGAAGAGCGGAAAGATAGAGACGCTGCCCACGCCCGAGGACTATGTCGGCGGTGTCGACATGGCTGAGACAGCCCCCGTGCTCTGCTACAACGGACAGAGTGCCATGAACGTCGACCGTCTCTACACGATGAACACCGCCAACGGTAAGTCGACGCTCTTGGAAGACCAGCAGACGAAGCTCGCCGACGTGGATCTGCCGACCTGTCAGTCGTGGAACTTCACGAGCTCGCGCGGCGACACCATCTATGGCCGCTACTATCTGCCGCCTCACTTCGACGCGACGAAGAAATACCCGATGATCGTCTACTACTATGGCGGTTGCTCACCGACAAGCCGCTACTTCGGCGGCAACTATCCCTTCCCGCTCTATGCCTCCAAAGGCTATGTGGTCTATGTCATCGAGCCCAGCGGCGCCGCCGGCTTCGGTCAGGAGTTTGCCTCACGCCATGTCAACACAGCTGGCGACGGCGTGGCTGAGGACATCATCGAGGGCACAAAGAAGTTCTGTGCCGACCACAGCTATATCAACGACAAGAAGATCGGATGCATCGGCGCGTCGTACGGTGGTTTCATGACGCAGTATCTCCAAACCAAGACTGACCTCTTTGCCGCTGCCGTCTCGCACGCCGGCATCAGCGACCACACGCAGTACTGGGGCTCAGGCTACTGGGGTTATTCCTACAGCGAGGTGAGCATGGCCAACCGCTACCCATGGTCGGACCGTGACCTCTATGTCAACCACAGCCCGCTCTACAACGCTGACAAGATCCACACGCCGTTGCTCCTCGTCCACGGCACCGCCGACACCAACGTGCCCACGGCCAACAGCATCGCGCTCTATACGGCACTGAAGCTCCTCGGCCGCCCCGTCGCGCTCGTAGAGGTGGAAGGCGAGAACCACTGGATACAAGACTACAACAAGCGCATCAAATGGCAGAACACCATCTTCGCCTGGTTTGCAAAGTGGCTGCAGGACGACGACAGCTGGTGGAAGGCTATGTATGATAAGGTGCCGGAATAATACGATCATTATGAAAGAGACAAAAGACGAAAAAGAACAGGAGAGCGTGGTGTTTCATCACTCGCTCCCCATACAGTTGCGTTGGAACGATGCCGACCAGTTCGGACACATCAACAACACGCTCTATTTCCAGTACTACGACATGGCAAAGATGGACTACTTCGCCAACATCCCCAACACGAAGATCGATCAGCGCCACGCCATCGTTACCGTGCACGTCGACGCTGACTTCCTCTCGCAGGTGCACATCGGTGACCATGTCGCAGTGGAGACGGCCATCACGCACATCGGGCATAAGAGCTTCCAGCTCGCCCAGCGACTCATCGACACCGACACGAAAGAACTGAAATGCGTCGGACAAACGATCATGGTGGCCTATGACCTGCAAACCAACGAGGCTGTGGAGATGTGGCCCGACTGGGTGGAGGCCATCGAGCGTTTCGAGGGAAAGAAGCTGAGATAATGCATACCCCGCTCTGCTCTTTGTTTTGCAAGCAGCGCGGCTCATTGCTACGTAGAGCGTTCACTGCTTTCTTGCAGCGCGTTCATTGCTTTCTTGCAGCGTAGTCCCGGCTTTCTTGTAGCGCCGCCCCTGCTATTTTGCAGAGCATTTGTGTTCTCCTTGTTGTATTAGATTTGTACGGTTGGGTATGCTGCTACTATGCAGCGGCCCAGCTGTTTCTTTTTTCCCCCTTTTCTTGCTTCTTTAAAATATTTATCGTATATTTGCCATCAGTAACATTCCTAATAACAGAAACGCTGATGATGGCTCGACTTAAACACTTCGCCTCTTCGGTATGGCACCTCTACTACGACGGCTTCCGAAACATGACCGTCGGGCGTACACTGTGGGCCGTGATTTTCATCAAGCTGTTTATTATCTTTGCCGTTCTCAAACTGTTTTTCTTTCCCAACTACATCCATGAGCACGCACAGAAAGGACAGGAAGTGGAGTTCGTCTCCTCACAGATATTGAAGAAATAACCATAAAATAACAACAGCACAATGACAAACCTCCTATTAGACATCTCTACTGGCACGGTGGACTGGGCGCGTGCGCAGTTTGCCCTGACAGCTATCTATCACTGGCTCTTCGTACCGCTCACGCTGGGTCTGGCACTCATTATGGGCATCGTGGAGACCTGCTATTATCGTACGGGCAAACCGTTTTGGAAGGAAGCCGCACGCTTCTGGCAGCGTCTCTTTGGTGTGAACTTCGCCATGGGCGTGGCTACCGGCATCATCCTGGAGTTCGAGTTCGGTACCAACTGGAGCAACTATTCGTGGATGGTCGGCGACATCTTTGGCGCACCGCTCGCCATCGAGGGCATCGTAGCCTTCTTTATGGAGAGCACCTTCGTGGCCGTAATGTTCTTTGGCTGGAACAAAGTCTCACGCGGCTTCCACCTTGCTTCGACATGGCTCACCGGCTTGGGTGCCACCATCTCGGCCTGGTGGATTCTTGTCGCCAACGCCTGGATGCAATATCCCATCGGTCAGGAGTTCAACCCCGACACCATGCGCTTCGAGATGACCTCGTTTGCCGACGTGGCTCTCTCGCCCTTCGCCGTGGATAAGTTCTGCCATACCGTGACGACCTCGTGGATCATCGGTGCCGCCTTCACCGTGGCCGTGAGTGCCTGGTATCTGCTCAAGCACCGCAACACGCAGCTGGCCAAGCAGAGCATCAAGATAGGAGCTATCGTCGGTCTCGTCGCTACGCTGCTCGGTGCCTTCACCGGCGACAACTCGGCTTACATGGTCGCTCAGACTCAGCCCATGAAGCTCGCCGCCATGGAGGGCCTCTACAATGGTGGCACACACCAGGGACTCAGCGTCGTCGCACTGCCTGGACCGTTCTCTCAGCCCGACTATGAAAACGATGTGGAGCCTCCTTTCCGCATCGCCGTACCGCAGATGCTCTCGATCCTTGCCACACACCATGCCGACGGCTACGTGCCCGGCGTGAACAATCTCTTGGGTGGTTTCACACGTCCCGACGGCAGCAAGGAGCCGTCCGCCAAGGAGAAGATGATGCGCGGACGCCGTGCCATCGCCAATCTCGCACAATACCGTCAGCTGATGACCACCGCCAAGTCGGGCAAGGCTGACACCGCCGCCGCCAAAGCTCAGGCGCAGAAGATCCTGCCGCAGCTCAAGGCCGACATGCCGTATTTCGGCTATGGCTACATCAACGACGTGCACCATCTCGTACCAAACATCCCGATCAGCTTCTTTGCCTTCCGCGCGATGGTGGGCATCGGCTGCCTGTTTATCCTGTTCTTCCTCGTCGTGCTCCACTATATCTATCGTCTCGACATCACCAAGCCGCGTTGGCTGCTCATCGCCGCCATCGTCATGCTGCCCCTGGCCTATATCGGCAGTGAGGCCGGATGGGTGGTCGCTGAGGTAGGCCGACAGCCGTGGACCATCCAGGACATGCTGCCCGTGGGCGCCGCTGTGTCGGGCGTGTCGTCGGGAAGCATCGCCACGACGTTCTTCGTCTTCCTCTTCCTCTTCACCATGATGCTTGCCGTGGAGATCAGCATCCTGTGCAAGCAGATCAAGAAATACAACTTTGAGTAAAGACGCAAGCTAGTTTCACAACAGACTTTTAGAGTAATATCGTTCACGACAATCATAGAATCATAGAATCAAAGCACCATGTCATATACATTTCTTCAGCACTATTGGTGGTTCCTGATTTCGCTGTTGGGAGCCCTGCTGGTCTTCCTGCTCTTTGTGCAGGGAGCCAATACGCTCATCTTTGAACTGGGCAAGACGCCCGACGAGCGCCGACTGGTCATCAACTCCACCGGTCGCAAATGGGAGTTTACGTTCACCACGCTCGTCACCTTCGGCGGTGCGTTCTTCGCTGCCTTCCCACTGTTCTACAGCACGAGCTTTGGCGGAGCTTACTGGCTTTGGATGATCATCCTCTTCTCGTTCGTCATCCAGGCTGTGAGCTACGAGTTCCAAAACAAGCTCGGCAACTTCCTCGGAGCTCGTACCTTCCAAGTGTGCCTGATCATCAACGGCATTGTGGGTCCGCTGCTCCTCGGTGGAGCTGTTGCCACCTTCTTCGACGGCAGTAACTTCATCGTGGACAAAGCCAATGTCACGGCACTCTCGCAGCCCGTCATCAGTCACTGGGCCAACGCTTCCTGCGGCCTTGACGCCCTCCTCGACCCGTGGAACGTCGTGCTCGGCGTGGCCGTACTCTTCCTGGCCCGCATCCTTGGCCTGCTCTACATGCGCAACAACATCGACGATCCGACGCTGCGCGAGCGCTGCCGCCGCAAGCTGCTGCCCAACACAGTACTCTTCCTCGTCTTCTTCCTTGCCTTCTTCGTGCGCTTGCTCGTCAAGGACGGCTATGCCTACGACGCCGGTACGGGTGTGGTGAGCATGGTATCGAGCAAATATCTCAGCAACCTGCTGACGTTGTGGCCGTTGGCTATCGTGCTCCTCATCGGTGTGGCAGCCCTGCTCTACGGCATCCTCCGCACGTGGCTGAAGGCAGATTATGCGAGTGGCATCTGGCCGGCCGGCATCGGCACGGTGCTTGTTGTCCTCGTTCTCTTCCTCATCGCGGGATGGAACACGACGGCCTACTATCCCTCCAACGCTGACCTGCAGAGTTCGCTGACGATTGTCAACAGTAGCAGCAGCCTGTTCACGCTCAAGACTATGTTCTACGTCTCACTCCTCATCCCCTTCGTCCTGGCTTACATCGCCTATTGCTGGCACGCCATGGATCATAAGAAGCTTACCGTCGAAGAGGTGAAAGACGAAGAAAGCGAGGCCTACTGACCTTTTTGCTTTGACTTTCGTTAGCAGTCCCTTGACATGGAGTTGCCTTTACTGCCTTGTAAGTAATTGATGACGACTTATGCAATGGGAAACACAGCATACAAGTACAATAAAAAGGGTTGACAAGATCATCATGTCTTGTCAACCCTTTACTATTTTGTCGGAATTCCTGTCGGTGAATGTCGTTGGCTGGCAGGCTCCGTCTTAGTTTTGATGATTACTCAAACGGATTTTCGGTCGGGTAGGGCAGGCTCTTAGGCTGATTGTAAGCCACATCCTGGACGCCCATGTACTTCAGGAAGTTGAAGAGATGCTTGCCGACGTGAGCGAAGGCGACGGCACCATGGTGAGGATAGTGCTTCTCGATGAGTACGTGACGATAGAAGCGGCCCATCTCCGGAATAGCGAAGACACCGATGCCACCGAAGGAGCGTGTCGGCACATTGAGCACCTCACCCTCAGCGATATAGGCGCGGAGCACACCCTCGGAGTCGCACTGTACGCGGTAGAATGTAATCTCACCCGGAGCGATGTCGCCTTCCAGCGTGCCACGTGTGAAGTCAGGCTTGCCGCCGTTCTCAGACGGTTCTGGATGAGCTGGTACTTGATGGCACGACCGGCGCACATCTTGCAGGATGGCGTGTTGCCGCAGTGGAAGCCCATGAACGTGTCGGTGAGCTTGTAGTTGTACTTGCCGACGATGTCCTCGTCGTAGATATACTGTGGTACCGAGTTGTTGATGTCGAGCAGGGTGACGGTGTCATCGCTCAAGCACATGCCAATATACTCAGAGAGCGCGCCGTAGATGTCCACCTCGCAGGCCACGGGGATGCCACGGCTCACCAGGCGTGAGTTGACATAGCAGGGCTCGAAGCCGAACTGGCTTGGGAAGGCAGGCCAGCACTTGTCGGCGAAGGCCACATACTTGCGTGATCCCTTGTGCTGCTCAGCCCAGTCGAGCAGTGTGAGCTCAAACTGTGCCATACGGCGACTGAGGTCGGGATAGTACTTGCCCTCACCCATCTCGGCAGCCATGTCCTTGCAGACATCGTCGATGCGCGGGTCGTTCTCGTGAGCCTTGTAAGCCACGAGCAGGTCGAGCTCTGAGTTTTCTTCGATCTCCACGCCGAGCTCATAGAGTCCCTTGATAGGAGCGTTGCAGGCGAAGAAGTCCTGAGGACGCGGACCGAAGGTGATGATCTTCAAACCCTTCAGGCCGATGACGGCACGTGCCACGGGCACGAAGTCGGCGATCATCTTGGCGATGTCGTCAGCAGTACCTACAGGATAGGCGGGGATATAGCCCTTGAGGTGACGCATGGCAAGGTTGTAGCTGCAGTTGAGCATACCACAATAAGCGTCGCCACGGCCGTTGATCATGTCGCCATCGCCCTCAGCGGCAGAGACAAACATGCAGGGGCCATCGAACTTCTTGGCGATGAGCGTCTCGGGCGTCTCCGGTCCGAAGTTGCCAAGGAACACGACGAGAGCGTTGCAGCCTGCCTCGCGTACCTCTTTAATGGCTTTGAGCATGTCCTGCTCGTTCTCTACTGTTGTCTGGCAGTCATATATCTCGCCCTTATAAGCCTTCACGATGTTCTCGCGACGCTGTGTGGAAAGGGCGATAGGGAAACAGTCACGGCTGACGGCAATGATGCCGAGCTTCACCTGAGGAATGTTGTTGCTTTGCATAATCTTTTTGCTTAGTTGATTTTGGTGTTATTAGTTGTTGCTATTGATTTGCTTGTTTCGCGATGTCTTTTCGCAATGCGGTGACAAAGATACACTTTTTCTTTGTAACTACAAAGAGTTGATACAAAAGAAAAAGTTTTTGAAACGAAACATAACATAGGATGTGACATATAAGACAGCACAAAAAGGGCGTGCCCACACTGGGCACGCCCTATATATATGTAATAAGGTGTAGTGTCACCTTATCGTCGGGGGTATCGTTAAGGTATCACCTTGAAGCGGATGCGGAAGGTGTGGGTCTGCTCGTCCCAGTTGGTGCCGAGGATCTCGAAGCGGCCGATCTGTGAGGTAGAGCGCACATGCTTGCCGATGCACGGACAGACATCGAAGTCGCCGATGCGCACGAGACGGATTGTCTGCGATGCGTCTTCCGGCAACCGGTCGAGGTTAATGCCCTCTGGCACATGGTTGCGGTCCACATCCTCGTAGGTCACGGGGAGATCATCCTCGATGAGCTCGTTCATCTTGTCACCGATGGCTTTCTCTTCCTGCCGCGACGGCTTATGGTCGAGGTGATAGCTGATCTTGCTTTTCTTTCGTTCGATATGCGCGTTGCGTGAGCGTTCGCAGCCGAACATGCGGATCATCACCTGGTTGAGCAGATGCTCGGCAGTGTGTGCCGGCGGGAACTCATCCTTGTTATGCACATTGAGCAGATAAGGTGTCTCTTCCATCTTGATGCTGAATTTATAGATACGTCCTGTATAGGGCCTGAGATCCATGTCCACGGCACCGTCCCTCTTCAACTCGATATTCATCTCCTGCCCGGTAAGCAAGTCGATGGCGCGAACTTCCTTTTCAGGCAGTCCGAGGAAGTCGAAGGCGTGGGCAGGGATGTTCACGCTGGTGTTGACGCGGTCGGGTCCGAAGTTTGCCACCACGAGCAGCACTTCATCCTCGAACTTACGCAGGAAAGCATACTCATGGCGGGGATTGAACTTCCACGTCTGCGGGTTGACATACATCAGATCGAAGAACTCGCCCTCGCGCACAGCTGCCTCACGGTTGGCGATATGCAGGATCTGCTGGTATTTCAGTTGCAGGTGCATTTCGTCCTGCGTGAGATGACGGCGGTCGAAATAGCCGCGGCGGATGGTGTCGACGCACCAGTAATCGAAGATAGTCGTGCGGCCGTCGCGTCCGGAGAATCCTTCGGCGTCCATGCCGCGCTCGCCGAACTCCTGTCCGGCGTAGACCATAAACGGATTGTTGCCCATCAGCGCGGCGACGATGACGGCCGGTATGGCCTTTGCCCCACTGCCACAGAAGAAGTCGCTGGCGATGCGCTGCTCGTCGTGGTTCTCAAGGAAGTAGAGCATGTGCTGCCGGATGTCGTCGACATGCTGCCAGTAGTAGGTGATGCTGCTTGCCGGGCGACGGTCGCAGACGACGTCGCGCAGGCAATCGTACATGCCCACCTTGTCGTAGAGATAGTCAAAGCCCGACTGTATGTAGGTGCGATACTGGTTGGTATCGTAGACCTCTCCGATGAAGACAATGCGGGGATAGCGCTCCTTGACGATGCGGGTGGCGTAGGCCCAGAAAGCCGGCGGCACCATCTCTGCCATGTCGCAGCGGAAGCCGTCGATGTCTTTCGAAGCCCAATAGAGCAGGATGTCAGTCATCTTCACCCACGTGTTGGGCACCGGATCGAAGTGATAGCTGCGTCCACCAGCGTCGCAGTAGTCGATGCCGTAGTTGAGTTTCACGGTCTCGTACCAGTCGTTGCGCCCCGGACAGTTGTCGAAGCGGTCGTTGCCGGTACACTTTGCAGGATTTTCGACATAAGGTTCCTCACCCTCCTTGGGCTGCACCGGCGAGACGAAAGGCTGACCGGGACAGTAGTAGAAGTTGTTGGTGGGCGAGAAGTGCTTGCCCGTGTCGTCGTCCTCACCGAGGTCGCGCACGCCGTCCGGCTTCATGATCGAGTGGTACTCGCGTGCCACGTGGTTGGGCACGAAGTCGATGACGACCTTCATGCCGGCCTGGTGTGTGCGGTCGACGAGCAGTTGGAACTCGTCCATGCGCCGGTCGATGTCGTCGGCCAGATCCGGATCGATGTCGTAGTAGTCTGTGATAGCATAGGGCGATCCTGCCACGCCCTTCACCACGGAAGGATGCTGTCGCGGTATGCCATGCTTGCTGTAGTCGGTAGCGGTGGCGTGGCGGATGACGCCCGTATACCACACATGGGTGAAGCCCATGTCGTGGATGCGGCGCAGCCGTTCCGCGTCGAAGTCACTCATCTTTCCCGTCCCGTTGACGCGCAGCGTGCCGTTGGGAACGCGGGCCGTGTTACGGTTGCCAAAGAGACGGGTAAAGACTTGGTAAATGATGATTTTTCTCTTCATCCAATCATTTGTGTTTCACACTGAATGATGCTTATTCGAGGCCTGTGGCCTTGACATTCTTGTCGATGCGGCCGATCATTCCACGCAGCGCCTTGCCTGGTCCGCACTCAACGAACTCGTCAGCGCCGTCGGCGATCATGTTCTGCACGGACTTGGTCCAACGCACCGAGCTGGTGAGCTGAGCGATGAGGTTCTGCTTGATCTCTTCTGGATCGGTATGCGGCATGGCGTCTACATTCTGATAGACGGGGCATACCGGTTTGGCGAACTGTGTCTTCTCGATGGCAGCCTGCAGCTCCTCCTTGGCGGGCTGCATGAGGGGAGAGTGGAAAGCACCACCGACCTTCAGGGGCAGCGCGCGCTTGGCACCGGCAGCCTTCAGTTTCTCACAAGCCTCGAGGATACCGTCCTTGTCGCCGGAGCTGACGAGCTGGCCCGGGCAGTTGTAGTTGGCAGCCACCACGGTGTGGCCTTCCTTGCTGACCTCAGCGCAGATCTCCTCCACCTTCTCGTCGGGGAGCGCGATGATGGCAGCCATTGTGCCGGGATTGGCCTCGCAGGCTTTCTGCATGGCGTTGGCACGGGCAGCGACGAGGCACAGTCCGTCCTCAAAGCTCAGCGCGCCGGCAGCCACGAGAGCGGAGAACTCACCGAGAGAGTGACCGGCCACCATGGCGGGCTTGAAGTCGTCGCCGAGGCACAGTGCCGAGATGACGCTGTGGAGGAAGACGGCAGGCTGTGTGACCTTGGTCTCCTTGAGCTGATCGTCGGTTCCGGCAAACATCACGTCGGTGATCTTGAAGCCGAGGATCTCGTCGGCCTGATCAAAGAGCTTCTTAGCCAATGCGTTGTTGTCGTAGAGGTCCTTGCCCATGCCTACGAACTGTGAACCCTGTCCGGGAAAAACAAATGCTTTCATCTTCTTAAGTGTATATTCTTTATTAATGATACGTTATGATCTCCAGCACGAAACCCGGCCGAAAGACTATCCACTCACGGCGGTTTCTACTGTAATATGCAAATTTACATAAAAAAAGTAAGACTGTGAACTTCAGCGCTCAAAAAGTGAGGGTGCTTAACCGTATTTATAGTTTTGTGGGGGGCACTGCTGCTGTATATCAGCCTTTGGGATGGCATGATAAAAAAGATCCCCACCGCAAGTGGATGCGGCGGGGATCGATATAATATGCTTTACAGTGCAAAAATTACTTCAAGCCAAGTGTAGCTGTTGATTACTCAGCAGCAGGAGCCTGCTCCTCAACAGCCTCAGCGGCGGGAGCTTCCTCAGCCTTAGGAGCCTCTTCCTTTGTTGCCTCCTCAGCGGGAGCAACGGGCTGGTTCTCAGCGACGACCTTCACAGGCACCTTTACCTCAACCTCCTTGTGGAAGTGAACGGTAGCCTCGAAGTCACCGACCTTGCGAGCCTCACGCATGGTGATGATCTTGCGGTCGATCTCGATGCCGAGCTTAGCGAGCTCTTCAGCAACCTTAGCAGCACCGACAGAGCCATAGAGGTGACCGGTAGCGGCAACCTTGGCAGTGATAACGAGCTGAACATCCTTCAGAGCCTCAGCACGCTTCTCAGCCTCAGCCTTCAGAGCGGCGAGCTTAGCAGACTGCTGCTTGAGATTCTCGGCGAGCTGCTTGCGGGCACTTGCAGATGCGATGACGCCTTTGCCTGTCGGGATCAGATAGTTACGGCCATAGCCGTCCTTAACCTTTACGATATCGTTCTTGTATCCAAGTCCGATAATATCTTCTTTCAGTATGATTTCCATATCTTCTGCTCCTCCTTAATTACTTCATCAAATCGGTTACATAAGGCAGCAGCGCGATCTGGCGTGCACGCTTCACGGCCTGAGCCACACGACGCTGATACTTCAGAGAAGTACCAGTGATGCGGCGAGGAAGGATCTTGCCCTGCTCGTTGAGGAACTTCTTCAAGAACTCGGGGTCCTTGTAGTCGATATACTTAATGCCACTCTTCTTGAAACGGCAGTACTTCTTCTTTTTGGTGTCGATAGAAGGGGCGTTCAAATAACGGATTTCTGATTTCTTCTGATCTGCCATAGTTTATGCCTCCACTTTGTTGTTCCACTTTGCCTTGCGCTTCTCGGCATAAGCCACAGCGTACTTGTCAAGCTTCACAGTGATAAAACGAATCACCTTCTCATCGCGGCGATAGCCGGTCTCGAGGGTGTTAACAACAGAGGGCTCAGCCTTGAACTGCAACAGGCAATAGAAACCTGTCGACTTCTTGTCAATTGCATAAGCCATCTTCTTCAGTCCCCAGGCCTCTTCGTTCACAATCTCAGCACCATTGTCGGTGAGCAGCTTCTTGAACTTAGCGACCGTTTCCTTCATCTGTTCATCAGACAAAACGGGAGTCAAAATGAAAACGGTTTCGTATTGATTCATACTACTTTGTTGATAATTAAAATGTTATTTTGCAAAATGCGACTGCAAAGGTACTACTTTTATTTGTGATAACGTGACAGGGCTGAGCCCTTTTTCTTCTTTTTAACATTAATTGCCTTGCTCACGCGACGATGCTGCAACAATAATTCGTAAATTTGCAGGCGATAAACAGAAAACTTAGCAATACAAAGATCATGTCTCAATCGCAGCAAGAGAATAAAACGGTAAGGCATCGGCTCGTCTCAAAGGCAAAGGGATTCATCGGCCGCTTATGGCCTCGTGTGCGTCCCGTGGTTGGTATGCCTCTTATATATATAGGTGTGGTGTTGATGGTGGTCTTCTATTTCACCAATCTCACCAACTACAACCTCCTTCTCTTCCTGCCCCTGTTGCTGATTGCCCTTGGCATCATCGGAAAGGTAGCGGCTGACAGGTAATTGCAATGTCTTGCCGTTTATGTTCTTTTTAGCTCTTTACGGCAGGATATGGCATATTATATTTTGCCGATTCAAACATTTAACCCCGAGCTGCCCGCTTGAAAAGCCTTTTGCGATGCTTAGGCTTTCCACGATAGGCAACTCGGGGTTAATGCTTGCCAGTCCTTTTTGAAAGGGACTTGCCACAAACTAATATTTTCAATTAGTCCTCCTCCGGCACGATGAGCTTATAGCCCTGACCGTGGATGTTGATGATCTCGATCTGATCGTCGGCCTTCAGATGCTTGCGCAGCTTGGTGATGTACACGTCCATGGAGCGGGCGTTGAAGTAGTTGTCGTCGATCCAGATTGTGCGCAGCGCGTCGTTGCGCTTGAGGATCTCGTTGGCGTGAGAGCAGAGCAGAGCCAGGAGCTCGTTCTCCTTGGTGGTGAGCTTCGTCGACTTGCCGTCGATGGTGAGCAGCTGCTTCTGTGTGTCGAAGGTGAAGCGACCGATCTTGTACATCGTGCTCTCACGGTTCTTCTTGCCACGAACACGGCGCAGGATAGCCTCCACACGCTTCACGAGTTCCTCCATAGAGAACGGCTTGGTGATGTAGTCGTCGGCACCCTTGTCGAAACCTTCGAGCACGTCTTCCTTCTGTACACGGGCGGTGAGGAAGATGATTGGCACCTGAGAGTTCATCTGGCGGATGTCCTGAGCAAGCGTGAAGCCGTCCTTCTTCGGCATCATCACGTCGAGGATGCAGATGTCGAACTTCTCCTTCTGGAACTCTCTGAAGCCAGCTTCGCCGTCGGGGCAGAGCGTAGCGTCGTAGCCTTTGGCAATAAGATACTCACAGAGCAGTGTGCCGAGGTTCTCGTCATCCTCGCAAAGCAGAATCTTTACTTTTTCTTCCATAGTCGTTTGTATTTTTAATTGTTTTATTATTGTTCTTATATCTGGGTTGAAGCGCGGGGCTACACCTTATTATATATATAGGATGTCCGTACCGCTCCAAGGTTTAATCCTTGATCACCGGCAGCTTGATGGTGAAGCAGGTACCCTTGCCGTACTCGCTGTCGACCTTGATCTCACCGTCGTGCAGGTCGACAACCCGCTTGACATAAGCCAGTCCGAGTCCGAAGCCTTTCACGTCGTGGACGTTGCCGGTGTGTACGCGGTAGAACTTCTCGAAGATCTTCTTCAGGTTCTCTTTCTTCATACCGATGCCCGTGTCGCGCACGGAGAGATAGAGATGGTTGTCATCGTTCCATGTCTTCAGATAGATGTCAATGGGCTGGTCGGGCTTGCGGTATTTCACCGCGTTGTCCATCAGGTTGAAGATCACGTTCTGGAAGTGCACCTCATCGACATAGATACCCGATTCGATAGCTTCCACATCGACATAGATCTTGCCACCGGTGTGCTCCACGCGCAGGGTAAACGAGTTGGCGATGGTCTCCACCATCTCATTGAGGTCGAGATGCTTTTTCTTGAACGACGATCGCTTGCGGTCGAACATCGACATCTGCAGCACTTTCTCCACGAGGAACCGCAGCCGCTTGGTCTCGTCGGTGACCACGCCGATGAGATGTTTCATCATCTTCTCGCTCTTCGGCACGCTGTCGTCGTTGAGCATCTGCGCGGCGAGCGAGATGCTGGCAATAGGTGTCTTCAGCTCATGCGTCATGTTGTTGATGAAGTCGTTCTTGATCTCGCTGTAGCGCTTCTGCCGGAAGATGACCACAATGGTGAAGATGAACGTGATGAGCAGGATGATGGTGAACACCACGCTCGGGATCATAAACCGGATGCTGGAGAAGATATAGCTGTTGATGTCGGGGAAGTGAACGCGCACCACGCCCATGTTCGATGCCGGATCATTGCGGAAGAGCACCTGGCTGTAGGTATATTCACTACCCTCGTCGCTGTAGTCGGGACAACGGTAGACCTCACGTCCGTCCTGTGTCGAGACGGTGAAGTGGTAAGGAATATTGATGCCGTTGTTCATCAGCTCGGCTTTGATGTCCTGATCGAGGATCTTGAAGTTGACACGCTCTTTCAGAGGTTTGTCTGAGGCGGAGTAGAGCATGTTCATAATCACTTCGTCGAGGAGTGCCTTCTGATAGACATATCTGTTCTTGACGATCTCTTGCAGCGACTTGCTGGCCGCGGTGTTGGAGTTGCGGTCGGTGCGCAGAATCATGGCTTTCGGCATCTGTGTGGGTTTCACGGCCATCGTCTTCAACTCAAACGAGGAGTAGATGGTGCCGTCCTTGCCTGCCACGGAATATTGGTGAGAGTATTGCACGCTGCCATCGTTGGGCTTTCCGCTTCTGGTGCCTACGCTGTCCTTGCGGTAAGCGTGGCGCTCGGTCTCGTTGACGTCTTTCTCAAGATAGCGCAACGTCTCGTTGAGCTCCAGATTGCGCGAAGCCTGATAGAGGGCGCGGTTGACGCTTTCGTCGAACTGTTCCTTCTTCATGTTTGCCATCTCACGGATGTAGGTGAGCTGCAGGCCAAGCAAGATGACAAAGGACACGCCCATGATGATGGCGATGGTCCAAATGGATTTCTTCTTCATGTCGGCAAAGATAGGGAAAATCTTAATTGGTTAACAGTTTAGTGTTAATGATTATTTGATGGTTTAACTATATTAACCATAACTATGGCATTATAGATACAATACGCTTCTAATTTCTATACTTTACCAATAAGACTCGGTGATACCAATGGACGGATTCGGCTCTTTATTCATCCACGAATCTACACGAATCTTCACTAATGCTATTTGATAACTATTCGAGTCTTTATTCTTCCACGAATCTACACGAATCTTCACTAATGCTATTTGATAACTATTCGAGTCTTTATTCTTCCACGAATCTACACGAATCTTCACTAATGCTATTTGATAACTATTCGAGTCTTT
>ERZ773245.1246-NODE-1246-length-19293-cov-15.820356_pt1 | contig 19293 bp, 15 predicted proteins | sample MGYA00580988_ERZ773245 | MGnify/ENA primary metagenome ERZ773245 (study PRJEB29015, sample SAMEA2737792) | human gut metagenome | biome: human gut; feature: human-associated habitat; material: faeces | place: China | collected 2012 ... | reverse complement strand
GCGCGGGTCCGGGCTGCGGGGACCGGCTGTGAAGTACGGCGGGTTGCAGGCGGCAAAATCGTACTGCCCCTGCTCCGGCCCGGCGGTGCAGAGCTGCCGCAGGTCGCCGCAGACCGGCGCGATGTGCGCGGCGTCGGCGTTTTCGGCCAGGGCCGCGGCGCAGAGGGCGGACGCGGCGGGGTCGATCTCCAGCGCGGTGCAGGGGCCGCGGTGCCCGGCGTCGTGCCAAACGAGTGAGACGATGCCGCACCCGCTGCACAGGTCGAGCGCGCGCTCGTTTCTACGGGGCTGCGCGAAGCGGGCCAGCAGCAGCGCGTCGGTGCCGAACGTCGCGCCCGGCGCGGTCAGCACGCGGGTGCCGTTGTCCAGGATTTCAACGCCCATTCAGACTTTTGCGCGCAGCTGCGCGTATTTCAGCAGCGCGACCTGGGTCTTGCTGTCCTTGATCGTGCCATCCATCACAAGGCCGAGGGCCTCGTCGAACGGCATTTTGACGACATCAAGGAACTCACCCGCGTCGAGGTGCTGCGCTGTGCTGTGCAGGCCGGTGGCGGCCCACAGATAGATCTTCTCGCTGTCGTAGCCGACGGTGGCATAGACGACGCCGAGGTCGATAAAATTGTCGGCGGTCAGGCCGCACTCCTCGCTCAGCTCGCGCTTGGCGGCCTCAAACGGGTCCTCGTCCGCCTCGAGCTTACCGGCGGGCAGCTCCCAGATCTCCTCGCCGAAAGCGTAGCGGAACTGACGTACCATCGTCACGCTGCCGTCGGCGTCCACAGGCAGGATGCAGGCGCCGCCGTGGTGGTGGACGATCTCCCGCGTCGAGGTCGTGCCGTCCTCAAGCTGTACCTTGTCCACGGTCACGCGGATGACGCGGCCATTGAAGATTTCCCTGCTTTCCAGCATGGTCTCGGTATGTGCCATTGTTTTTCTCCTTTGCAGAAAGGCCCCGCCGTACAGGCAGGGCCGATACTGCTTCTATTTTACAGCAGACGCAGACAATAATCAATAAAGTCGAGCGTATATTTTTGGCTGCGCAGCCAATCAGAGGCGTGGCCGTCATCGAGGTAGGTCAGCAGGGCTTCGGTCAGGATGGGGTCCTGCATCAGATACTCGCGGCAGTACTGCCCGTCCGGCTCCAGGATAGCCTGGCAGAACACAACGCCACGGCCCTGAAAAACATTGACGCACATCGACGGAGTCAGCGCCAGCTGGGCAGGGTCCACGATGCGCAGGGTGCGGCGGTCAGACTCCGCAGCGCGGCGCAGCCGCAGGAGCAGCTCCCGGCGGGTGGGAATGTCCGGCGCATCGCACAGATCCGGCGGAATGTCGAACATTTTCCCGGTGCGTACAAACTGCAAAAGACCTTCCTCACAGAAATAGAGGTCCGGGGCCTGGGCGCTCCACATCTGCAGGTGTTCGAGCAGGGCGGGCAGGGACTGCAGCACGGCGCCGGGCCGGACAAACTGCAGGGCCATTTTCTCGTCGGCAAACAGGGTGAACGGCGGCTGGTAGCGGATCATGGAGCAGCGGCGCTTTTCCGAAAAGAGGTCGTTGTACAGCGCAATGGATTCCGAAAAGTCGTGGGCATCGGTGGCCAGCTTCAGCACCGACGCGGCGTTGAGATATTTGCGGCTGAACGCAAGGCGCAGATTTTCGACGGCCTGGCGGTCCATGATGATGTAGGCTTTCTGGCCCTGGATGTCCATCATGACGGCGGCCTTGGGCAGCAGCAGATAGACAGGCATCAGCGTGCCGGGGCTGGGCTCGGTCATGACGTGGCGCACGACGCGGGCCTCGTAATTCAGCTTGGGCAGGAAAAGGAACGGCAGTGTGCGGGTCAGGACGGACACGCCGGACACCCATTCCCGGGGGATGTCGCGGTTCTCGGCATAAATCAGCAGCTGGGACAGTGTGACGGGTGCGCCGTCCGCTGCCGAAAAGCGTTCCACCAGCACATGGTCCAGCGTGGGGTTTGTGAACGGCGAGAGGAGCAGCGGGCGGGTATCGCCGGACAGAATGTGGTTGGCCACCAGCGATGCCACGGCGGCGGCGACTGCGCGGCTGCCCTCTATGTACTGCTCGCTGCAGCGCAGCTGGCTGGCGGCTTCGTTGGAGATAAGGCCCTCGCGGTGGGTGAAATCCTCCACCCGGAAAGAGACCTCCAGCAGGTGGTGCAGCTCGGCGCGCAGCCTGGGATCGGGGCCGCGGCCACGCTGCTTGTATTGCAGCAGCAGGGCGGATCTCTGTTCCTCGCTCAATTCCAGCGCGTCGGCCAGGTGCTCCAGCTGGAACTCCCGCGGGGTGCGCTGACCGCTTACAATTTTGTACAGCGTGGAGCGGTCGATCGACGCTTTGCGGGCCAGCTCGGCCATTGTGCCGGGGTAGCGGGTGACGAGTATCTTCAGGGTCTGGGTCAGTTCGCTCATGGGGGCGGCCTCCATTTATGGAATGCTATTACTATACCGCGAAAATGCCGCGCTGGCAAGTGTAAACTTTTTTGGTACATCGTTGCGATATGCCGGGAAATTTGTTATAATCTGGGAAAGTGAAAACGAGGTGACCGTTATGAAAAAGCATCCTCTTTTGGCGGCAGGGGCCGCGGCGGGCACGGCGGTGCTGGGCGCGGCGTATGCCGTCTACCGCGTTGCCTTTTACCAGAAGCCGACGACGAAGGTGCCCTCCCCGGCGGATATGCCCACGCGGGAGTGCTACCGCAAGGCCATGGGCCCCGACGCCGATGCGCTGGCGCGGGATATGTTCAAGGCCGTGCACATCACGGCGCAGGACGGTACGCCGCTGGCCGCACGCTACTACCACCACGCCGACGGCGCGCCGCTGGCAATCATCTTCCACGGCTACCGCGGCTATGCGGAGCGGGACGGCCTGGGCGGCTATACGCTGTGTACGGCGCTGGGCTACAATGTGCTGCTGCCCGACCAGCGCGCCCACGGCTACAGCGGCGGCCATACGATTACGATGGGCGTGAAGGAGCGCTACGACGCCCGCGACTGGACGGTCTGGGCGCGGAGCCGCTTCGGCCCCGAGGTGCCGATCTTTTTGATGGGCGTCTCGATGGGGGCGGCCACCGTACTGCTGGCCGCCGGGCTGAACCTGCCGGACAATGTCTGCGGCATTGTGGCGGACTGCGGCTACACCAGCCCGCGGGAGATCACCCGCAAATGCCTGCCGGAGTATCTGCCCGGCATGCCGCTGGAGCTGACCTATGCGGTTGGACGGCTGGGCGCGATCCTGTTCGGCCACTTTGACCCCGAGGATGCCGACTGCGAGGCCGCCGCAGCGCAGAGCAAGGTGCCGATTTTGTTTGTCCACGGCGACGCGGACGGCTTTGTACCCTATGATATGGGGAAGCGCAACTATGAAGCCTGCCGCGCGAAAGGCAAGAAATTTTTGACGGTACACGGCGCAGAGCACGCCGTGAGCTACTACCACGACAACGACGCCTACACGAAGCAGGCAACGGAGTTTTTACAGGATTGTCTGGCCCGGCGCGGCTTTGTATGGCCGCCCGAGACCGACGAGCCTGAAAAATAATAATAATATAGAGGAGTGTTTAGTATTATGAAGCGTATTGCTACCACGAACGCACCCGCTGCCCTGGGCCCCTATGCCCAGGCTGTTGACACCGGTGACACCGTCTATTGCAGCGGCCAGCTCGGCCTGGACCCCGCCACAGGTGCATTGGCCGAGGGCGTGCAGGCCCAGACGCACCAGGCGCTCAAGAATCTGCAGGCTGTGCTGCAGGAGGCCGGTCTGACGCTGGACAATGTCGTCAAGACGACAGTATTTGTGCAGGATCTGGGGGATTTCGGCACCGTGAATGAAATTTACGGCACCTACTTCCACGGCGGCTTCCCCGCGCGCAGCTGCGTGCAGATCGCCGCGCTGCCGAAGGGAGCGCTCGTCGAGATCGAGTGCATTGCGGTGCGGTAATAGCGCATTGACGCGAAAAAGTGCTTTGCAGGGGCGGATTCCCTGTCCGCCCGGGGATGCTTCCGCCGCCGCGGACGGCGCGGGCGCATATAGAATGCGCCCCTACGGAGGCTCCGTGAGGGGAAATCGCAAATGGGAAACGCGGATTTGTAGGGAACGGTCTTGACCGTTCCGGGCCGTGAGTGCCGATCGCAAAGCGCCGCAGAGGGGTCAAGACCCCTCCCTACAGAAAAAGATAACCGGCAGGCCGTTGAATCGAACGGTCTGCCGGTTTCGGTTATTTCCCGTAGCTTGCCAAAAACTGCCGGGTGCGTTCCTCTTTGGGGTGGTCGATGAGCTCCTTGGCGTCGCCCTGCTCGACGACGACACCGCCGTCCATGAAGAGGATGCGGTCCGCAGCGTCGCGGGCAAACTTCATCTCGTGCGTGACGATGATCATCGTCGTCTTGTGCTCGGCCAGCTCGCGCAGGACGCGCAGCACCTCGCCGGTCAGCTCGGGGTCAAGGGCCGAGGTCGGCTCATCAAAGCAGAGGATGTCCGGGTGCAGCGCCAGTGCGCGGGCAATCGCCACGCGCTGCTGCTGCCCGCCGGAAAGCTGGTGCGGGTAGTGGTTCTCCCGGTCAGAAAGCCCCATCTGCGCCAGCAGGGCCTTTGCCTGCGTTTCAATGTCGGCCAGAATCTGCCGCCGGTTCTGCTTGTAGTCGGGGCGCTCCTTCGCCAGGAGCTGGCCCGCCAGCATGACGTTCTGCAGTGCCGTGTACTGAGGAAACAGGTTGAAGCTCTGGAACACAAGGCCGAAGTGCAGCCGCTTTTTGCGGATGGCTTCTTCGCTCTGCGTTTTGGTGTCGGCGGCGCTCCACAGCGTTTCACCCGCTACCGTAATGCTGCCGGTGTCGGCGGTCTCCAGAAAGTTCAGACAGCGCAGCAGCGTTGTTTTGCCGGAGCCGGACGAGCCGATGATGGCGAGAGCCTCGCCTTCGGCCAGATCAAACGAAATGTCGCGCAGCACCTTTGTGGCACCAAAGCTCTTGCCGATGCCGTTTACTTCCAACAATGCCATAGCCGCGCCCCCTTACTTGAAATAGTCCAGCCGCTTTTCCAGCCAGCCGAACAGCAGCGTCAGCGCACCGACGAACACGAGGAAGAACACCGCTGTGGAGAACAGCGGCCAGATCAGGCCCTTGGCGCTGTACTCTTTCGCCATCATGATGATGTCCTTGTTGGCGATGACGTTCGCCAGCGAGGTATCCTTGACCAGCGTGATGATCTCATTGCCCATGGGCGGCAGGATGCGCTTGATGACCTGCAGGAGCGTGACGCGGAAGAAAATCTGGGTCTTTGTCATGCCCAGCACCTGCCCGGCCTCGGTCTGGCCCCTGGGCACAGCCTCGATGCCGCCGCGGTAAATTTCCGAGAAATAGCAGGCGTAGTTGATGGCGAACGCCACGACGGCGGCGACCAGACGCCCGCTGCCGCCGGACGGCCACGGGCTGGTGAAGCCCAGCAGGCCGGGCCCTAAGTAGATGACCAGGATCTGCAGCATCAGCGGCGTGCCGCGGATGACCCAGACAAACGTTTTGACGACGCCGCGCAGCGGGGCAAGCCTGCTCATGGAGCCGAACGACACCACCAGCCCCAGCGGCAGTGCGAACAATAGAGTCAGACCGAACAGCTGGCAGTTGAGCCAGAACGCCTCGGTCAGGCGGCCCCAGATGACTGCTGCCTCGCCCATCAGTCGGCCAGCGCCAGGCTGTACTTGTCGGCCAGGGTCTGCATCGTGTCGTCGGCCTTCAGCTCGTCAAAGGCGGCGTTCACGGCGTCGGCGGCATCGCTGCCCTTGCGGAAGGCGACGCCGTACTCCTCGGCGTTCAGTTCGTCCTTGATGGCGAGGTTTGCGTAGTCGGTGCCCTCGCCGATCATGGCGGTGGCCAGTGTCAGATCCAGCACGGCGGCGTCAGCCGTACCGGCGGCGACCTCCATCAGGCAGTCAGTCTGGACGGACTTGCTGACGTAGTCGGCCTGGGAGAGGCTCTCGTCCTCGCTGATGGCGCTCTCACCGGCGGAACCGGCCTCGGCCACGATGGTCTTGCCGACAAGGTCGGCGGTGGAGCTGTAATCGGCATCGGCCTTCATGACGACGACCTGCGCGTTCTTGGCATAGGCCTTCGTGCAGGCGGTGTTGGCCATGATGTCATCGGTCAGGGTCATGCCGTTCCAGATGCAGTCGATGCTCTTGGCGTCCAGCTCGACAATTTTGGTGTCCCAGTTGATCTCAACAAAGTCGGGCTCCACGCCCAGCTTTTCGCAGACGGCAGTGGCAAGCTCGGTGTCAAAGCCGGTGAAATTGCCGTCGGCGTCAGTGTAGTTCATCGGCTCATAGACGGTGTAGCCGATGGTCATTTTGCCCTTGTTTTTGATGTAGGCAAGGTCGCTGTCGGCAGTGGCTTCAGCGGCGGAAGCTGCGGTGCTTTCCGTAGAAGCTGCCGTGGATGCGCTGCCGCCGCAGGCGGCCAGGCTCGCGGCCATGCCGAGTGCCAGAACGGTGCTGATGAATTTTTTCATGATACTTCCTCCTATACTTTGCACAGATCCCTCACACTGCCGGTTTAAAGCGGCGGTATGCTTTAATAGTAATGCAAAACCGCGGGTTATGCAAGAGGTTTGGGAGATTTTTGCGGAAAAAAGAATATTTATGCAGGGGAGAGGCGGCAGACTGCGGCTTGACAAAGGGACAGCACAGCGTTATAATAAGTATAGAAAAAGGCACTGCGACAAGCGGTTGGTCTCTTTCCAATGAAAGTTCTTATTTATCACCTAAGAACCGTCACTTGGCAGAGTGGCGGTTCTTGCTTTTTACAACGATGCTCAATGTAATAGTCTTGCGACCAACATAAAACGTGAATGTAAAACGCATGATCTCACCTCCTTTCGGAGGGTAGAGACCAACCGCCTGCCGTATGTGCAGTGCCCGCCGCATAAAGCGGCATAAAAAGAATACCATGTTTCGACGGTTTTTGCAACCGGGAAACATGGTATTTTTTATTGCGTTTTTTACTTGATGACCCGTACCATATCGCGGGTGATGGCGTCCAGCGTGGGCGCACCGCACAGGCGCATCGTGTCGGCCAGCTCATTGCCGAGCTGGGCTGTGTAGGCGGCGACACCGTCGGCACCGGCACCGTAGACGGCGGTGACGAAGGGCCGCGCGATCAGCACGGCGTCTGCGCCGAGGGCCAGCGCCTTGAACACGTCGCTGCCGGTGCGGATGCCGCCGTCCACCAGAATTTTGGCGCGGCCATCCACGGCGGCGACGATGTCTGCCAGCACCTCCTGCGTGGCGGGGCAGTCGTCCAGCACGCGCCCGCCGTGGTTCGAGACAACAATGCCCGCGGCACCGGCCTCGATGGCCTTTTCCGCGCCTTTGACGGTCATGATGCCCTTTAAGATAAACGGCACGCCCGCGGCCAGGGCAATTTCTTTTAACTGCTCCACGGTCTTGCTGCCCGCGGGCGGGTCAAGGTGCTGTAAAAACGGCAGGCCCGCCGCATCGATGTCCATGGCCATGGCAAAGCAGCCGGAGCTGCGTGCCAGCGCTATTTTCCGGGCCACCGTGGCGTTGTCCCACGGCTTGACGGTGGGGATGCCCGCACCGCCGCAGGCCGTGATGGCAGCAGCCGCGCCCTCCATGACCTTGTGGTTCGTGCCGTCGCCGGTGAAGGCAGCAATGCCAGCCGCCGCGCAGGCGGGGACAAGGATATTGTTGTAGTCCAGATCGTTGTACTTATCGCCGTAGTGCAGCGCCATGGCGCCGACAGGCCCGGCAAAGAACGGATATTTGAAGCTACGGCCAAACAGCGTCAGGGAGGTGTCCGGCTCAAAATTTTCATGGATGGTATCCATGTTCAGCCGTACATTGCGCCAGGCGTCAAAGTTGCGGACGGCCACCGTGCCGCTGCCCTTGGCACCGGGGCCGGGAATCGTGCCGCCGCAGGCGCGGCCGTTGCAGACCGGGCAGGCGCGGCAGGAGCCCATCTGACCCTGGGCAGCCTGTAAAACTTCTTTATATGTCATCTGGATTTTGCCTCCTGTGCTGCGAGCCGATGCGGGCATCGGCCCCTACAAAAATCGGGTAATTATGCTCCGCGCCCATTATAGCGCGTTTTGCCCGCTGCCGCAAGGCCGCTGACGACGACAAGTGCGCACAGTACACAGAGCCCTGCGCCCGCCTGGCCGGTCAGGTCGCCCACAAGGCCCACAAGCGGGCTGGCGGGGATCATCAGCAGACTGTAGGCCATGCTGTCCACGCTGATGAGCGTTGCGCGGCGGTCACTGGGGATCGCGTCGTTGAGCCGCTGCATACTGTGCAGGAACCAGACGGAGAGTGCCCCCTGCACGAGCATCGGCCCAGCGGCGCAGAGCAGCGCCGGGGCCGCGCCCGCCAGAAGCGTGCCTGTGCCGACGAGCAGCGCACAGCCGAAATAGAGCGCGCGCAGACGTTTGGGGTGCAGGCGGCGGCCCAGCGATGCGCCCGCCATGCCCGCGGCCCCAGCCAGCAGACCCGGCAGAAACAGCCATTCCATGGCCCAGCCCTGCTGGGTCAGCCGCTGCTGGACGAACATCGAGGTCAGGTAGGACGGCAGCGAGATGACCGCGTCGGCCATGATAATGCGCCGCGCCGGTGTGCTGCTGCACAGGCAGTCGAGACTGTCCAAAATGTGTACGCGCAGCCGGGCGGGCAATTCTTGTAAGATGTGCTTCTCGCGGGCGGCCTGTTCGTCGGTGACGACAGGTTCGGTCAGGTTGGCCGCGGCCAAGGCGGAGACGGCGCTGACCACGGCATCCGCAAGGTAGTAGCCCGCCGAGGTCAGCACCCCGGCCAGCAGGCTGGCCAGTGCGCCGAGGGCGGAGGCTAGCTTCATGAAGATTGACGATTTGGCGTCTACTTTAATGTAGTCGCGCTCCCGTCCGGCGGTTTTCAAGCTGTCGTAGGTCAGGGCTTCCGTGGTGCCGGAGAGCAGGTTGTAGCCCAGCGCTTTCAGCCCCATGCCCGCGCAGATGAACGCGAGACTGGGCGCAAACGCCATGGTGGCGGCGGAGACAACGCCAAGCGCACCGCCGAAGATCAGCGTGCGCCGCCGCCCCAGCAAATCGGCGGCCATGCCGCTGGGGACCTCACACAGCAGGCTGACGCCGTGGAAAACGCCCTCGGCCAGGCCGATCTGCGCCAGCGTAAAGCCGCGGGCCGCCAGCAGCGCGACCCAGACGGCGTCGGTGAAGTGCAGGGTAGAGGTAAATGCGTGCAGATACACGCAGCGAAGCTGTTTTTGTAAATTCATGGGGGAACACCCTTTCGTGATCGTATACGAAAACGTGCCCTTAAATTTATGTAAAAAGGCAGCAAAAAGCGCCCCGCGGCAAAGCCACAGGGCGCAAAAACTGCACACTTACAGCGTTACCGAGGTAAAAAAGGGCACACTTACAGCGTCAGTACGTCAGGGGTTTCCTTTTTTCTGGAACACAACACCAAACTGCCAACGCATAAGGGGGTGCTCTCCTTCCTCGGTGGATTTGGGATAAGTATAGCACAGCGTTTGCCAAATGACAAGAAAAATTGTACAATAGGGGCATGATTTTTGAAAGCTAAGGGGAACGGGTATGAAACGTCTGGTCGTCGGGCTGCTGGCACATGTGGACAGCGGCAAAACTACATTGGCCGAAGGGCTGCTTTACCGCGCGGGGGTGCTGCGCAAGCTGGGGCGCGTGGACCACAGGGACGCCTTTCTTGACACCGACAGCCAGGAGCGGGCGCGGGGCATCACGATCTTTGCCAAGCAGGCCGTGCTGACGCTGCCCGCCGCGGACGGCGCCGACGAGACCGAGTTGACGCTGCTGGATACGCCCGGCCACGTGGACTTTTCCGCCGAGGCCGAGCGCGCTTTGCAGGTGTTGGATTACGCGGTGCTGGTCGTCTCCGGCACCGACGGCGTGCAGGCCCACACCGAGACATTGTGGAAGCTGCTGGCACGTTACCGCGTACCTACGTTTGTATTTGTCAACAAGATGGACCTGCCCGGCGCGGACGCCGCCGTGCGCCTGCGGGAGCTGCGCGGGCGGTTCGGGGACGGGTGCGTGGATTTTTCCGCCGCGCCCGACCCGGAGGCGCTGGCTCTGTGCAGCGAGCCGCTGATGAACGAGGTGCTTGAGACCGGCGCAGCAGCGGCGGAAACCGTGCAGACCGCTATTGCGCGGCGGCAGGTGTTCCCGGTGTTTTTCGGCGCGGCGCTGCGGCTGGACGGGCTGGACGGGCTGCTGCGCGGCCTGCAGACGCTGACCCGCACCCCGCCCCGGTGGCCGGAATTCGGCGCGCGTGTGTTCAAAATCAGTGAGGATGCGGGCACGCGGCTGACCTGGCTGAAGGTCACGGGCGGCGTGCTGCATGTAAAAGATGTGCTGCCCGGCGGCGAGAAGGCCGACGCGCTGCGGCTGTACAACGGCGGCAAATTCCGGCTGGTCAGCGAGGCGCTGCCCGGCATGGTCGTGGCCGCAGCGGGGCCGGTCAGTACGCGGCCCGGGCAGGGGCTTGGCGCGGAATCCGACGCCGAGACGCCGCTTTTGGAGCCGGTGCTCAACTACCGCGTGGACTGTGACGCCGACCCCCATACCTTATTAAAGGCGCTGCAAACGCTGGAGGGCGAGGACCCGCAGCTGCACGTCAACTGGCGGGACGACCTGGGCGAGGTACACGTCCAGCTGATGGGCGAGGTGCAGCTGGAAATTTTGCAGACGATCTTGCAGGAGCGGTTCGGGCTGACCGTGGCGTTCAGCGAGGGCGGCATTTTGTATAAAGAGACGCTGACAAGGGCGGTGGAGGGCATCGGCCACTATGAGCCGCTGCGCCACTATGCCGAGGTACATCTGCTGCTGGAGCCGGGGGCGCGGGGCAGCGGTGTGCAGCTGGCGGCGGACTGCCCGCCCGACACGCTGGCCGAAAACTGGCAGCGGCTGATCTTAACGCATCTGGCCGAGCGCACACACCCGGGCGTGCTGATCGGTGCGCCGCTGACCGATGTGAAGATCACGCTGGCGGCAGGCCGTGCCCACCAGAAGCATACCGAAGGCGGGGACTTCCGCCAGGCAACCTACCGCGCCGTGCGGCAGGGCCTGCGGATGGCCGAGGCGAAGGACGGCGTGCAGCTGTTGGAGCCGTGGTATGATTTTACGTTGGAGCTGCCCGCCGACGCGCTGGGCCGCGCCATGGCCGATGTGCAGAGGATGTGCGGCAGCTTTGAGGCACCGGAGACGTCAGGCGGCACGGTGCGGCTGACGGGCCGTCTGCCTGTGGCGACGGCGCGGGGCTATGCGCGGGAGGTCGCGGCCTACACCCACGGGCTGGGCCGCTGGGCTGTGCTGCCTGCCGGGTACGATGCCTGCCATAACGCCGACGAGATCGTCTCCGCCGCGGGGTATGACCCCGACGCGGATGTGGAAAACCCGGCGGATTCGGTGTTCTGCGCCCACGGGGCCGGGTATCTGGTCAAATGGGACGAGGTGCCCGCCCGGGCACATCTGTCCACCGGGCTGGAACGGCGGCTGAACGGCGAGACGGCGACAGAAGAAGCCGACGCCGAGGACGATGCCAACGCGCGCCGCCGCCGTGCCGACGCCTACCGCGGCACGCTGGAGCAGGACAAAGAACTGTTGGCAATTTTTGAACGAACCTACGGAAAAATAAAGCACCGCGGCGAGACGGGCGACGCGAAAAAGGCGGCCCGCGCGGCCCTGCACACGGCCCCCGCGGCGGCGTCTGTGCCCGCAAAGTCCGTGCCCGCCGGGCCGGACTACCTGCTGGTGGACGGCTACAACGTCATTTTTGCGTGGGATGATTTAAGGAAACTGGCCGACGGCAATCTGGACGCCGCGCGGCGCAGGCTGATGGATATTCTGTGCAACTACGCGGGCTACCGCCGCTGTGTGCCGATCCTGGTTTTTGACGCCTACAAGGTGCGCGGCGGCGCGCGGGAGGTGGAGCAGTACCACAATCTGTATGTTGTCTACACCCGCGAGGCCGAGACGGCGGATATGTACATTGAGCGCGCGACCCACGAGCTGGCGAAGGAGCACCGCACCCGCGTTGTCAGCAGCGACGGCGCGGAGCAGATCATCGTCATGGGGCACGGTGCGCTGCGCGTGAGCGCCCGGGCGTTTGAGGAGGAAGTCAGGGCCGTGGAGAAGGAGATACGGGAGTTTTTGGGGGAATAAAACGAAGGGTAGGGGCGAGGCAGGCCTCACCCGCAGCTTACCCATGAGATGGAGCTGATGGGAAAGCTGCGGGCCGGGCATGCCCGGCCCCTACTTTTTGTGCAGCGGAAAACTTTCAGAAACCCTGCCGTGCTATACTGGCCTCAACGAAAGGGGGAAAACGCGATGCTTCCGATTTTGATCGTGGATGATGAGCCGCATATTGCCAGGCTCATTGAGATGACGCTGGAGCCGCTGGGGCAGCCGCTTGTGCTGGCCTGCGACGGCGAGCAGGCCGCCGACCTGCTGGAAAAGCAGCAGTTTGATCTGGTGCTGCTGGACGTCATGCTGCCGGGCGTGGACGGCTTTGCACTGATGGACTACATTGCGCCAACCGGCACGCCGGTCATCTTTCTGACGGCGAAAAACGCCGTGGCGGACCGGGTGCGCGGGTTGAAGCTGGGCGCGTATGACTACATCGTCAAGCCGTTTGCCCCGGCGGAGCTGCTGGCCCGGGTCGAGGGACTTCTGCGCCACACCGGGCGGCGGGCGGCGACGCTGCGGGTGTTCGATGCCGAGGTAGACCCGGACAACCGCACCGTGACCCAAAACGGGCGCGCGGTGGAGCTGACCCCGCGGGAGTTTACGCTGCTGTTGGTTCTGGTGCGGGCGCGGGGACAGGCGCTCTACCGTGATATTTTGTATGAGCGGGTCTGGGGACCCGACGCGGAGCCGAACCCGCGGGCGCTGGATCTGCACATCCACCGGCTGCGCAAAAAGCTGGACTGGGCGGACAAGATCGTGACCGTGCCGAAGGTGGGGTATAAGCTGCTGGCAGAACGGTAGGGGCCGGGCATGCCCGGCCCGCGGGCTGCAAGACGGCAGACCGTGGATGGGTCATGGCGGAAGGCTGCCGGGCCGGACATGTCCGGCCCCTACATGGCGGTAAATCAAAATGAATCATACAACCGGGAAACCGCAGGAGGTGACTTTATGAAGCGTACATCCATGTACACGGCTGTCCTTGCACTCTCGCTGGCAATGGCGCTGGCGGGCGGCGGGCTGGCGTGCAGGACGTTCCGGGAACGGCTGGACGCGCTGGAGGAACAGGCGGTTTTGCAGCACCAGCGCAATGTCTGTGGGCTGGAGGACGCCTTTGCCGCCGAGTACGATACCCGGAGCGGCGCGGGCTATCTGAGCAGCGGGGCCGACTCGGTCTGCGCCCGGGTAGGGCAGGCGTACACCCGCGGCCAGTGGCTGATCCTGGGCAGCAGCACTGCCGCGTTTGCGCTGATGCGGGAGGGCGACGTCGCCTACAGCGCCCTGCCGGAGAGCGTGGCCGCCGCCGATGTGCAGCAGGCCGCCGCGGCCACGGACGGCATCCTGCTGCGCGGGGAGACGCTGCTGCTGGGCGGGGTGCTGAACACGCCCTACTCCTACCCCGTGGCCGTCGTCACGGCGGCGGATGCGTCCGAGGCGTTCGCCGCGCGGAACCGGCTTTTGTACAGCTGGCTGGCCGTGCAGGCGGTCATCACGCTGGCGGCACTGGTCGCGGCGTACCACTATGAGCGTCTACAGGAGCTGAACGCCCGCCAGAGCCGCTTTGTGGCCGACCTGACCCACGAGCTGAAAACGCCGCTGACCAGCCTGATCGGCTACGCCGACCTGCTGCGCGGCGGCACGCTGGATGCGGAACGACGGCGCACGGCGGCGGAGGCCCTCTACCATGAGTCCGCACGGCTGGAGAGTTTGAGCCAGCAGCTTTTGGCGCTGAACGGCTTGCAAGCGGACGGAGTGGTGCTGCGCCCCGTGCGGGTGGCCGCGGCCTTTGCCGATGCCGTGCGCAGTCTGCCGGATGTGGTGCTGGACTGCGACGCGCCCGCGGAGGCCGTTGTGCTGGCGGACCGGGTGCTGCTGGCGGACCTTGTGCGCAATCTGGCGCTGAATGCATGGCACGCCGGGCCGCAGGACGGCGCGGTCCACCTGCGCTGCACCGACGCGGGCGAATGTTGGCGGCTGACCGTGCAGGACACGGGCTGCGGCATCCCGGCGGAGGCGCTGCCCCACCTGACCGAGCCGTTCTACCGCGTGGACAAGGCCCGCGCCCGGGCCAACGGCGGCAGCGGCGTGGGGCTGGCGCTCTGCGCACAAATTGCAGAGGCATTCGGCACGCAGATGACCTTTGCAAGCCGTGTGGGCGAGGGCACGACAGTGACGATTTTATTGCAGAAGGAGGCAGAGCATGAAGAAGCAGCGCAGCAACAATAAATTTTTAAAAATTGCCGCGGTAAGCCTGGCTCTGCTGGCACTGCCGCCGCTGGCCGTGTACGGGCAGACGGTGCGCTGCCGTGCGGCCCAGCCGCGGCCCGCCCTGCCCGGCGTGATGAGCGACGAGATACGCCTGGACCCCGTGGCCGGGGCGCTCTACCGTTACGGCGTGCAGGGCGGCATCAATCGGGCGGACAGCTATTGGTCCGACAATGTCTTTACCGTACTGCGCGGCAAGCTGAAGCAGGCCGCCGCGCGGGGCCTTCTCAGCCGGGAGCAGCTTGACTACCTGCTGGACCGCGTGGCCGAGGGCGAGGCCCACGCCGGGCCGGTGCAGCCGGAAAACGGCAGCGTGCAGGTCCAGTGCTACGGGTGCAGCTACACGGGCAATATCCAGACTGTGAGCTTCCGGATGTACACGGTGAACGCCTACAAGGTGACGGAAAGCGGCGAGACGTACAGTATCGACGATGAGACGAGCATCGAGCTGATGTATCTGCCCGGTAACGGCGCGTTTTTGCAGGTCGGCGTCCTTGACAACCGACTGCCCGCGGCAGAGAGTACACCGGAGGAGCAGGTGCAGGCGTTTTTGACCCAGCTGGACACAACGCTGGACGGCAGCTGGGAGCAGACCACCACGGAGGACGGGCTGGAATATAAGCATACCTCCGGTGTGCTGCGGGTCGTGCGCTATGCCCCGGACGAGGTCGATTTCGCTCTGTGTGTCACGCTGGACCCGGACGTCTACGGCGGCCTGGACACGCTGAGCAATGTGGTCATCGGCCCCGATGGGACGATCTACACGCCGGGCGGGGAATATGGAACTTTTTGAAAAGGAAGAAAAGCGCCCTGCACGGTAAAAAAGTGCAGGGCGCTTTGCGGTTTCAGTTGGCGCTGTTCAGGCGGTAGCCGACCTTGTAGACGGTCTGGATGTCGTTTTGCAGGCCGAGCTTGCGGCGCAGGCGGTTGATATGTACGTCCACGGTGCGGCTCTCGCCGATAAAGGCGTAGCCCCAGGCAGCCTCGAGCAGCTGGCTGCGGCTTAAAGCTGTGTCGCAGTGGGTCACGAGCACGGCCAGCAGGGCGAACTCCCGCGGGGTCAGCAGCAGCTCATGCCCGGCGCGGGATACGCGGTGGGCGGTAAGGTCAACGGCAAGGTCTTTATACAGAATATCCTGTTTGCGGTTTATGATGGGATTCATAGCGGGGCCTCCTTCTGGCAGGATGTTTTTTGAAAAGGTGTACTGTCTATTATAACGACAAATGTTTCCGAGTTGTTACAAAATGCAGGAAAATTTGGACTAAATTTTGACATTTGTTTAAAAATCGACGGAAAAGTTGACGGCTGGGGCGAAAGGGAAAAGCCCCTCAGGCCATCGCTTCGCTCGGCCGGCTCCCCTGCAAGGGGAGGGGGTGTCTCCGGTTTTCCACATTTCAACAAACCCTGTCTATCGTGCTATTTTGTGGGTTTGCACGGGGTTTTCCACAGTTTCAACATGGTTTTCCACATTTCCACAGTGGAAAGATGTCGAAAACCTGTGCAAAATGTGGAGAAAGCCCGCCGAAGCCCGCCGCGGCGGGATTTTTTGCGGTTCGTTCAAAGTTGTTTCACACGCTGTTCATTTTTTGGGAGCATGCTATAATAGTTACAAAAGATAAGGAGGAGGCATTCCCTATGAAAGAGACGACACAGCCGCCGAAGGACCCCAAAAAGAAGCTTTGGATCGGCTACGCGGTCATTCTGGCCATCGTCATTTTAAGCAATGTTTTCCTGTTCCCGGCTGTGATGCAGGCGAGCGTGAAAAGCGTGAACTACAGCACCTTCCTGCAAATGCTGGAGAGCAAGGAGCTGGCCACCGTCCAGATCGAAGATCAGCAGATCTACTTTGTGGACAAGAACGACAATTCCTACAAAACCAACGCCATTGCGCAGGACAACAACCTCGTCACCCGGCTGGAGGATGCGGGGGTGGAGTTCGGCACGGTCTATCAGTCGCCCACGATCTGGGATTCGCTGCTGAACCTGCTGATCTCGTTCCTGCCGATGATCATCCTGTTCTGGTTCGTCAACCGCTGGGCGTCCAAAAAGATGCAGGAGATGGGCGGTGCCGGCGGCAACGCCATGCTGTTCGGCGGCAAGTCCGGCGCGAAGCAGTACGTAGTGGACGATGAGACCGGCATCAAATTCAACGATGTAGCGGGCGAGGACGAGGCCAAGGAGAGCCTGCAGGAAATTGTAGACTTCCTGCACAACCCCAAAAAGTATGAGGAGATCGGCGCGAAGATGCCCAAGGGCGTGCTGCTCGTCGGCCCTCCGGGCACCGGCAAAACGCTGCTGGCCCGCGCCGTGGCCGGTGAGGCCGGTGTGCCGTTCTTCTCCATCGCCGGCAGTGAGTTTGTGGAGATGTTCGTCGGCATGGGCGCGTCCAAGGTGCGCGACCTGTTCAAGCAGGCGGGTGAAAAAGCGCCCTGCATCGTCTTTATTGATGAGATCGATACGATCGGCAAGAAGCGTGACGGCGGCTCCAACCTTGGCGGCAACGACGAGCGCGAGCAGACGCTGAACCAGCTGCTGACCGAGATGGACGGCTTTGACGCCACAAAGGGCGTCGTCATCCTGGCGGCGACGAACCGCCCGGAATCCCTGGACCCTGCGCTGACCCGCCCGGGCCGTTTTGACCGCCGCGTGCCCGTCGAGCTGCCCGATCTGAAGGGCCGCGAGAGCATCCTGCGCCTGCACGCTAAGAAAGTCAAGCTCGGCCCCGACTGTGACTTTGGTGTCGTGGCCCGCATGACGCCCGGTGCGTCCGGCGCCGAGCTGGCTAACATCGTGAACGAGGCCGCGCTCTGCGCTGTGCGCCATCACCGCAAGGCCGTGACCCAGTTCGACCTGCAGGAGGCCGTGGACACGATCCTGGCCGGTGCGCAGAAGAAGAACAAGATCCTCAACAATAAGGAAAAGTGCATCGTCTCCTACCATGAGGTCGGCCACGCGCTGGTGGCGGCCTTGCAGACGAACAGCGCCCCCGTGCAGAAAATTACCATTGTGCCGCGCACGTCCGGTGCGCTGGGCTTCACCATGCAGGTGGAGGACGGCGACCACACGCTGATGACGAAAGAGGAGATCCTGAACAAGATCGCGACGCTGACCGGCGGACGTGCGGCGGAGGAGCTGATCTTCCACTCCATCACGACGGGCGCGTCGAACGATATTGAGCAGGCCACCAAGCTGGCCCGCGCACTGGTCACCCGCTACGGCATGACCGAGGATTTCGACATGGTCGCGCTGGAGACTGTGAACAACGCCTACCTGGGCGGCGACGCGAGCCTGGCCTGCAGCGAGCAGACGGCGGCTCAGGTCGATGCCAAGGTCGTGGAGATCGTGCAGGCCGAGCACAAGAAAGCCTACAAGCTGCTGGCCGACAACAAGCGCAAGCTGGACGAAATTGCCCAGTATCTTTACGAAAAAGAGACGATCTCCGGCGAGGAGTTTATGCGCATTTTGAACGCACAGCCGCAATTGCCCGCCGCCACACCGGCAGATTCTACAAACAACAGCCTATAAATTTGGATGGTTTTTGTTCAATTTTTGCTTGACGAACGCCGTCCTGCCCTGTATCATTAAAGAAAACCTGCCAGTGAGAGGGGGCAATACAAGAGTGACTTTTGAAGACTTGCAGGAACTGCTGGCAGAGCAGTTCAGCTGCGACACATCCGAGCTGGAACGCGGTGTAACGCTGGCCGATTTGGGCGCCGACCATGAGGATATGGTCGAGTTGGCCTGGGGGCTGGGCGAAGCCGTGGGCACCGAAATCGATGAAAGTGATTTGAGCGTTGATTTCACAATCGGCGAGCTTTGGCGCTTTGTTCATGACGCAGAAGAAAATGCTGACCTGTGACCTTTACACTTCCCGCAGCAAATGATAAGAGCCTGTCCTTATTGAAAAGGACAGGCTCTTTTGTTCATGTTTGCGTAAGGGTTTAGCCGCGGGTGCCCACAACGCTGGAATCAGTGCTCCAGCCCTGCAGGTCGGTGGGGGTCAGGCTGGATTGCCAGCTTTCGTGCTGCTTCTCCCACTGGTCCCAGGCTGCCTGGCTGCGGATGGTGGTGCCGGTCTCAAAGGCATCATCCCAGGGGTTGGCCGGGTCAGGGTCGGTGGGGTCCCAGCCACGCTTCTCGGTATCGGCGGGGTCGGTGTAGATGGTGCCGGGCTTGCCCATGGGGCCGGGGGTCTCGGCGTCGGCGTAGATCAGCACCGGCGTTCCCAGTGGGCAATTATCGTAGATCCACTTGACATCCACCACTTCCAGCCGGATGCAGCCCAGGCTGGCGACGGTGCCCAGCTTGTTGAACTCGTCGTACTCCACGTCGTCCTTGTGCTGGCTGTAATACGGCACGCTGTGGAACAGGTAGCCGTCGTAAATGCGGGTGGCGTACTGGCCGTAGCTCGGGCCCATCAGCAGCCGCCAGCTGTAACTGACCGGCGTGGCGTAGTACCCGGTGGGGGTGTCGTTGCCCGCGCTGCACACCATGGCCATGTAGGGCGCGGCGTACTGGCCGGTGGCGGCATCTACGGTGTAGACCGTGACGACGCCCGCCTCACGGTTGACCGCCAGCAGATAGGGGTAATCGGCCTTGGCGTCCAGCGTCAGGCCCCAGCGGCCGAACTGCTCCACCAGGCTCGCCAGCGTTTCGGCGGCGTTGTCATCCCAGGTTGCGGGGTCCTTCACGTCGGGGGCGTCCTTGGTGGCGTTGTTCGTGGCGGAGGCCATGGCGGGCACCATCGTCGGCTCCGGCGTGGGGGCGGGGGTGCTTTCCGGCGTGGCGGTGGG
>ERZ773245.1242-NODE-1242-length-19309-cov-14.621637_pt1 | contig 19309 bp, 22 predicted proteins | sample MGYA00580988_ERZ773245 | MGnify/ENA primary metagenome ERZ773245 (study PRJEB29015, sample SAMEA2737792) | human gut metagenome | biome: human gut; feature: human-associated habitat; material: faeces | place: China | collected 2012 ... | reverse complement strand
GCCCTATGTGAATGTCCCGAACGACCTTTCCAAAATCAAGACAAAGATCGCGTTCAACCTCACCAAGCGGCAGCTCATTTGCTTCGGCATTGGGGCGGCTATCGGCGTTCCCACCTACCTTTTGACCCGGCAGGCTATCGGCAACACCGGGGCGCTGTTCGCTATGCTGGCGATCATGCTCCCGGCGTTCCTGCTGGCGATGTACGAAAAGGACGGTTTGCCCTTTGAAAAGGTGATCCGCAACATCGTCCGGGTCAAGTTTACCCGCCCCGGCATCCGACCGTACCGAACGGAAAATATCTATGCCCCATTTGCGCGAAAGGAGGAGCCTATTGAGCAAAGCAAAAAAGCAGAAAAACGCAAATAAGCACCGGGCGCTGTCCGCCCAGCAGACCATTCCCTATATCGCCATGCACCCGGACGGGATCTGCCAAATCCCCGGCGGGCTTTACACAAAGACGCTGGAATATGAGGACATCAATTATGCCGTGGCGTCCACGGAGGATCAGACTGCCATTATCAGCGGGTGGAGCGCGTGCCTGAATTATTTTGACAGCTCTCTGCCGTTCCAGCTTTCCTTTGTCAACCGCCGCAGCCGGAACGCCAACCGCTACAAAGTGAATATCCCGGCGCAGGAGGATGACTTCAACAGCATCCGGGGCGAGTATGTGGAAATGCTCAAAGGCCAGATCGCCAAGAGCAATAACGGCATTGAACGGTATAAGTACATCACCTTTGGCCTGCCTGCCGAGGGTGCGGCAGAGGCGCGTCCACGGCTGGGGCGCGTGGAGGCGGATGTCATGGGCAATCTGAAACGGTTGGGCGTCCAGTCCCGCCCGCTGGATGGCCGGGATCGGCTGGCGGTGCTGCATGGGCAGATGCACCCCGGCGGGCGTGAGCCGTTCCGCTTTGCGTGGAAAGACATTCCCAAGACGGGCATGGGGACAAAGGACTACATCGCCCCGGACAGTTTTGACTTTCGGCAGAGCCGGACTTTCCGTGTCGGCCAGATGTGGGGCGCGGCGTCCTATTTGCAGATCATGGCGTCGGAGCTTTCGGATAAGCTGCTGGCGGAGATTTTGGAGCTGGACGCCGAGCTGACCGTCACCATGCACATTCAGACGGTAGACCAGCTCAAGGCCATTAAGACGATCAAGGGAAAGATCTCTGACATTGGCCGCATGAAGGCGGAGGAGCAGAAAAAGGCTGTCCGTGCCGGGTATGATATGGAGATTTTGCCGCCTGACCTCATTACCTTTTCCAAGGACGCCGCCGAGCTGCTGGCCGACCTGCAAAGCCGCAACGAGCGAATGTTCCTCTTGACGTTCCTGATCGTCAACACCGCCCCCACGCGGGAGCGGCTGGAAAACGACATTTTCACCGTGAACGGCATCGCGCAGAAATATAACTGCGCCGTCAAGCGGCTGGACTGGCAGCAGGAGCAGGGCTATATGTCCTCGCTGGCCCTCGGCTACAACGGCATTGAAATTCAGCGCGGCATGACCACCAGCTCCACGGCCATCTTCGTCCCCTTTATGACGCGGGAGCTTCGTATGGATGGCCCGTCCCTCTACTACGGCATGAACGCCCTGTCCCATAACGTCATCATGGCTGACCGCAAAAAGCTGAAATCCGCCAACGGCCTTTATCTCGGCTCCACGGGCAGCGGCAAGAGCTTTGCCGCCAAGCGGGAATTGCTGAACGTCTTTCTTGCCATTCCACAGGATCGCATCATCGTGGTAGACCCGATGGGCGAATATGCCCCGCTGGTGCAGCGGCTGGGCGGGCAGGTCATTGAGATCGCCCCCGGTTCTCCCAACCATATCAACCCTATGGACATCCGGCTGGATATAGACGAGGACGAGAGCCCGCTTTCCATGAAAGCGGATTTTTTGTTGTCCCTGTGCGAGCTGGTGGTGGGCGGCAAGGATGGTTTACAGCCTATCGAAAAGACGGTGATCGACCGCTGTGTGCGGCTCATCTACCGGGATATGGCCCTGGGGATCGGGGACGGCAAGCCGCCCTTGCTCCAGGACTTGTATGAGGAGCTTCTGAAACAGCCGGAGCCGGAGGCCCGGCGGGTGGCAACCGCCCTGGAGCTCTACTGCACCGGTTCCCTCAACCTGTTCAACCACCCGACCAATGTGGACTTGACCGCCCGCGTGGTGTGCATCGTCCTCAAAGGGCTGGGGGAAAACCTGCGGAAGATCGCCATGCACATCACCAACGATTTTGTCACTTCGGCGGTCAACGTGAATTTCCACAACGGCATTTCGACCTGGTGCTACTTTGACGAGTTTCACATTTTGCTCCGGGATGCCCTCACCGCCAGCTACTTTGTGGCCGTGTGGAAGATGCTCCGCAAAAAGGGCTGCGTCCCCAGCGCACTTACGCAGAATGTGAAAGACCTGTTAGCCAGCCGGGAGATCGAGGCCATTTTGGACAACACCGACTTTATGATCCTGTTGGCCCAGGCCCAAAGTGACCGGGCGATCCTGGCAAAGCAGCTCGGCATTTCCGAGCACCAGCTTTCCTATATCACCCACAGCAATTCCGGCGAGGGCCTGCTGTTCTATGGGGATGTGACCATCCCCTTTGTTGACCGTTTCCCCAAAGGGGAGATTTACAACCTGCTCACCACCCGCCCGGAGGATTTGAAGAATGAAGCGAAAACCGAATAGGCCAAAACAAGAGCCAATGGAACGCCCCGGCTCCTGGGAGAGCACCGCCGATCCTGGCGGGGCCGCTGGGGGCGGCTCCCCAGGTGATGCTGGGGCTGCGGACAGCGGCACCTCTGGACAAAGTGTCCAGAAGTCAAAATTTCGGCAAAAGAGCCAGCAGGAACAGGCCGCCGCGTCCAAGCTCCGTATGGAAAAGCGCGGGGAAAAGCTGGAGGCGGCCAAAGATAAGCTGGCAAAGCAGAAGCCACCCAAAAAGCCCGGCCCGGTGAGGCGGGTGGGCCGAGCCGCTGGCGGTACGGTTCACGGCTTCGTGCATGGCAAGCTCTTTGAGGTGGAACAGGAGAATGTGGGCACCGAGGGAGCCCACCGTTCCGAGCTGGCGGGTGAAACCGCCCTGCGGCATGGCTCCCGCTTCGTCAAGAAGAAAATCCGGGAACACCCGGCAAAGGCTGTCCAGCGGGCGGAGTCCAAATATATCAAGGCTGCGGCGGATCATCAGTTCCGCGTGGCGGCCCAGGAGCACCCGGAGCTGGAGAAAAATGCCTGGAAACGGTTTTGGCAGAAACGGCAATACCGCAAGCAGGCACGGCAGACCGCCAGGGCTGGGGCGGCAAAGGCGGCAAAACAGACTGCCGCCGCCACGGAAAGAGCCGGAGCCCAGGCGGTGGGCTTCATCAAGCGGCATCCCGTGGGGGTGCTCCTGGCCCTGGCCTGTGTGCTCCTGCTCTTTATCATGCAGTCCTGTTCGTCCTCCCTGGTGATGTTTGGCAACTCCGGCGCGGGGGCCGTGGGCGCTACCACCTATCCATCAAAGGATGAGGACATCCTGGGGGCTGAGGCCGCCTATGCGGATATGGAGGCGGAGCTGCAAAACTACCTGGACACCTACGAAAGCACCCACGACTATGACGAATACCATTTTGACCTGGACGGGATTGAACACGATCCCTATGTGCTCATCTCCATCCTCTCTGTGCTTCACGAGGGGGAATGGACGCTTGCCCAGGTACAGGGCACCCTGGAAATGCTCTTTGACCGCCAATACATTCTCACCGAGGATGTGGTGGTGGAGGTGCGCTACCGGACGGAAACCCGCACAGACAGCGAGGGCAACGATTATGAGGTGGAAGTCCCGTATAACTGGTATATCTGCTATGTGACGCTGGAAAACAAAAACCTTTCCCATCTCCCCCTGGAGCTTATGGGCGAGGAGGAGCTGGCCCGGTATGCCCTCTATATGTCCAGCCTGGGCAACCGGCCCGACCTGTTCCCGGAGTCCGGGTATGTGGACAAATACACGAAACCGCCCGCCGACTACGATGTGCCGGAGGAATATCTGGACGATGAAACCTTTGCGGCTATCTTGGGCGAGGCGGAAAAGTACCTGGGTTATCCCTATGTGTGGGGCGGCAGTTCCCCAGCCACTTCTTTTGACTGCTCCGGCTTCGTGTCCTGGGTGATCAATCACTCCGGCTGGGATGTGGGCCGCCTGGGGGCCCAGGGGCTTTACAACATCTGCACCCCCACCAACGCGCCCCGCCCCGGCGATCTGGTCTTTTTTGAGGGCACCTATGATACAAGCGGCGTTTCCCACTGTGGTATCTATGTGGGGGACGGGATGATGATCCACTGTGGCGATCCCATCAGCTATGCGAATTTGAATACAAGCTACTGGCAGTCCCATTTCTACGCCTACGGGCGTTTACCATGATTGGAGGTACTCTATGGCGGCAAGCAAAAGCCAAAAAATCCAGGCCGAGATCGAAAAGGTCAAGGCCAAAATCAACGAGCAGCAGGCCCGGCTCAGGGAGCTGGAGAAAAACAAGCTGGAGGCCGAAAACAGCGAGATCGTGGACATCGTGCGGGGCCTGAGCATTTCCCTGGAGGAGCTGCCCCTGGTGCTTCAGCAGCTCCGGGAGGGCACTTCTGGACAAAGTGTCCAGAAGTCGGGGCCTGTGGAAAAGGAGGAAAACTGAATATGAAACGGTGGAAGTCTTTGACGGCGGCGCTTTGCGCCGCTGTTCTTTTATGCGGCTTTAGCGTCCCGGCCTATGCCTATGCAGATGGCGGGGTGGGCTCTGATTACGGCGATCCCACAATGGAAACCCCGGCCCCGGAGCCGGAGCCTACCATAGAGCCCGGCCAGGGCTTTTCGGAGGAGGGCGGTTTTGTGACCCGCGACCTGCTCTATGACGAAAACACCAACAAGCAGTTTATCACCGTCCAGACCAGCGGCGGGGCTACATTTTATTTCGTCATTGACTACGACAAGCCCGTGGACGAGGAGGGCGAACAGTACGAAACCTATTTTCTGAATGTGGTGGACGAAGCCGACCTGCTGGCCGCAGCCGAGGCCGCTGGCGTGGAACAGGCGGTGTGCTCCTGCTCTGAAAAATGCGAGGTGGGGGCTGTCAATACAGAGTGCGCCGTCTGCTCTGTCAATATGGGAAAATGCGTGGGCGTCGCCCCGGAGCCTGCGGAAACTGAGGAGCCTGCGGAGGAGCCGGAAACAGGCGGCAGCATGGGGACGCTCCTTCTCATCCTGGCAGTGGCTGGGATCGGCGGCGGGGCCGCGTTCTATTTCAAGGTGATCCGGCCCAAACAGCAGCAGGCCGCCGAGCCGGAGGAGGACTACGGCGAGGAGGACTATGAGGACGACGGCCCGCCCTGGGACGAGGACGAAAACAGCGAGGAGGATGAGGAATGAACTTTACCAATAACCCCTATGAAAAAATGATGAAACAGAAGCCCCGGCCTCTGGCCCCCTCCATCCCCAAAGCGCCCAAAGGCTCCCGTTGCTCCGGGTGCCCCTACTGGCGGGGGATCAGCTGCGTGTCCTGCTACCGGGAGCTTTTGAAAACCCCTGCCGGGAGGTGATGGGGTGGCCCGTGAACTGACCCGCGAGGAAAAAAGGAAAATCCGCGCCCTGGTGGTGAAGTGGTGCGCCAACTATAACAAGGAATATGGATGCCTGCCCCTGGAGTGCGAATGTTATATGTTCGGCAAATGCTGGACGGGGGCCTATTGCCGTTATTTCCGGGAGGCTGTCCTGCCCCTTGATCCGGCGCTGGAGGCGGCGCTCTTGACCGAGGGCCCGTCCCCGGTTTTCAAGCCCTGCCCCATCTGCGGCGGGGCTGTCCCCGTGGATGGGCGCATGGCCTACTGCTCCGAGGTTTGCGCCCGGATCGCCCTGCGGCGGCAAAAGCGGGAGTATATGCGGAAAAAGCGGAGGTGATGTGTGGAAAATTAGGCCCCGGAAAACCCGCTGATCACAAGGCTTTCCGGGGCCGGTTTTGGGGTGGGCCGTATGTTTCTATGGCCTGCCCCCATTTTAGCAAAATGCTTTCCACATCCCCGCGCTGTCACTTCTGGACACTTTGTCCAGAGGTGGTGGCCTATTTGATTATGACAAGGAGGCGGTATTCTGGAAGAAAATCAAGGCTATGTGATACGCCGCATGATCCTGTTTGACAACAAATGCGGCTTTGTCCTGGGGGAAAACCCCAAAGCCCCCAATCCCTATGTGACGTGGCAATTCAACGAGCAGGACGGACACCGGGACTTCTTTTGGGGCCACTACCACAACGAGCCGGATATGGCAGAACGGGATTTTCACAACCGGGCTGAGGACTATCAGCGGCGCTATCATGTGTTTGAGGTAGAGCAGGCCCCGGACAAGGAAACCTACAAATACTACTCCACCCAGCGGCCCATCGGCATCGGCACCTACCCGAACAGCTACTTTAACCGTCCTGTCCACATGGATTTATATTTCACCCGCCAGGAAGTGACGGGTGAGGCGTTCCAGGCGTGGGGTGCCATCACCTATGCCCAGCCGCTGACTGAGCGGGAAATGCAGGATTATGAGCTGCGGCCCTCCCGTGAAAATCTGGACATCCGGCGGCAGATGGACGCCCAGGCCCAGGTGGTGGGCAAATGGGAGGATGCCCACCATGTCCCGGAACAAAGGCGGCTGACCTGGTTTTATCCCGACTTTGGCAGCTATGTGGCAAAAGAGTATGTCACCCCGGAGCAGCTCACCGCCCGCGCCCGTGGGGTGGAGCGTCAAGCAGCGGCTAAGGCCCACAAACAGGCGAAAGAAAAACAGCCGATTGCCGAACAGCTCAAGGCCGCCCAGCGGGAGGCCCTGGAGCACCAGGGGCCGGAGGCCCCAAAAAAGAAAGCCCCCGACAGGGGCGAGCGTTAGGAGGTATGTGTATGGAAAAACAGAGGGAACAGGATCGGGCAGATCTGGAAATGAAGCGGCTGTGCGGCGTGTTTGGCTCCCCCCAGCCCCCGGAGGAGGAAAAGCCGCTGGACAAGGTAAAGGAGCCGTCCCGCCCCTATCGGAGCCGGGAGCGCGAGGAACGGTGAGCCAGAAAAAGCGCCGCCGCCCTGTCCATCTTCATGTGATGGTGTCCGAGGAGGAGCTGGCGCTGATCCGGGAGCGCATGGCTGAGGCGGGTGTCCGTAACCTGGGGGCCTATGTGCGGAAAATGGCGCTCAACGGCTATGTGCTCCATGTTGACCTTTCGCCCGTCCGGGAGTTGGTATCACTCCAGCGGCGGTGCTCCAACAATCTAAACCAGGTGGCGATCCAGGCGAACACCTACGGCGGCATTTACCCAGAGGAGATCAAGGCCCTCCAGCGGGACTATGAAACCCTGTGGGAGCCGCTGTCCGACCTGCTCAAAAAGCTGTCGGCGGTGGTGGAGCTCTAACCCTTGCCGGGGAGCGTTACGCTCCCCGGCTGCCCCGGCTTCTGGACACTTTGTCCAGAGGTGGGGGCAGCCGGAGTCATCCTTGTTGACCCCCTCTTACGGAGTTATAATATACATATAGAGGCAAATATCAAACTTTTGTAGGAGGTATGAACCATGCGTATCATTTTGAAAATCATCGCGGCCCCCTTTGTTTTGGCGCTGATCCTCGCTGTGGCGGTGCTCTCGTTCCTCTCCTGCATCGCAGGTGCGTTCTGCTGGCTGGCGTGTACCGCCTTTGTCCTGCTGGCAGTCTGCGTGCTGTTTGCCGGATTGAAAACCGGGTGCATCGCCATGCTGGTGCTGGCGTTTTTGGTTTCCCCCTTTGGGCTCCCGGCTATCGGGGGCTGGCTCCTGGATCGCTTGTATGGGGTGAAATACGCTTTGCGGGATTTTATGTGCAACTGATGACCTCTGGACACTTTGTCCAGAAGTGCCGGGCGGCGGGGATTTTCCCGCCGCCCGCTTTTCGTCTATCTGGAGGAGGTGAGCCTACGGCCACAACACGCTTGATCACCCACCATATCAGCAAGGGGGAAACTGTTGCCCAATCGCTGAAAGACCGTTTCGACTACGGCCAAAACCCGGAGAAAACCCAAGGCGGGGAGCTCATTTCCGCCTATGAGTGCGACCACCGCACAGCCGATGCCGAGTTTCTGCTGGCAAAGGCAAAGTACAAAGCCGTCACGGGCCGGGAGCAGCGGCGGGATGCGGATGTGCTGTGCTATCAGATCCGGCAGTCCTTCCGTCCTGGAGAGATCACCCCGGAGGAGGCAAACCGGGTGGGCTATGAAACGGCTATGCGCTGGACAAAGGGGAAGCACGCCTTTTTCGTTGCCACCCATACAGACCGCCAGCACATCCATAATCACATTTACTACAATTCCACCACCCTGGACTATACCGGGAAATTCCGGGATTTTTTCAGATCGGCGGCAGCCCTGCGGCGGCTCTCTGACCGGGTATGCCTGGAGCATGATCTGTCTGTGATCCAAAACCCGAAGCTCCACAGCAAGGGCCGCTTTCTCCACTACGGCCAATGGATCGGGGAACGCCCGCCCTCGGCCCAGCAGCGGGTGCGGCTGGCTATCGTGGAGGCCCTGGGGAAACAGCCCGCCGACTTTGCGGCGTTCCTGCGGCTCATGGAGGAGTCCGGCTTTGCGGTGAAGCATGGCCGAGGCGGGGTGATCTCATTCCTGGCCCCTGGGCAGGATAAGCCCACCCGCCTGCGCTCGTCCACCCTGGGCCTGGGCTTTGACCCGGAGGACATCCGGGCGGTGATCGCCGGGGAGCGCCCGATCCCGGAGCTGTCAAAGGATGGCCCGCCCCCGCCCCGGCGCGTCGATCTCATCATCGACATTCAAAATCGGCTGGCCCAGGGCAAAGGCCCGGCCTATGAACGGTGGGCGAAGGTCTACAACCTCAAACAGATGGCCGCCGCGCTCCTGTATCTCCGGGAGCATGGGCTGACCGACTATGCGGCGCTGGAGGCCACCACCGAGGCGGCGGTGGATCGCTTTCACACCCTGGCCGGGGAGCTGCGGGACACCGAGGCCGCCCTCTCCCATACTTCCCAGCTCATGGGGGCGGTGGTGCAGTACGCAAAGACGAGGCCCGTGTTTGACGGCTACAAGGCGGCCCGGTATTCTAAAAAATATCTGGCCCAGCACGAGGCGGAGCTTTCTGACTATCGGGCGGCAAAGGCCGCCATGAGTGAGCTTTTGGACGGGGCAAAGCTCCCAAAGATGGACGCGCTGAAAAAGCGGCGGCGTGAGCTCTCTGAAAAGAAAAAGGCCCTCTATGCCGAGTACCGCAAGGCCCAGGCAGATATGCGTGAGGCTGTGGCGGTCAAGGGCAACATCGACTTCCTGCGCGGCTATCCAGAAGGGCGGGAAGATAAGGCCCAGGAGCGGTAGCGCCGGGGCCGCAGACAATAAGGACTTCTGGACAAAGTGTCCAGAAGTCCGGCGGGTTTGGGGAGCTCCCCAACAAGCATTTTTGCGGGGCTACCGGCCACGCAAAAATAGCAGGTGTGGGCACACCTGCCCTGCTTGCCGTTTCGTGCAAACCCGAAAAACAGGCGCTTTGGAGCGGATAGTGCAGGGGGCGAACATTCCAAAAAGAATATTGCCATACTTCAAATGTTCTGCTATAATGTCTATAAATAACTTTTCAAAAAGGGGTTGACAAGCAACATGACTTCTGCCATCCTAAAGCAAGCAAGCAAGCAAGCAAGCAAGCAAGCAAGCAAGCAAGCGGAGCGGTGCTATAACTATGTAGCATCGGGCTTTTGTCATGCCCCCAATAATATTGGTATATATAAGCGTTTCTATCAAGGCAGTTTTCTGCGCGGATAGAAACGCTTTTTTGTTTTGAAAACGTCAACTGGAGGAGGATTATGGTATGGACAATTTGCTGGAACAACTTGAACAGTGGAATAAAAACGATGAATTTTCCCGGTGTATTGAAGCCATTGAAGCTATCCCGGAAAAAGAGCGTGGATATAAATTGACCGTATTGCTTGGCCGGGCTTATAGCAATTTGGCAGTATTGGGAGATCACAAGGCGCATGGAGATGATGATGAAGTAGATAAGGAACTTATCCAACACTCCATTGACATTTTGGAAACTGTATGGAAACAGGGAGAAAATGACCCGTACTGGAACGCTCGCATGGGATATGCTCACCTCATGGCAGATGATACGGCGGCTGTTGCTCTTGAATATGGAAAGCGGTGGCTGGAATTAGAGCCGGACAATCCAGAAGCGCAGAAATTGGTGAGCGATTGTGAGGGGTATCTTTCGGAAGAACCAGTCAAAATGTATGACGAGGCCGATTGGGATGCGGTAGAGAAACACATTGAAAAATATTTCGGTCATTATGATTACGTATTTCACGAAAGTGTTTCCACAGGTATTCATTTGGACATCTGCGTTATTCCACCGCGAAAAGATCATAACTATTATACCCTTGTTACATTTGGAATGGGCGCTCATAGAATGAACGTGCCAGAGGAACTAACAGAGAAAAAATTGGAACGGGCAGAGCTTTTAATCAATCTTCCCCCGGATTGGAAATTGTCGGAGGAGGATTGGCAAGAGGAAAAATGGTATTGGCCTATTGATGTTTTGAAATGGATTGCCCGCATACCTGTTAAAGATAGAAATACTTGGCTTGGCTGGGGACATACCATAAGTTCCGGTGAGCCATTTGCGGAAAGTACAAAATTGTGCGGGGCTATGTTATTAAACCCCGGTGTGTTTGGTGAACCCTCATACTTCTGCACTCTCCCCGACGGGGACGAAGTGAATTTTTATCAGCTTATCCCTCTCTACAAGGAAGAAATGGAGTTTAAGTTAGAAAATAGTGTAGATGAACTTATAGATAAATGCCCGGACGAAATCTTGGAGGTCATTAACCCCACGCGCCTTAATGCAATTACAGATGAAGATACGATTGGCTATGATTTAGCGGAAATGGATAATGCGGAAAGTCATCTAAAACGTATCCGGGATTTGCATTTGCCTGTTGATGAACTGGCCGCTTACAACTCTATGGCCGTTTATCTGCGTTGGGCTATGGAACGAGGGCAAATGAGCAACCCGTTTCTTACCCAGTACCGAAATGTGGTAGAAACAGTTAGGGCGGGGAATGGCCCCGACTTGCGTGTGTTTATCCGGGACAAGCTGGACGGAAAGTTGTCCACACAATTTTTTGATCGGGTAGGTTCTGGCTTTGCTCAATGGTATGCCCAGGACAATCGCTCAAATCCTTATGTCTATCTCTGGGACTACCGCGACTGTGCTCTGGCTGTTTTGAAAGATCATACATGGAATAGCATTGAGGAGGAAGAAGCCGCATATTTGCTTTTGCCTTATACCGAGGAAAGCTACCAGGCGATAAGTGCAATTTTGGATAAGCGGTTAAAAGAATTTTTGGAAGCAGAATTTGAAGATGATCCCGAACTGCGTGTTGCACATGCCGCCGACGGAAAGCCGCCTATCATTCCCGATTGGGCAGGCCCCTTGTACTGTTTTGCAACTGACCGTATCGCCCAAGAGGGCTATAAAATCAAGGTGGCAGAACGGGTAGCACCGGAGCGTGAAGAATGGGGTTGGGACACCGGTTGGGGGTTCTTTTCCGAAGATGACGATGAAATTGAAGATGATGAAAACGGCGGCTTTTACGATATTCGAGATATTTGCCGCATTGACCCGACCATAGTCCCCCTATTGTCCTTGCCTTATGGCACGTGTATGGAGAAAGACGAAACCGGGGAATGGATTGAAATTGAAGATGATGAAACGGAAAGGAGTTAATGACAATGCAGCTTGATAAAATTGAAGATGTTTTATCTGAAAATCTGGGAGAAGGGTATCGAATTGTTAGGGACAATGATGAACTATCTCCAATAATCGAATGGGTTGACTGGGTTAATCAATCGGAAAATGACGAGAATGAAGAAGCTATTCGGGTTGAAGTCCATTTTGAAGATGGCACAGAGGAAACCTTTGAAAAAGGAATTACGCTTCGTCAAATCTGGCATGAAGATGTACTATAAGAACACCCTATATGCAGGAGGTGGAAAACATGGGTTCATGGGGCGTAAAAGCATTGGAAAGTGATGAGGGGCTGGATGTAATCGACATCCTCACAAACGAATATGTGCCGGAGCATCCGGTGCTGGATTTGGGCGAAATTATTGAGTTGATGAAAGAGGAGGTTATGCTGGGAGCAGACTTCTCACAGATTGACTTTCTCTTTGATAATACTGCGATGGCTCTGGCGGAGCTGTACTTCCAGTGGAAGGATGTCGGTAAATTGGACTATGGCACCGAGGAAAGCGTCTGGAATAAGGTTACAGACTTTATGACATCCAAAGAGGCTCTTGATCTTTTGCTACGGCAACTCACCGACATAAAAAATGAAGTTCCAGACGAGGACGGTGAACGAGAAATAGCGGAACTTTGGAAAAACGGTAATTCTTGGGAGAAGTGGAATAATCATCTTGATATGCTCATTCAGCGATTAGAGCAAGAACAGGAAAAATAAAGAGGAACTTGCCGCTTCATCTTTGGCGCGGGGGATGCGTGTTGATCGTGTGTAGTATCGCTACGTTGCTTGTTTAGGTGCGGACTTCTGGACACTTTGTCCAGAAGTGGCCCGGTAGATAAAGGAGGATATATGGGCGCATGGAATTATGGTGTGTTTGATGATGATACTGCGTATGACGCTTTGATTGACCTTAAAGGATCATCAGACATAATTGCCGATATGGAAAGATATTTTGATGAGGTTATACAGGCTGAATATATCGGCTATGATGAAGCGCATTACGCTTTAGTATCAGCGGCCGTTATTGACAGCGTAATAAACAGCTTTGTGTATAGGTGTGATGAGGAAGATTATTTTGAGTGGACAAGTTCACAAAAATGTTTTGACTTTTCTCCCCTCAAACAAAAAGCAGTAACGGCTATTGGTGCCATTCTTTCTGATAATTCTGAATTAAGAGAATTGTGGGAAGAAAACGAGGAATTGTATGAAGCATGGAAAGAGGATAAACTTTCAATGCAAAAACGACTGCAACAATAACAAAAAGGAAAGGTGAAAAATCATGGGATTGTTTGGAAACATTTTTAAGCCGCTGCAAGGAAAGCTGACCGCTAAACAAGAAGAAAATATGAAAAAGGTAGCGGAAGTATTTAAGGAAAAGACAGGGAAAGATTATCAGACCGCCGTTGTCTGGAAAATGACAACAAAGAAAAAACTAACAAAAACTGTTCATACATATTACAACTGGCTTATGGGCTATGGCATAGACGATAATAACATTCCTGAAATCGTACTTATTCCCGTAGATCCTAAATGGGATTGGATTGATGAACCTATTTATTGCAAAAAGACTAATTCCGAAATGACGCAGGACAAGAAAACAAGCCTGTTCATCTTAAAGAATGACCAGCTTGAAGATGGCAAAATAGATTTACAGCTTATTAGTTCCGTGGCGATGATGGAAAATTATCTCATGGACGTTAATTATATGTTTGACTATGAAAAATTGAGTGAGTATTGTTTGAAATATTGGATGGGTAAGTGATGGAGTTTATAGAAAAGTTTTTAAGTGAGTATTGGCAATATGTAACGCTTGTGATTGGTGCAGGTTTTGTGATATTCGGTTTTATCTGCAACAAAATAAAATTACCAAAATTCTTAACGAGAAATCCAGACGCAAAATATTCGTTCGGGTTGAGAATAGTGTATATATTACTTGGCATCGGCACCGTATTATATTCTCTTTTCTGTATTTTTTCTTGAGGTTAATAGTTGTTTGGGGGCCGCCAACGGAAACGGCATATAAAAAAACCGTTGGATTGGCGGCTGTGTTGTTATGCGCCTCAAATAGGGGCAGAAGTCAAACGGCGGTTTTGAAACTAATCATTTCAAGGCCGCCGCTTTTTTATACCCACGGCGGCAAAGGAGGTACGCCGTGTTTCTTTGCCTTGTCCATGCCCTTAATTTGTCAAAAAAAGTCCAGGCACCGGACAAGGATATTCTGATATTGGTTGCGAAAATTGTTCTAATATAAATAAATTCCTCGCTTTATGCGCTTGTGCGGCCTTGTGCTGTGCAAGCGCATTTTGCTTGCCTTACTTCTGGACAAAGTGTCCAGGGGTACGGGGCGGCTCCCCTGGGTGCCGCTCCCCGCCAGCCCTCCATTTTGTTTCCGATCAACCAACCCACCGAAACAAAATGGAGGACAAGTTATGACTACAATCAATATGAAAGATTTTTATTATTGGTACATAGTGGACGAGCTGGTGGAGGTGCCCGATGAAGTGGCCGAGGTGCTTCTGGCCAGCCGGAGGAATGAAGCGGCCTATCAGCGGCGGCTTACCCGGAACAAGGCGTTTTATTCCCTGGACTGCGATGACGGGATCGAATACTCCGCGTGTCTGCACGAGCCCAGCCCCCAGGAGCTCCTGGATCGGAAAGAAATGTTTTTCCGTCTGTGGAACGCCCTCAACTCCCTGCCGGAAATCCAGGGCCGCCGGGTGGACGCTCACTTGATCCTCGGCAAGAGCTACCGCCAGATTGCCCGCGAGGAGGGCGTGGATAAAAGCGCCGTCCGTTGTTCCGTGGAAAGCGGCATCAAACGGATGAAAAAATATTTAAGAGAAAATTTCTAATTACCATCTCCATTTGCCCCTTTTTTGTCCTGGGTATATGAGAGGAAGTTTTTTCCCTCTCCGTAAAGAGGACGCGGGGGCCCCAGGCCACAGTGCCGGGCCGCCGCCCTCTTTGCGGGGGAGCGCCGCCGCCGAGGATGCTGTCTTATGACGGGGCAAGAAAATGAGCGCGGCGCTCCCCTATATCTTTATGAAAAAGGGGAACGCTCTATGAACTACGATCCAGAATTGGCGGCCCTGCTTTCCCAGCCGTGGAGCGAGGGGGCCTGCCGGGGCTATGTGATCTCTGCGATGGAGCGGTGCGGCTTCAAGCCCGCCGACATTGAACAGGTCATGCTGGAGCTCCACGAGGTTTTTGACTACACCACCCCGGAGGAGGCTGCGGCTTACTACGAGCGGAGCCCCTATTGACTTCTGGACAAAGTGTCCAGAGGTCACACCGTCAAGCGGCCAGCGCCCTATGCGGGTGCTGGCCGTTTCCTTTATCCATACCGTTTTAAGAGGGAGGTATTTTATGCAGGCACAGGTCAAATACGAAAGCGAGATCAAAACTGCCGTTCTTGGGGATCGGACGATCACCGTCAAGAATGTTACCCCCATTTACCCGCCGCAGGAGCGGGATAAGCGAAGCCGTGAGGTCGAGCGGCGGCTGTTTGATGTGTTTGTAAAGTACGCCGGACAGAGGGGGTAGGCCGGAGTCATCCTTGTTGCATGGGGGCATTAGAGGTATAATATAGTTGTAGGTTGGCTCCCATTTATGGAAAGGGAGCTAATTATGGATAACAGAATTGACGCGATTTATGGGCGGCAGTCGATTGACAAAAAGGACAGTATCAGCATTGAAAGTCAGTTTGAATTTTGCCGTTACGAATTGAAAGGCGGTGAGGGCCGGGAGTACAAGGATAAAGGTTACTCCGGCAAGAATATTGAACGCCCGGACTTCCAGCGGCTTTTGCAGGACATCAAGCTGGGGCTCATCAAGCGGGTGATCGTCTACAAGCTGGATCGGATCAGCCGCTCCATTGTGGACTTTGCAAAGCTCATGGAGCTGTTCAAGCAGTACAATGTGGAGTTTGTGTCCTGTACGGAAAAATTTGATACCTCTACCCCAATGGGCAGGGCGATGCTCAATATCTGTATCGTGTTTGCCCAGCTGGAACGGGAAAGCATCCAAATGCGCGTGCAGGACGCTTTTTATTCCCGGTGTACCAAAGGCTACTATATGCGGGGCCGGACGCCATACGGTTTTGATACTGAGCCCATCGTCATGGACGGGATCAAGACAAAGAAGCTGGTGGAAAATGCGGAAATGGATTTTGCCGAGCTGATGTACCAGATGTATGCGGAGCCGAGCAGCTCCTACGGCGATATAACCCGGTACTTTGTCAAAAACTCCATTGATGTCTATGGAAAAGCCCTGCAACGGGCCTTTATCTCGAAACTGCTGAGAAACCCGGTCTATGTCCAGGCCGATATGGACATCTACGAATACTTCAAAGCCCAGGGCGTAAAAATCGAAAGCCCCCCGGAAATGTTCACGGGGGACAATAGCTGCTATCTCTACCAGGGCCGGGAGGGTGAAGAACAAATCCTTGTAATCGCTCCCCACCAGGGGCGCATCCCCTCCAGCCTTTGGCTGACCGTCCAGCGTAAGCTGTCACAAAACACCTCATTCCAGAATGGCCGCAAATGCCACAATACCTGGCTGGCCGGGAAAATCAAGTGCGGACGCTGCGGCTATGCTCTGGTGGGCTTGAGAGCCCAAAACGGCGTTACTTACCTGCGGTGCAAGCAGCGGGCCGATAACGGGAACTGCGAGGGTGCCGGTACGCTGACGGCGCAAAGCATGGAGTCCTTTGTGTATGGCGAGATGGTGGAGAAAATGCGGAAGTATCACACGCTGAAAGGCGGCAAGGAACCGGGCTATAACCCCAAACTGACCGCCGCCCGTGTTGCCCTGGCAAAGACGGAAAGCGAGATTGAGAAACTTCTGGACACTTTGTCCGGGGCAAACCCGCTGCTCCTGCAATACGCAAACAATAGGATCGAGGAGCTGGACGCAGAACGGCAAAAGCAGTTAAAGCTGGTGGCCGATCTCACCGCTAATTCCGTTTCGGACACGCAAATTGACTGTATCACGAATTACCTCAACGATTGGGAGTCCGTGAGTTTTGACGATAAGCGCAAGGTGGTTGATATTCTCATATCCCACATTGATGCAACCAGTGAGAGCGTTACAATCCACTGGAAAATCTAAAGCCTGTTTCACTTGGCATTATGCCTTTGTAAAAAATAGTTTGCGGAAAGGAATAACATCAACGTCAAACTGGATGTGACGATTCCTGAAGTCCTGACGATCTCATCGTTGTCTTTGAGCATCATTATCGGAAACACATTTGACAATGCCATCGAAGCCTGTTGCGACCTGCCAGCGGAACAGAGAATCATTCATCTACAGCTGCGCAAGCAGTATCGAAGCCTCTTCTATCGGCTGGAAAACCCATACAGTGATACTTCTCGCGGAATCCGCATCGGAGAGTATCACGGTTACGGACTAAAAAATATAAATCGTATCGTTCAGGAGAACCATGGTGACTTCTATACGAAAAAGAAAGACGGTGTGTTTACCGTCCAAGTCCGCCTGAACTGCGAAAATTAAAACATTCTCCTAAAACATTGCTTTGCTTTTGCTTGTACTTTGTGTGTTTCATTCATCTGATGTATTCATTATCCTGAAGTGTTGACACACATCAATACTTATGTTATCATTCCCAACAAATCCACAGCGATTTCTGTAAAGAAACGATTCTGTGCGGTTTTATTTCCTGCGAAGATTTACCGCCCCGCAACACACCCGATCATTTTGCCGTCTGTTTCACCCGACAAAATCCTTCGCCTGTACTGCGTGGGCGGTATTTTCTTTTTGGGGAAGCCGTACCTTGAGAATTTCATGAGCCGTCCGAGCGTGATACCGGCTTTTCGGCCAACGCCGCTGCAAAACAGGGGCAGGAACTTCGTTCGGAGCAAACGGCGATCAACATACACGAGCAGCGGAACTCTCTACTTATTTTTGCGTCTTAACAATTCGGAAACAACTTTCGGAAATGCGTTTTGAGCGCAGCGGTGGAGAGCAAGAACCGTCCCGTGGCCACAAATTTTCAATTCTTGAAAATGTTCTGTCCATCCGGGACTTCACTTCTCAAACTCTTGCGAGTTTTCCAAGTGATCTTGTTGGGGCGTGCCTGCCCCAAACCCTGCTCATCATTCGTGCCTTGCGGCACGAATGGAACGGCGTGTCGTGCTTACATAACTTCACCGAGGAGTTATCGAACAGACAGGAGGTACAATGACCAAAACGAATGTTCAATCGACCCCTAGCAATTCCCAGCACCACGACACGCCGAACAACAAAACGCACGTCATCAAGTTCCGTGTGACAGCGGAGGAAAAAGCGTCACTGGAACTCACTTGCAAACTCCTGAATCTCTCCCTCTCCACTTTTATCCGCCGTGCCATCCACAACGTCAAGATCGAGAAAACGGTCATCGTTGCCGGCGGCGGAGAAGAAACCCTGACCGCTGTTTCCACCCTGCTTGCCCAGTGCAGCAAGGTGGGCACCAACCTCAACCAGCTTGCAAGGCACTTCAATTCCGGCGGTGCAGACACCGAGCAGATCCGGGCGAAACTCCTTGACGAACTTGCAGACCTGACCGCATTTCGGCTGCACGCCGAGAAAGTTCTGGGTGAACTGTATGGCAACGCTCAAGCATATCGCCTCTAAAAACTCGGACTACACCGCCATCGAAGCGTACCTCGTTTACCAGCACGATGAATTTTCCGGCAAGGTAATTCTGGACAAGCAAGGCCGACCCATGCTGCGAGAATCGTACCTGCTCGACACCCTTGAGTGCGGCGATTTTTCCTTTGCAACGGCCTGTCTGCTGGCAAACCGCAAGTATGGTAAGAATACCCAGCATGGTGATATCAAAAGTCACCAGTATATCATCAGCTTTGACCCACGCGATGCAGCCGACAACGGCTTGACCATGGAAAAAGCACAGGCACTTGGCCTGAAGTTTTGTTCTGAAAATTTCCCCGGTCATCCTGCCATCGTCTGCACTCACCCGGATGGGCACAACCATTCGGGAAACATCCACGTCCACATCGTGATCGGCAGCATCCGAACACGAGAAGTGGAACGCAAGCCCTATATGCAAAAGCCCCGCGACTGGCTAGAGGGCATGAAGCACTCCAGCACGGCCCAGACCATGCGGCACCTCCGTGTCGAAGTCATGGAGCTGTGCGAGGGTGCCGGACTGTACCAGATCGACCTGCTCAACGGCTCGAAAGAGCGTGTCAGCGAGGCCGAGTATTGGGCACGCAGGCGCGGCCAGTTGAAACTTGACCGTGAAAACGCAGCCCTCACCGCAGCCGGACAGCCGCCCAAGCAGAAGAAGTTTGAAACCGTAAAAGATACCCTGCGGAAACAGATTTCGTCTGTGCTGTACCGTGCTACCAGCTTTGAAGATTTTTCTGATAGGCTTATGCAACAGTATGGCATCACCGTCAAGGAAAGCCGTGGACAACTCAGTTACTTGCCTTCCGGCAGAACGAAGTTCATCCGGGCGAAACATCTCGGTGACAAGTTCGATAAGGCGGCAGTGCTTGCCACGTTGCAGG
>ERZ773245.1239-NODE-1239-length-19397-cov-3.468411_pt1 | contig 19397 bp, 10 predicted proteins | sample MGYA00580988_ERZ773245 | MGnify/ENA primary metagenome ERZ773245 (study PRJEB29015, sample SAMEA2737792) | human gut metagenome | biome: human gut; feature: human-associated habitat; material: faeces | place: China | collected 2012 ... | reverse complement strand
TATGGGTGTGGAGCCGCAGGAGACAGAACAGAAGACGGCAGAGGCAGGCATTGCTGCAATGGAGGATTTTTACCGGGAAATCCATATGCCGACATCATTAACGGAACTTGGCATTGCGCCGACAGAAGAACAGATAAAAGAACTGGCAGAAAAGTGTAATGCGGCAGTCAGAGGCAATCTTGGAAAAGTAAAGCATCTGGATGTGGAAGATATGATCGCAATCTATACGGCAGCAAAATAATATTTTTATAGAAATTCAGGTATAAACACGATAAAAAACAGCATGAGAAAGCCCCTGCAAAACTCGTATCTACAGGTTTTGCAGGGGCTTGTATTCTGTAAAAATTATTTTGCTAAAAGCATCATGATCTGATTGCTGCGCTGTACAAATTTTGCCATAGCGTCAACAGACAGCGGCTGGTTGGAAAGCATTGCAAGATCGTAAAGCTGTTCACAGAACATCGGAACATGCTCGGAATCTTTGTGCTCAAAGATATATTTTACAAGTTCATTGTTTGCGTTTAAGGTCAGGGTCTGATCCGCAGCAAACATGTTCGGATCCATGCCGCCCATGCCGTTCATTGCATACATCTTCATCATATCCTGCATACGTCTGCCTTCCTCGGAAAGCGTGATGACAGAAGCGATATCCGCATTTTTCAGCTTTTCAACTTTGACAGTCAGTTTATCGTTGTTTAAAGCTTTTTTAAACACATCAGTCAGGGTATCTGTCTCAGCCTTTAAGTCCTCAGCGGAAGTCTCGTCCTTTAAGGATTCTGTGACATCTGCATCAATACGCATGAATTTATAATGCTCATTGCGCTGCTCAAGCTGTGAGATGAAGGAAGTATCAATGTTGTGGTCTAAGATGACAGCGTCCATGTTCTGCTCTTTGAACATCTTAATGTACTGACCCTGCTGAAGTTTGTCAGTTACATAGTAGATTACCTTGCGCTTATCTTTTTCCTCAGTATTCTCATCTGCTGCATCGGTGCTTTCCTTTTTGATTGGATTGCCGTCAGCATCTAATACCTCAGCTTCATCTTTGTTTTCGTCTTTCTTTTCTTCCTCTTTGACTAAGAGTTCCGGAAGAGTGAGATATTTGTCATCCAGATTCTTGAACAGGATGTAATCGTTCATTTTGTCACAGAATTTGGTATCTTTCAGACAGCCGAATTTGATGAACGGGCTGATGTCGTCCCAGTATTTCTCGTAATTTTCTTTATCCGTCTTGCACATACCGATCAGCTTGTCAGCTACTTTCTTGGTGATGTACTCGGAGATCTTCTTTACAAAACCATCGTTCTGCAGTGCACTTCTGGATACGTTAAGCGGCAGATCCGGGCAGTCGATCACACCTTTTAAGAGCATTAAGAATTCAGGAATGACTTCCTTGATGTTGTCGGCGATAAATACCTGATTGTTGTAAAGTTTGATGGTTCCCTCAATGGAATCATACTCGGTATTGATCTTCGGGAAGTACAGGATACCCTTTAAGTTGAACGGATAGTCCATATTCAAGTGGATCCAGAACAATGGTTCTTTGTAATCTAAGAATACTTTGCGGTAAAATGCTTTGTATTCTTCGTCGGTGCATTCGTTCGGACTCTTTGCCCAGAGAGGGTTGGTATCGTTTAATGGAACCGGACGCTTTACGATCTTTAATTTATCTTTTGCAGGAGAAACTTCAACAACTTCTTTTTCGCCGTTTTCGTTTTCTTTCTCCTCTGTTTTTGCTTCCTCATGGATCGTCTCAACGACGGTGTCTGTGTCTAATTTATCAGCGGCGTCGATCGTCTCATATTCTGTCTCAGCGTTTGCCTTCTCAAGGAAGATCGGAGTCGGCATGAAAGAGCAGTACTTCTCGATGACTTCTCTTGCACGGTATTCGTTTGCAAATTCGAGACAGTCTTCATTCAGGTATAAAGTGATCTCAGTACCGACACCTTCTTTTGTGCCGTCTGTCATATCGAATTCTGTGCCTCCGTCACATGCCCAGTGGACAGGTGTGGCATCTTTTTTATAAGATAAAGTATCGATTGTCACCTGATCTGCTACCATGAATGCAGAGTAGAAACCAAGTCCGAAATGACCGATGATCTGATCGTCGTTTGCCTTGTCTTTGTATTTTTCGATGAAATCAGTAGCACCGGAAAATGCGATCTGGTTGATATATTCCTCTACTTCATCAGCTGTCATACCAAGACCGTTATCAATGAATTTTAACGTTTTTTCGTCCGGGTTTACAATAACCTGAATCTGTGGTTTGTAATCAGCAGGTAATTCGTACTCGCCCATCATATCCAGTTTTTTTAATTTTGTGATGGCATCGCAGCCATTACTGATCAATTCACGATAGAAGATATCGTGATCGGAATATAACCATTTCTTGATGATCGGGAAAAGGTTATCACTGTTGATTGAAAGATTTCCATGTTTCTCAGCCATAATATAACACTCCTTTTTCTATACATAAGTAAAACTAATTATTTTATGTTCTATTATAAAATGCACTTATCAAATATCTGAATCATTGCATTTCAACTTATATCTAGGATTTTATAACCCTTGTCTGCAAAAGTCAATAGAAAATTAGCACTCTTTTTAAATGAGTGCTAACAACAAACAGGCGAAAGCAGAAAAATAAGGTGTTTACAGAATATATAAAAACTTTATAAACTTAATTGAAGTTCATGGTATAATAACCACAAGAGAACGGAGGATAACATGATAGTTTTAAAAGCTGATAAAGAATTGAATTTAACCTTTCAGAAACTGATCAAAATGATGGATGTGCCTGTGGAGTGGAACGGCATGTTTTTTGTGATTGGGGATTATCTGATTCTGCAGGGGAGCGTGCGGTCACTTTTTTTCAACTTTGATACGAAGCTTGTGGTGACGAATATTATTGAACTGAAAGCAGAGGAGCAGACAATCGTTGCCGTGGAGGAACATCCAAATGTGCGGGATATTTTGAATATGGTGCTTTATGCGTTTGGAAAGTGGGGACATATCAAAGGACTCCGTGTGGATAAAGATTATGTGCAGCTGAACCGGTTATTTGCACAGATCCTCGGGGAATTTCAGGTGGAATCGCAGTATGGACCGGAACATTTCCGCTTCTATAAAAATAAAATCCGTCTGACCTATGAGGACGTGATCGAGGCAGTGCTGTCAGATGAACCCGAGGAGGTTTTACTGCCGGAGGAAGAGGAGCCGCAGGGATTGTGGCATAAGCTGGTCTGGAAAAAGGCGGCGAGCAGTTTTTTGATGCGGGATACCACGCTTGCAGAGCGGAGACGAAACCGGATCGGAAATAACTTTTATCTGGCCGGATATCTGTGCCCGAAGTGTGGAAGCCAGCTTTACATGGCAGTTTACCCGGAAGGCAGGGAATTTCAGATTGAGACAGAAGAGGGGGCAGTCCGCATTGCCCGCGTTTACAGTTGTAAAAAGTGCTGTTGCATGTATACGCCAAGGCCAAAGCGTCTGTTGGTGGATGGGGATGTATACAAAATGGACTTTGAGCGGGATGAGGCTGCCTATGAGGATTATCAGGAACTTTTGGGACGTACTGCCGGACGGAATGTGAATACAAAATACAATGAGTATGTGGACAAAAAAATGGCAATGGAGATGGAATGTGCAGACGCATCTTCGTTACAGGATGAGGAACAGGAAATTACAGAACTGATCGGGCATCTGCCGGAAGTGTCAGAGCAGGAACTGTTTCACACTCTGCGGAAAATGGAAGAAGGATTTTATTCGGACGAAGGTGTAAGACGTTTGGAGCAAGCAATCCGCGGCGAGGACGAGATGGAAACAGATGCGGATTGCGACGCAGATGATGAGAAGGAAGCAGATACGGAAAGAGCCGCGGAAGATGAGCCGGATACAGAATTGGAACGTAATGCAGAAGAATCAGGCAAAACGAAAAAAAATGTAGACAAATCGGATGGAAACTCTGAGAGAGCATTTGGAAAGCCGGGAAGAGATTCGGAGAAACCGAGGGAAAACGCACCTGTAACTGCGGGAAAATCAAGTGGAATATCTCATGCAAATCTGGAAGAAGCAAAAGAAAATGCCACAACAACTGTGGAAAAACTAAGAGAAGATTCCTCTGCAATTACAGGAAAAGCAAGAGAAAAAACGCAGGAAAATAAGGGCGCAGTGTGGGAAAACAACCAAAACAGTAAGGAAAATCCACGGCAGAGCACAGAAAAGGTTATAGACAAAACACAGAAAAAAACGGTAGAGAAAACCAACGGTACGTCAGTAGAGGAAACGCAATCTGCAAAAGAAAAAACAGGGCGTGCAAGAAATGCAGAGCAGACATTTGAGAGGAGCCCGCAAAAGAAGACAGAATCGGTTGAAAATACAAAATCATCAGAAAATGCGTCAACAACAGGAAGGAAGAATCCATCCGGAAATATAACACCGGCAGACAGCAGAATTCCATCAAAATACGGCTCATCAGTAGACAGTGGAAACGCATCAAAGTATGCCGCATCAACAGGCAGTGCAGACACATCCACAAATGCTGAGAGAGACAGACAGACCCGCCAGGAGGAATTGAAGCGTCTGACGCAGGTGCAGCGGCTTGTCAACCAGCCGGGAAGAAAAACAAGAGAGGAACTGGTTTCTCTGCTGGATGATATAAAAAAAGAAAACATCAGTCAGGATATTGTCAGACCGTACACGGAACAAGTGGAGAACAGGATTCGTGCTATGGATGAGAAAAAAATAAAGGAAATCTGCGGAGATGTCGGCAGGATGGATTTTGAGGATGCCAGCGAAGCAGCAAAGCAGTTAGAGGATGGCGATTTCCTTCCTCAGTTGAAATTTGATGCATTAAAAGAACTGGAGCAGCGCATGTCCAAGATTAAAACGGATGAGTGCGGGCTTTTAGTCAGCAAATTGCTGAATGCATTTGACGAAGCCGGTGTGACAGAGTCGAAACGGTGTCATTTTTATCCGGCAAAAAGAGTGTGGCAGAAGCAGGCGGAACCGGAGGAGACAGCTGTCTTTGAGGGAGCAGTGGATAATTTTGCAAACGGAATCGGAAAGTTTGAGTATCCGGTGCTTCTGGTAGACAAATCAAAGGATGAGTCAGGAAAAGAAGGGGTTCTTCTGACACCAGAGAACCTTTACTACAGCGCATGGATGACTTCCTATTACATCCCGGTGATGGATATTGAGTCTATCCAGGCTGTTACAGGACTATTAAACCGGGGCATTTATGTGTATCAGAAGAATGGAAGTAAGACAAAACTTCCGCTGGCAGTGGAGCATGGAGAGATGGAAAAATTTGCAAAGGTGCTAGAAGATTTTGTGCGCTATCTGCAGGAAAAACCATTTTCCAGAAAAGAATCTTATCTTGCAAAGGAAAAACACGATACGATTTGCTGTTACCGTTGCGGTTACATCTATAAGGGCGTTGGTGTGTGTCCTCGCTGTGGTTATAAACAAAATGAATAGGACAACGTCTGGCTTCGTATACATAAAAAGAGAAGATATGCGGAGCAGAAAATGAAAGCATTCTTATTAAAATACCGTTCCAGCCTGCTGCTTTTTGCAGTGATGTTTTTATTCGGCTGGGGAAGCGCAGCCGTCGTGGCAAAGTGGCAGTCTGACAGGGAAACAGAGGAGACGATGCACATCGAGGCGGCAGTCGATAACTGGGGACTTGGCTTTGGCGAGTCTGGAAAGGAACTGCAGCCGACCGGAAATGCCACGGCGGATGAGCTAAAGCAGTATGATACCTATTATATAGGAAGTAAAGAGGAAAAGGTGATCTATCTCACATTTGACTGCGGCTATGAGAATGGCAATACAGAAGCAATTCTGGATGCACTCAAAAAACACAATGCACCGGGAACTTTTTTTGTCGTGGGACATTTTTTGGAGAGTGCGCCGGAATTGGTCAAACGGATGGTTACAGAGGGACACACGGTGGGAAATCACACCTATCATCATCCGGATATGTCGGCAATCTCGGACAAAGAGTCGTTTCAGAAAGAGCTCGATGCGGTCGGCAGTTTGTTTCAGGAAGTGACCGGACAGGAGATGACAAAGTATTACAGACCGCCACAGGGTAAATACAGCACAGAGAATCTTGCAATGGCAAAAGAATTGGGGTATAAGACCTTTTTCTGGAGCCTCGCCTATGTGGACTGGAATGCGGATGCACAGCCGACAGAGGAGGAGGCTTATGGAAAACTGATAGGACGCATTCATCCGGGCGCAATTGTATTGTTACATAATACATCATCCACCAATGGTAAAATTTTAGATGAGCTGCTCACAAGATGGGAGGACATGGGATATACCTTCCGTCCGTTATCGCATTTATGGAGTGATGAGAAAACAAACTGACGAAAAATTTCTGAAAATGCCCGAATTTGTTTGCTTTTGGCAGAAAGAGTATTATAATAAAAATAGATTGTTACATTTCGAGAAGATGTCAGAAAAACCAAAGAGGAGATTTGATATGAAAACAAAGAAAAAGCGGATTGCGCAGGAAATCCAGAGCCGTATTCTTACCATTGTGATTGCGATTTTTATGGTGGTTGCGGTTGTGGTCGCAGTTATGGTTGGAAATGTCAGCTTAAGTGCACAGAAGAATGATCTGGAGATGCAGTCGAAGGCAGCATCTTACCAGCTTGAAATCTTTTTTCAGGAGTATATGACCATTGTGGAGCAGATGGCGCTTGACAAAGATGTGCGGACACTGCTTACTGAGACAAAAGCAGGAGATAAGATCACAGAGTCGGCAGACTATCAGACGGTATTTCACGAGATGGAGAAAATTGCAGCAGCAGACAGTGATAACATTCAGGCAGTCTGGCTTGGAGATATTGATGCTAATGTGGTGACACAGTCAGACGGGTTTACAAGTGACAGCAGTTTTGAAATTACAGAGCGTACCTGGTATCGTGCAGTGGAGACGAACAGTACGATCCTGACAAGTGCTTATGTGGATGCGAGTACCGGAAATCTGATCTTAAGTGCAGCAACTCCGGTTTATGATGAAAATGGCAAGAATATCATTGGTGTTGCAGGAGCGGATATCGCACTTGAGCATATTGATGAACTGCTTTCGGCTTATAAGATTGGAAACAATGGATTTGTTATTTTAGTAACATCGGATGGAACCATTATTTATCATCCTAATTCAGATAACCAGTTGAAAAATCTTTCCGAGCTGAACGTTTCGGATTCCGTGATGAAAGCAATTCAGAGTCAGAACGGAACATCTGTGAAGTATAAAGCAGATGGAAGCAGCAAGTATGGATATGTCGGAAGAATCGGAACGACCGATTATTATACGTTAAGCTGTATGCCTTCCAGCGAATATTTAGCAAGCCTGATCCAGTGTATCATTATTGTACTGCTGCTTGTAATTGTTGGAGTTGTCATTATCATTATGGCAATCAGACGTCTGGCAGGCAATATCACAAAACCGATCGTTGCATTAAATGAGGTGGCACAGGAACTGGCAGAGGGTAATCTGGATGTATCGCTCGACGTTTCTTCGGAGAATGAGATTGGAGAACTTGCAGATTCCATCCAGAAGACCGTAGACCGGTTAAAAGAATACATTAATTATATTGATGAGATTGCGTATGTCCTGAACCGTTTATCTGATGGAAAACTGAAATTTACATTAAAATACGATTATGCAGGTGATTTTGCAAAAGTAAAAGATGGAATGATGCATATCTCAGAATCATTACAGGGAATGATCGAGAATATCATCAACAGTTCCGCACAGGTTTCGGCTGGTGCAGATGATCTTTCGAGAGCAGCCCAGAATATTGCTGAGGGTGCAAGCACACAGGCAGCTTCTGTGGAAGAACTTGTCGCAACTTCAGTTTCTGTATCTGAGCAGGTAAAAGAGAATACAGACGATGCATTAAAATCAGCAGATGAGACTGCTCGTGTCACAAAGATGATGCAGGACAGCAGAACACAGATGGATCAGATGACAGAGGCAATGAACAAGATTACCGAGACATCAAACGAAGTTGTCAGCATCATCAAGACAATTGAAGATATTGCAGACCAGACGAATCTGTTGGCACTGAATGCTTCGATTGAAGCGGCAAGGGCCGGGGAAGCAGGAAAAGGATTTGCAGTTGTTGCTTCTGAGATTGGATCACTTGCAGAGGGAAGTTCCAAGGCAGCAAATAATACAAAAGATTTGATTGGAATTTCCATTCAGGAAATCGAACGAGGAACAGAACTTGCAGCGAATGTTGTTGCTTCCATGCAGGAAGTATTGGATGCAATTGAAAATGTCAATGGTATGATAGGGAAGAGTGCAGAGAATAACCAGACGCAGAATCAAAACATTGAGCAGATCAAAATTGGTATCGAAGAAATCTCCAAGGCAGTGGAAGACAATTCTGCATCTGCAGAGGAGACTTCCGCAACATCAGAGGAGCTGGCTGCACAGGCTGCAACACTCGAAGCTCTTGTCAAGCATTTTGACCTCGAGGATGACGGCAGCAACGATGCAACAAGATAGAAAAATCCCACCGGCAGATATGATTTCCTTCGTGAGCGAAGCGAACAGGAACATCCTATCTGCCGGTGGGATTTTGCTGTCGCCCAATACCTTTTGGCGGGCTCATCAATCTTTTTGCATACGAAACCTAGACACTGCAAATGTGAATTGTTATAATAAGAGATACGGAAAAAAGAAGGTAGTGAAGAACACTGCCAAAATGCAGGATTCATAAAGATGGAGCAGACATGAACAGGATAGCAATTGTGGAAGACGATCAGGGTTATCGTGACACACTTTTTATTTATATAAAACAATATGAACAGGAACGTGATACAGCATTTGAGGCGACACCTTTTGAGAAAGCGGATGATTTTCTGGCAGTTTATAACGGAGATTATGACATTATCCTGATGGACATTGAGATGCCTGGAACAAACGGTATGGATGCAGCAGAGCAGATCCGTAAAAAGGATGCCCAGGTAGTCATTATGTTTATCACGAACATGGCGCACTATGCGATCAAAGGATATGAAGTGGGCGCACTGGACTTTGTCTTAAAGCCGATCCAGTACCTGAATTTTGCCAATAAGATGGATCGTGCCATGCAGCTGGTGGAGAACCGCGGAAGCAAACCGGTGATGATCCAGACGGGAACCGGCGTCAAAAAGATTGATTCCAGAGACATTTTTTATGTGGAGATCCAGAATCATGTGTTGCGCTATCACACAAAACAGGGCAATTTTGAGGTGCGCGGAAGCTTGAAAAATGTGGAAGAGGAGCTTCCAAAGGGGCTGTTTGCAAAATGTAGCAACTGGTGTCTGGTAGGTCTGACACATGTTGCAGAGATTAAGGATGACACGGTGATCGTAGAAGGAGAGGAACTGCAGATCAGCCGCCGCAGTAAGAAAAACTTTATGACGGCACTCATCCGCAGTGTAGGGAGAAGTTAAGAATGGTTCGTGATTTTGGTATCATGATTTTTCAGGATTTTTTATTGCTGGTATGTGTGTATCTGTTTCTCATGCCATTGCATGTCATGGAAAAGAAAAAAATAAAAAACGGTCTGATACTTTGTGGGGCTTGGTGTGTCATGCTTGCAGCAAGACTGCTCATTCCGGCAATCGGGGAACATCTGATCGCAGAGTTTTTCATGCGTTTTGTGATCACGATGATTGCTGTTGGACTGATCAGCAAAAAAATAAGCTGGGAAATGATTTATTGTACGGTCTGGCCGCTCATTGTATATCATTGTATCAATATTATCTGGAACAGTCTACATCGCGTTTCTGCCATTGAACAGCAGCCGCGGGTGCTGCAATATCTCTTTTCTCTCCTGTTTTTTGCGGCAATGTATCTGCTTTTGTCCATCACACTGTTTCGCTGGCTTCCAAGAAATGGATTTTACCAGGCAGGACCAAGAAGAACACTCTCAGCAGCAGCAGTGCTTTTCTTATCCTTGTTCTCTTACTACAATTTTTACCAGAACCGTGGAGAATCCAATCTTGCGGTTCTGGTTCAGTTATATTGCGTGACTTTTTTGTATCTGCAGGCAGAGCTTTTCAAAAAAAGCGAAGTAAAGCAGGAGTATGCGCTGATGGAGCGCATGTGGTACCAGCAGAAGAAGCAGTACGAGATCGCGAAAGACCAGATGCAGGTGATCGACCGCAAATGTCACGATCTGAAGTATCAGGTGGCTGCAATGCGGCATATTGAAAACCCGACAGAACGGGAGAAAAATTTAAAAGAACTGGAACAGTCAATCCGCATTTACGACTCTATCGTAAAAACAGGAAATGAGATTCTGGATACATTGCTCTCAGAGAAGAGCCTGATCTGTGAGGCAAGAGATATTACCATGCACTGTGTGATCGATGGAAAGAAGCTGTTCTTCATGGATTCCATTGATATTTATGCGCTGTTTGGGAATGCCATAGATAATGCCATCGAATGTGTGGAAAAGTTTTCAGAGAAAGAGATGAGGTTTATCGATATCTGTGTTGCAGAAAAGCAGCATTTTTTATATATCCGTTTTTCGAATCCAATCGAGCGGGCACCGGAGTATGAGGATGATCTGCCAAAGACCACGAAGAAAAACAAGCAGTATCACGGGATCGGGTTAAAGAGTATCCGGCACATTGCAGAGAAATACGGGGGGGATATCTCAGTATCCACAGAGATGAACTGTTTCAATCTGGAAGTGCTGCTCCCGGTGAAGTAAAAGAACAACCGTCTGTCTGAATTATACATATAGTTTGGATAGACGGTTTCGTATTTACAAAGGAACACCACTTACGTCACAAAAAGCACCGACTAAGTCAGGTTCGTTGAAAAATTAACGAATTTTATTTATTATTTATGTATTGAAATTGGAACAATATATAAAAATAGCCTGAAACGATACAAAGTGACAGGCACCATAAATAATAAAAAGGATGTGTTATATGCGACGAATTCAAAATCTGATGGAGCAGTGGCTTTTCATTGGACCTGACAACAGACAAGAGCAGGTGAACTTGCCACATACATGGAATGCAAAAGACGGACAGGACGGAGGAAATGATTACTACAGAGGAACCTGCCACTATGAGAAAACATTTGAAAAACCGGAATTTGATCCGGAGGCAGAGGAAGTATATCTGGAGTTTCTTGGTGTAAATGCAAGCAGTGATGTGACTGTGAACGGAAAAGAACTTGCACATCATGATGGCGGATATTCCACATTCCGCATCAATATCACAGAGGTTTTAGAAGACCGGAATAAACTGGAAGTGACCGTGGACAACTCCGTCAATGGAAAAGTATATCCACAGAAAGCGGATTTTACATTCTATGGCGGAATTTACCGTGATGTCCGTTTCCTGATCGTGTCAAAAGAGCATTTTGACTTAGATTACCTCGGAAGTAACGGAATTAAGATCACACCGGAAGTAAAAGAGAACGAAGCGAATGTTCATATCGAAACATTTACCAATACAGAGGAAGCACAGGTAAACGTTCAGATCAAAGATCAGGACGGAAAAGTAGTTGCAGAAGGGAACGGATGTGACGTAAATCTTAATATCCAGAATCCAATCCGCTGGCATGGAAGAAAAAATCCATACCTTTATACGGCAGTTGCAACGCTGACCGTAAATGGGGAAGTGAAGGATGAGATCACGAACCGTTTTGGTATCCGTACTTTTTCGGTAGATCCAAAGAAGGGATTTTTCTTAAACGGAGAGCATTATCCACTTCACGGAGTTTCCAGACATCAGGATTTTAAAGCATTAGGAAATGCGATTTCAACAAAAAACCATGATGAAGATATGGATATGATCTGTGAACTTGGGGCAAATACGATTCGTCTCGCACACTATCAGCATGACCAGTATTTTTATGATCTCTGTGATGAGAGAGGTATGGTCGTATGGGCAGAGATTCCATACATTTCGGAACATATGCCGGGCGGAAGAGAGAACACCATCAGCCAGATGAGTGAGCTGATCATTCAGAATTACAATCATCCGTCGATTGTAGTATGGGGCGTATCCAATGAGATTACCATCAGTACAAAGGACAAAAAAGATATGTTGGACAATCATCATGTGTTAAATGATCTTTGCCACAAGATGGACCCGACAAGACTGACAACGTTAGCATGTTATGCAATGTGCGGACCATTTAACCGTTCTGCACACATCACAGATCTGGTTGGATGGAATTTATATCTGGGATGGTATGTACCGGGATTTTTCTTAAATGATCTGTTCTTAAGATTTTTCCATCTGGTATTCCCGAACCGTCCGATCGGTTATTCCGAGTACGGCGCGGAAGGTATGCCGAACCTTCACAGCAGAAGACCGAGACGTGGAGACCATACTGAGGAATATCAGGCAAGATATCATGAGTATATGCTCAGATGTTTTGAACGTCATCCATTTATGTGGAGCACTTATGTGTGGAATATGTTCGATTTTGCAGCGGACGCAAGAAATCAGGGCGGCGAGCCGGGCATGAACCATAAGGGACTTGTGACATTTGACCGCAAGACAAAGAAAGACAGTTTCTTCTTATATAAAGCATATTGGAGTGACGAACCATTTGTACATCTGTGTGGATCACGCCGCAGTGACCGTTCTGAGGATACAACGACCATTAAAGTTTACACAAACCAGCCGGTCGTATCCTTATACAATAACGGAGAGCTGATTGAGCAGAAGAGCGGAAATCATATTTTTACCTTCCAGCTTCCTATGGAAAAAGAGAATAAGATCGAAGCCGTAGCCGGAAGTGTGAAGGATGCGATGGTACTTCATCACACAGAAAAAGAGAATCCGGATTATAAGCTGAAAAAAGAAGCGAAAAAGAGTGAAAACTGGGTATAGATTTTAGCAGGATATTCCAAAGGAGAAGAAATAATGAGTAATCAAAAAGAAAAAACCACTGCACAGGCAGCCGGAATGAACCGGGCAAAACCGTATCAGCTTGTGCTGTTCCCGATGAACAATGGTGCGACAAATGTTTATTATATTCTTACCATGAATTTTATCGCATATTATGCAAACGGAGTGTTAGGACTTGCGCTTATGTTTGCAACGACAATGGTAACCGTTATGCGTCTTTTTGATGCCGTGACGGATCCAATCATCGGAGCTTTGATCGACCGGACAAATTCAAAATTCGGTAAATTCCGTCCATACATGGTAATCGGAAATGTGATCATGATCGTTTCTTCCATTTTACTGTATTTTGGAACGAGGATCATCGTACCGGACATGCAGTGGCTGCGCTATGCATGTTTTGTGTTATTTTATGCATTATATGTTATCGGATACACATTCCAGACAGCCTGTACCCGTTCCGGACAGACTTGTCTGACAAACGATCCGAAACAGCGCCCGATGTTTACTATTTTTAATACGATCGCCAGCCTGATCGGTATGGGACTTGTACAGTTTCTGGCACCGATCTTAGGTGACCGTCTTGGCGGCTATAACAGCGCAAACTTTTTTGATTTTATGATCCCGCTTGCCATCGTGGTATCTGCAGTGCTGACACTTCTTGCAGTGATCGGTATCTGGGAGAAAGACAGACCGGAATTTTTCGGTGTTGGCAATAAACAGGAAAAAGTAAAATTAAAAGAATATGTTGCTATTTTAAAAGCAAACAAAGAGCTGCAGCGTCTTATGGTCGCAGGAGCGGGATGTAAGCTTGCTTTCTCCATCGCAACGAATATGACAGTACTCTGTATGCTTTACGGAGCAATGATGGGAGACTACGGCGGACTGTATCTTCCAATGATGATCGTCGGATATATTTTCTCTGTTCCGTTCTTCCTTTTGACGGTAAAGACATCACAGAAGCATGGACAGAAAGCTTCACTGGTGCGCTATACAATGCTTGCACTGGTCATGTACATTGGAGTTTTAGTGTTGTTGTTGTTATGGAATCAGGGGGTTCCGGCATTTAACTTAAGCCTGAGATCCATCAATGTATACACGGTGTTATTTGTGTTATTCTTTGGTATCGGTTATGGTGCATATTATGCAACAGCAGATATGCCGATTCCGATGGTTGCAGACTGTTCCGATTATGAGACATACCGTTCCGGACAGTATGTGCCAGGTATTATGGGAACATTATTCTCACTTGTAGATAAATTAGTAAGTTCTCTTGGATCTACCATCGTTGGTGCAGCAGTTGCAATGATCGGTATCCAGACATTACCGGACAGCAAGACACCATATTCTTCCGGAATGCATGGAGTTGTTCTGATCCTGTTCTGTATCGTTCCGATGATCGCATGGCTTGCAACACTCTGGGCCATGAAGGGCTACACTTTAACAGGAGCCAGAATGAAAGAGATCCAGGCTGTCAATGCTGTGAGAAAACACGCGGTAAGTGAGGGAATGTCACTGGAAGAAGCCATGGAAAAATGGAAAACTTATGAGGATGTGCCGGAAGAATTCAAATGACCACTTACGTCATAAAAAGAACCGACTAGGGCGGGTTTGTTGATTTTTTAACAAAATTTTAATAAAATGAAAACACAAAGTAAACAAAGTTCGTCAAAATGACGGAATTTGAAAAAAGAAATGGAGAAAAATTATGGGAGAGAACAAAAAAGAAGTGAAAGCCCGCAAGAAGGCTTTCCGTAAAGCAAAACACAGAGCGATCCGTCCATGGAAAGGATTATCGATCGTATGTGCGATTCTGGCAGTGATCTTCGTGCCGCTGTACAGCTTATTAAACGTTTTTGATAATTCACTGGCCATTTTCGTCGGAGGAACATTCTGGAAATTAAAGAATGAGGATCAAAGCGCACAGTACTTTACCTCTGACTTTGAGTCTGCAGAAGATATGGTTGACTATGGATTACAGCTTGTTCAGCAGGTGGAGGCAGAAGGTGCAGCGCTTCTTATGAATGAGAACAATGCACTTCCTTTGGCAGAGGGTGCCAATGTCAGTCTGTTTTCCAATTCATCTGTAAACCTTGTTTATGGTGGTACAGGATCCGGTAACATTGATGCTTCCACAGCAGATACATTAAAAACTGCAATGGAAAAAACAGGTTTCAATGTAAATGAAACACTCTGGAACTTCTATGAATCAGAAGAGATGGGAATGTACAAACGTGGAAATGGTGGTACAATCGCAACTGCAAGTGCCGTTGTAACAGAGGTTCCATGGAATGAGTACACAGACGAAGTGAAAGATTCTGTCACTTCTTATGGTGATGCAGCGATCGTTACATTATCCCGTGTAGGTGGTGAGGGTGCTGACCTTGCATACGGTGATGTCAATTATCTTGCATTAGATGACAATGAAAAAGAAATGCTTTCCAATGTGGCAGCAATGAAAGCAGACGGAACTGTTAGCAAAATTATCGTGCTGATCAACTCCGCAAACACCTTACAGTTAGATTTCTTAAAAGATAATATTTATAATGTAGATGCCTGTCTGTGGATCGGCGATGTCGGAATTACAGGTATCAATGCAGTGGCTGATATCCTTGCAGGTAACGTCAATCCATCCGGTAGCCTTGTGGATACTTACTGCTATGACAATTACTCTTCACCGGCCATGGCGAACTTCACGCCAATGATTTATGAAGGCTATACAGAAGAACTGATCCCTGAAAAAGCAAAAAGCTACATGGTATATCAGGAAGGTATCTACGTTGGATACAAATATTATGAAACACGTTATGAAGACACGGTTATGGGAACCGGAAATGCAGGAAGCTATGTATACAGTGATGATGTGGCATTCCCATTCGGTTATGGATTAAGCTATACAGATTTCGAGTACAGTGACATGACGGGCGTTTATGATGCTGCGACAGATTCTTATAACTTTAATGTGACAGTTACCAATACAGGTGATACTTATTCAGGAAAAGAGACCGTTCAGATTTACGCACAGTCTCCATATACAGAGTATGACAAAGAGAATTCTGTAGAGAAATCTGCAGTACAGTTATGCGGATTCGGCAAAACAGATATTTTAGCTCCGGGTGAGTCCCAGACATTAACGATCAATGTGGACAGGGCAGATATCGCATCTTATGATGCATACGGTGCAAAAACATATATCTTAGATGCAGGTGATTATTATTTTACAGCAGCAACAGATGCACACAACGCTGTAAACAACATTCTTGCAGCAAAAGGATTTACAACTGAGAATGGAATGGATGCAGAAGGTAATGCAGAACTTACATTCCAGTGGACAAATGACACATTAGATACCACTACTTATGCAGTGTCTAAGAGCGGTGCAGAGGTGACAAACCAGTTATCTGATTCCGATATGAACCTTTACGAAGGTGCCGGAGATAACTCCGTAACTTACCTTTCACGTAATGACTGGGAGGGAACATTCCCAGCAGAATCTCCGGTATTTTCATTGACAGATACTATGATCGATGACCTGCAGGTAGTTCAGTATGATGCAGCAGATTATGATACGGTAGAGATGCCGACATTAGGTGCAAAAAATGGTCTTACTTTATACGATATGATCGGTAAAGATTATGACGATGCTGACTGGGATACTTTATTAGACCAGCTTACCTATGATGAGATGGTAACTTTAATCGGCGACTCCTTCCACTGGACAATGCCGATTAAATCGATCCAGGCTCCGGGTTCCCGTGATGAGAACGGACCACAGGGACTGACCGCTTCCTTATTCGGCAATACGGATAAAGAAAAACTGACAGCAACTGCATTTACATCTGAGGATGTGATGGCAGCAACTTTCAATACGGATATTATGACAGAAATTGGTAAAGTGATCGGTAATAACTGTCTGTCTGCAGGCGTTGCGATCCTTTACGGACCGGGTAACAATATCCACAGAACTCCTTATGGCGGACGTAACTTCGAGTACTACAGTGAAGATGGATTCCTTTCCGGAAAAATGAGTGCTTACGAAGTGGCAGCTATCCAGGAAAAAGGTGTTCATGTCGTAATGAAACACTTTGCATTAAACGATTGCGAGCAGGATCGTATCGGTCTTGGCGTATGGCTCTCTGAGCAGGCAGCGCGTGAAGTATATTTAAAAGCATTCCAGGATGTATTTGAAGAAGGAAATGCAAACGGAACCATGGTTGCTTACACACGTTGGGGATGTATCTGGTCCGGAGGTAACAAAGGATTGATGACCGGAATCATGAGAAATGAGTGGGGCAGCAATGGACTTACCATCACAGATAACGTTCTTAATCCATATGTCAATGGTCCGGACGGAGTGATGGCAGGTGGTGTTACAACCTATGATGCCATGATGCCGTATGTGACCAAAGAATTGCCGGCATATAAAAATGATCCGGTTATGGTAACAGCAATGCGTGAGGCATGCCACCATGACCTGTATGTATTAGCAAACTCTGTTGCCATGAACGGTGTTGGTGAAAATACAACCATTAAATTTGTACAGCCAAAATTACTTGTGATCTTAAAGACAATTGCGACCATCGGTGTTGTAGGATTTATCCTTTCACTCGTAATGTTCATTCTGAAAAAACGCAAGTTCAAAAAGAGCGAAGAGTACACAAGCTATATGGCATGGAAAAAAGAGTTAAAACAGAATAAGCAGAATAAACAGTAAGAAATGATGCGGAAGAAGGCATTGCACAGCAAAATGTGTGATGTCTTCTTTTTTTTCATGACCATACGTCTGAGGAGGTTTACATCTCACTGAAAATAGTGACTTAAAATAATAAGAAATTGTGCAGCCCTGCAAAAGAAAATATTTTAGAAAATATACAAAAAAAGTTATTGACAACTAACTAATGTTAGATTATACTAACCAACGTAGAAACGAAAAAGATTATCAATAGTCTTTGGAAAGATAAGGAAGAGGAAGATATGATGCCTTTAACAATGGTGAAAGCAGGAGAAGAGAATACGATCAAAAAAGTTGGTGGGAAAGAAGAAACCAGAAGATTTTTAGAGAATCTCGGATTTGTAACCGGAGGCGTGGTTACGGTCGTATCTGAGATCGGTGGCAACATGATCGTGAATGTCAAGGATTCGAGGGTTGCGATCGGAAAAGACATGGCAAACAAGATCATGGTCTAGGTGTGCCAAGCTGTAAGCGATGGCAGGAGTGTTTCCTGTCTGCTGATAAATGAATGAAAAAATAAAAAGGAGCCGTTAGGAAATGACATTAAAAGAAACAGCTGTCGGACAGACAGTAAAAGTCAAAAAGTTAACTGGCGAGGGCCCGGTTAAGAGAAGGATCATGGATATGGGTATCACAAAAGGTGTGGATGTTTTTGTCAGAAAAGTAGCACCACTTGGCGACCCTATAGAGGTTACTGTGCGCGGATACGAGTTATCACTCCGCAAAGCAGATGCAGAGATGATTGAAGTAGAATAATTTTTTTGTCTAAAGGTTAAACATAACTAACCTATAAAACAAAAATGTTATGAAAATGAGTAGTGCTGGCATACTTTTGCAGGGTGCAGCATGCGGATTCCAAACATGGAAACGGACTTACATAGAAGCAGAAAAGGAGAGTTGATCATGGCAGTTAAAATTGCACTCGCAGGAAATCCAAACTGCGGTAAAACAACATTATTTAACGCGCTGACAGGTTCCAACCAGTTTGTTGGTAACTGGCCGGGTGTTACGGTAGAAAAGAAAGAAGGAAAATTAAAAGGACATAAAGATGTCGTTATCATGGACTTACCGGGTATCTATTCTTTATCTCCATACACACTTGAGGAAGTAGTTGCAAGAAACTACCTCATCGCTGAGAGACCGGATGCGATCTTAAATATCGTCGACGGTACAAACATCGAGCGTAACCTTTACCTTTCCACACAGCTTATGGAATTAGGTATTCCGGTCATCATGGCAGTCAACATGATGGACGTTGTGGAGAAGAGCGGTGAGAAAATCCACACAGATAAATTAAGCAAAAAATTAGGCTGTGAAGTCGTTGAGATCTCCGCTTTAAAAGGAACCGGGATCAAAGAGGCAGCTGAGAAAGCAGTAAAGCTTGCAGAGAGCAGAAAAGCAGCAGTTGTAACCCATGAGTTCTCTAAAGAGGCTGAGGATATTATTGCAGAAGTAGAAGGCAAGATCAAAGGAATGCCGGAAGAACAGAAGAGATTCTTTGCGATCAAATTACTGGAAAAAGATGATAAGATCAATGAAATGATGACAAACGTTCCGGATGTATCCGCAGAGATCAAAGAGATGGAAGACAAATTTGATGATGATACCGAGAGTGTTATCACAAATGAGAGATATGTATACATTTCTTCTATCATTGGTGAATGTGTGACAAAGAACAACAAAGAAAAACTGACAACATCTGATAAGATCGACCGCATCGTGACAAACAGATGGGCTGCGTTACCAATTTTTGCAGTAGTAATGTTCATTGTAT
>ERZ773245.1234-NODE-1234-length-19487-cov-3.889100_pt1 | contig 19487 bp, 16 predicted proteins | sample MGYA00580988_ERZ773245 | MGnify/ENA primary metagenome ERZ773245 (study PRJEB29015, sample SAMEA2737792) | human gut metagenome | biome: human gut; feature: human-associated habitat; material: faeces | place: China | collected 2012 ... | reverse complement strand
TTTACCGCGTCTGTTGTTAGGGTATCAAAGGACTGATTGGTTCCCTTTAAGATCAATTCATTCACAATGTAATCAGGGGCAATTACGCTTTCATTTCCAACACGGATATATGCTTCCATCACGCCGTCTGCCTTGTAATAATATGGGGTGCTGCGGCCGGGAGAAACCTCCAGAGCTAATAGATTTTTACCATCTTCCTGTAATGGTTTTAAGATAAACTGAGGTAATGGTGTGATTCGTTCTTTGATTAAGCGGCTGATCGCCTCAGCATCCTTTTGAACATCGGACAAGCCGATAGGTTTCCGGTCATCAGAGATTCCGAAAAACAGAGTTCCGCCGATTCCATTAGAAAAGGAACTGACACTTTTTAACCAGCTTTTGGGTTTCTTTATTTCAAGTGCAACTTTGAAATCACATTCGGTTGCTTCGGCAATTAGCTGTTCTATCATAAAATCCCTCCTTTGAGGTATTGGTAGTTTCTTTATATTATACCCATAAGGAGAGTTTATTTCAACGATAGGCACAAAGAGTTCAGAGAAAATATTTTGAGAGGAGGGCGGTTAGTCACCGCCTCCTGCTCGATGGATATCCCCACATAAAACAGGTTGCTTTTGCAGGGCTATGTATGCAATAATATCATTAAATTCAGAAACATGACACAGGTCAAAATGACAATATAGGTAATTGCAAAACTTATAGAAAACATAATTAAATTGTGGAAAATAAGATAAAATGAAATATCCACTTGTCAAACAGGGCAAATTCATGTAATGTAGTAATTGCGATGAATTTTCACGAATAAAATCCGTCATATTTTTGGAATAAAATACTAAAAATTGAATTTATGATCTCAAATATTGCAAGTTTTGAAATCAGAATATTCAAAATGGTCAAGTGTACGCAGTACACGGACAAAAAGAAAGGCTTTTCGTATGGATTTATTTGATTATATGAGAGAACAGAACAGGGAAAAGGAATCGCCGTTAGCTTCCAGACTTCGTCCAGCGACGCTGGATGAGATGGTAGGGCAGCAGCATATCATCGGAAAAGACAAGCTGCTTTACCGTGCGATCAAGGCTGACAAGTTGAGTTCCATTATTTTATATGGACCGCCGGGAACCGGAAAAACGACACTGGCAAAGGTCATTGCCAATACCACAAGCGCTGAGTTCCTTCAGATCAACGCAACTTCCGCCGGGAAAAAAGACATGGAGGATGTCATTGCGCAGGCGAAGAACAATCAGGGCATGTATGGCAAAAAGACGATCCTGTTTATCGATGAGATCCACCGCTTCAACAAGGGACAGCAGGACTATCTCCTTCCGTTTGTGGAGGACGGAACGGTGATCTTAATTGGTGCAACGACCGAGAATCCATATTTTGAGGTGAATGGAGCGCTTTTGTCCCGTTCCATCATTTTTGAGCTGAAGAATCTGTCTACGGAAGATATTAAGACGCTGATCCTCAGGGCGGTGAATGATAAGGAAAAAGGAATGGGCGCTTACGATGCAGTCATTGACGAGGAGGCACTGGATTTTCTTGCTGACGTGGCAAACGGAGACGCAAGAGCAGCGCTCACAGCAATTGAACTTGGCATTTTGACAACGGAGCGGAGCGCAGATGGAAAGATTCATATCACACTTGAGGTCGCCAGTGAATGTATCCAGAAACGTGTGGTACGCTATGATAAAACAGGAGATAACCATTACGATACAGTCTCTGCGTTTATCAAAAGCATGCGCGGCTCTGACCCGGATGCAGCAGTTTATTATCTTGCCAGAATGCTTTATGCGGGGGAAGATATTAAGTTCATCGCAAGAAGGATTATGATCTGCGCAGCGGAGGATGTGAGCAATGCCGATCCGATGGCACTCGTTGTCGCAACATCGGCAGCACAGGCAGTTGAGCGTATCGGTATGCCGGAGGCACAGATTATTTTGTCGCAGGCGGTCACGTATGTGGCAAGTGCGCCAAAGAGCAACTCGGCAGTCAATGCGATCTTCGATGCGATGGAAGCAGTAAAGAATACGAAAACAGCGCCGATCCCGGTTCATTTACAGGATGCACACTATAAGTCATCCGGAAAACTGGGGCATGGTGTTGGATATAAATATGCACATGATTATCCGAATCATTATGTGGATCAGCAATATCTGCCGGATGGACTGACAGGCCGGAAGTTTTACGTTCCGAGTGAGAATGGCTACGAGAAGAATATCCGCGAATATTTCAAAAAGATCAAGGGTGAAACTTACGGAGAAGAACAGCCGTAACTGATTTTGTTAGAAAGCGTAAACGCTTCAAATACATAAAAAAGCAGGAGGAATTAGAGATGAAGTCCTACGAGGAAATGACAAAAGAAGAGTTATTGAAAGAGAAGGAAGGATTGGAAGCGGAATACAAAAAATTCCAGCAGAGAGGCTTAAAACTTGATATGTCCAGAGGTAAGCCATCCCAGGAACAGTTAGACCTTTCGATGGGAATGATGGATGTACTGACTTCCGGTGTTGATCTGACCTGTGATGATGGTACAGACTGCAGAAACTATGGTGTGCTGGACGGTATCAGTGAAGCAAAACAGCTTATCGGTGATATGATCGAATGTAATCCGGACAATATCATCATTTATGGTAACTCAAGCCTTAACATTATGTATGACACCATCTCCCGTTCCATGACGCACGGTGTAATGGGAAATACGCCATGGTGTAAATTAGATAAAGTAAAATTTTTGTGCCCGGTACCGGGATATGACAGACATTTTGCGATCACAGAATATTTCGGCATTGAGATGATCAACGTACCGATGCTTCCGACCGGACCGGATATGGATATGGTGGAAGACCTTGTGAGCAAAGATGAGGCGATCAAAGGTATCTGGTGTGTGCCAAAATATTCCAATCCACAGGGAATCACTTATTCGGATGAGACGGTCCGCCGTTTTGCAAGATTAAAACCGGCAGCAAAAGATTTCCGTATTTACTGGGATAACGCATACTGCGTGCATCATTTATATGATATTAACCAGGATCATCTGATCGAGATTTTAAAAGAATGCAAGAGAGCAGGAAACCCGGATATGGTTTACAAATTCTGTTCTACAAGCAAGATCACATTCCCTGGTTCCGGTGTGGCAGCGATCGCAACTTCTGCCAACAACTTAGAGGATATCAAGAAACAGTTGAAGATCCAGACCATCGGCCATGATAAGGTAAACCAGCTGCGCCATGTCCGTTTCTTCAAAGATATCCACGGAATCACAGAGCATATGCGCAAACACGCAGATTCTCTCCGTCCAAAATTTGAAATGATCCTGGATACATTTGAAAGAGAGTTAAAAGGACTCGGAGCCGGAAGCTGGTACAGCCCGAAGGGTGGATACTTCATCACATATGAGACACTGGATGGATGTGCAAAAAATGTTGTGGCAAAAGCAAAAAAAGCAGGGGTTGTGATGACTCCGGCGGGTGCGCCTTTCCCATATGGAAAAGATCCGCATGATTCTGTCATCCGTATCTCACCATCCTATCCAAGCCTGGAAGATCTTACGACTGCGATCGACATCTTTGTTGTCTGTGTCAAGCTCGCAAGCATTGAGAAGCTTTTAGGAGAATAATAGTAAGTTTTTAACCGCTGAAAAGCAAAAGAAAAAGACCTGTGTGTACAATGTCATGATGTTCGCATGACATAGGTACACGCAGGTCTTTTTTATGAATTATGCCTCAGTGGAAGCATCCTCTGTTCCGTTTTTCCATTTGTTGAATTTCTCGACAACTGCGTCGTAGGTTCTCTGGGAAATATCCGGAAGTTTATCTCCCCATGCTTTGGTTGCCTGTTCGAAACCTTTCTTGAAAGCTTCTAACATAGCGTCTGCCTTGTCAGGATCATCACCGGATAAAGCTTTTGCAAAATCAAGAATACGGTCGGAAGTCTGCTCTACACCCCAGTAACCGTCGTCTGCGATATCTGCCTGTGCCTGTGCTTTCACATCGGCTGATACGGTAAAATCACCTTTTGCAAGGAATTTCCACATATCATCTGCGGTGCCGATCGCAACACCCTGCTTGGTCATCATCTGCTCAACGATGCTGCGGAGCTGTGCAGTGCGCTGCTCTGCGTCAGCTTTTAACTTTGCAACGATCGCTGCGTTGTCGGTCTTGCCTGTTGTTTTATTGGAAGCCTTGTCTGTCCTGGAGTCAGAACTCTTCTCATAAATGACACCGGAAGCTGTCTTGGAAGAAGCTGCCTTTTTCGTTGTCTCGGATGTCTTTTCTGCTGATTTTGTTGTTGTCTGTGTAGATGCTGCTGCGGCAGCAGTCACAGTGTTAATGGAATTGATTGCCATATGATCCTCCTTGTCTGGCGAAGCTGGATGCATTTGTTTTTACAGAAAACAAAATGTTCAGCCACCTGAATGAATAGTTATTAACCTTCCATGGTTCTGTTAATTATATCGGACTGGCAAAGAAAAAAGTTTAGTGCCGATTGACCTTTTGGACATAAAATGATAAGATACTAATTGTATACAAAAAACACAAAAAAAACAAGTTTTATTTTAGGTACAATCAATGCGTGTTAGCGACGATTTTGGTAAGGAGAAACTAACCGATGAAGGATATTTCAGTAAAGGCGCTGGCTAAGATCAATCTTGGGCTGGATGTGGTACGAAAAAGAGAGGATGGTTATCATGAGGTCCGCATGGTGATGCAGACCATTCATTTGTTTGACAGGCTGGAGATCTCGAAGAATACTTCCGGTGAGATCACGATGGAAACGAATCTTTCTTTTTTGCCGACGAATGAGAACAATCTTGTCTATAAAGCGGCAAAGCTTTTGCAGGATGAGTTTGCGATAAAAGATGGCGTGCATGTATGGCTGCACAAGTACATTCCGGTAGCTGCCGGGATGGCAGGGGGAAGCACGGACGCAGCGGCAGTGTTATATGGTATGAACCAGATTTTTGATCTGGGACTGACAAGGGAAGAACTGATGGAGCGCGGTGTGAAGATCGGTGCAGACGTTCCGTACTGCATTATGCGTGGAACGGCTTTGGCAGAGGGCATAGGAGAGAAGCTTTCGAAGCTTCCGCCGATGGTGAAATGTCCTGTTTTGATCGCAAAACCGCAGATCAGTGTTTCTACTAAGTTCGTCTATGACAATCTGAAGTTAGGCTCTGATATGGTACACCCGGATATTGACCGGCTTGTGGCAGATATCAGAGAGAAAGATTTATATAAAATTGCAGCAGATATGGGAAATGTCTTAGAGACAGTGACAATCCCGGCTTATCCTGTGATCGCAGACATCAAAGATCACATGATGGAGCATGGCGCTGTGAATGCCATGATGAGTGGCAGTGGTCCGACGGTTTTCGGTCTTTTTGACAAGGAAGCGACGGCAGTAGAGGCATACGAGGAGATGAAAGCCTCCGGTCTTGCAAAACAGGTATATTTAACGAGTATTTATAATAACGCGCGTAAGTAGAAAGGCATGGTATCAAAGATGACAGAAGATTTAACATTGAATATGGATGCGTATCTTCCGCTGAGAGATGTTGTGTTTAACACGTTAAGAGAGGCTATTTTAAAAGGGGAATTAAAACCGGGCGAGCGGCTGATGGAGCTGCAGCTTGCGGCAAAACTTGGTGTCAGCCGTACACCGATCCGTGAGGCGATCCGTATGCTTGAGCAGGAGGGACTTGCCGTTACGATTCCAAGAAAAGGCGCGGAAGTTGCCAAAATGACGGAGAAAGATATGGAGGATGTCCTTCAGATCCGTGAAGCGTTAGATGAGCTTGCGGCAAAAATTGCATGTGAGCAGATTTCTGAGGAACAGTTAGAAGAGCTGGTTGCGACCATGCATGAGTTTGAGGAATCCACCAAGACAGATAATGTGAAAAAAATCGCAGAGGCGGATGTAAAGTTTCACGATATTATTTACCAGTCAACCGGTAACCCGAAGCTTGTGAATATGTTAAATAACCTCCGGGAGCAGATGTACCGCTATCGTGTGGAATATCTGAAAGATGAGAATAATTATCCGACACTGATGAAGGAACATAAAGACATCGTGGAGGGATTAGTCCGCAAAAACAAAACGCAGGTGACAGAGACAATGCACCAGCATGTGAAGAATCAGGCAGTCGCAGTTAAGGCTATGATCCAGGAGCAGGAATAAGAAGTAACTGCCCGGAGGACAGGAAAATTGCATAAAAAATGGAAAACCGTACAGACTAGAAAGAGGATAAGCATTTTGCTTATCCTCTTTCGTATTAGGGGGAATTAATAGAAAGGAAACAAGCTGGAAATGTCGGAAAATCAGAAATGTCCGGTATCGACGGATTTAACGCAAAATATAGAGGAAATGGAATTTTATTTTCATGACTGTGCGGACATCAAAAAGAAACAGATGAAGCTTGGCAGGAATCAGGATACCGCTTGTTATCTGACCTTTATTGAAGTGTCCGTGGACATGGGAACATCCGCACTCGGAGAGACTTTAAAATACTTAAATGGACTGACAAGAGATGAGATCCTTTGTACACTGCAGGAAAATGCGCTTGGAATTTCGGATGCAACATATTTTCCGACCATTGAGGAGGCTGTGAGCGGTCTGCTCACCGGGGAGGCGATTCTTTTTGTGGACGGTTTTGACCGGGCAGTGAAAATACCGGATGATGGTTATCCGAATATGGGGATCACAGAGGTGGATTCGGAAAAAGTAATCCGTGGCTCCAACGAAGGTTTCTGCGATTCTGTGAAGCAGAATGCGGCGCTGATCCGGAAAAGGATCCGCTCGCCCCGTGTGAAAGTGAGGGGACTGAAGGCCGGGATTAGATCGAACACGAACGTCTACCTTGTGTATGTGGAAGACCTTGCAAACCCGGGACTTGTAAAAGAAATTGAAAAGAGGCTGCAGGATTTCACAATCGATGGGATATTAGACAGCGGAATGTTAGAACAGCTGGCAGAGAAAAAATGGTATTCGCCATTTCCACAGTTTCAGACAACGCAGCGTCCTGACCGGGCGGCCATGGCGGTATTAGAGGGCAGAGTGATCGTGATGTGCGATAATTCTCCGATCGGTCTGATACTGCCGACAGATTACAATTCATTTATCCGTACCAGTGACGATTATTACAGCCGTTTTGAGATTGCGACGTTCGGGCGGATCCTGCGGTATCTCGCATCCTTTTTTGCAATGACGCTGCCGGGATTTTATCTTGCAGTGACTAATTTTCATACACAGATACTTCCAACCACACTACTTTTGTCGTTTGCTGAGGCGAGGCAGGGTGTCCCATTTCCGGCAGTCGTGGAAGTGCTTATCATGGAATTGTCGTTTGAACTTTTGCGGGAGGCGGGCGTGCGGCTTCCCGGTGCGATGGGAAATACCATCGGGATCGTGGGTGGCCTGATTATCGGACAGGCGGCAGTCGAGGCAAATCTGGTCAGCCCGATCGTGGTGATCGTCATCTCTTTTACTGCGCTATGTTCTTTTGCAATACCGAACGAAGAATTTGCCACAGCCTTCCGTATCCTGAAATTCTTTTTTATTGCGGTCTGTGCGTGGCTTGGCTACTTTGGCATGCTGCTTGGGCTGCTTGCGGTGCTCACCCATCTGTCGCATCTGACAAGCTTTGGCATCCCGTATCTCATGCCGTTTGTGGGAGCAGATTTGAACAATTATGAGGATGAGCGGGATTTTATCTGGCGGCAGCCTTTACGGAAATTGCGCAGGCGCCCGGTTTATGCGAACCCGAAGGAGCGGACAAAGCTGACGTTTTCAAAGAAGAGATAGGTTGAGAAAAGTTTTTATCTTAAGATAAATGGAAATCTGATGAAAAAATGCGCAGATGTTAGAAGAGATAGGGGGAAGTATGTTCTCAGAAAACAATCAAATTTCAGGCAGACAGGTGTTCCGACTTCTGACGTATGACTTTCTTGGAATGGGAACGCTGCTACTGCCGACAATGCTTGCAGATACGGCAGGGCGCGACGGGATTTTTTGCATTCTGGCGGGGATTTTGTCCACATTTTTGTACTTGAAATTATTGAGATATCTGTTGAAAGGCATGAAAACAAGTTATCCCGACTTTTTGAAGCAGAAGTGTGGAAAAGTATGCGGTTATGTGCTCTGGGGCGGATATTTTCTGTATTTTATCCTCATGGCTTCGTACACGGCGTATCTGTTTTCCACGCTGATGTTAAATGGGCTTGTGGAAAACGTCAGCTTTTATCTGGTGTTGTTGTTGATATTACTGCTCGCATTTTATGGAATGGCAGGTGGGATCGAGGGCAGGGCAAGAGTGTACGAGATACTGTTCTGGTTTCTGATGATACCGCTTTTTCTGATGTTATTTGCGGCATGCAGGGAGGTGAAGCCTGCCTACTGGAGCCCGGTTTTTGTGGCGGATGGAAAAGAAGTGTTAAGCGGCAGCTATTATGTGCTTTTCTGTTATTCCATGGTGTCGATCGTACTGTTTCTGAAAGAATATGTTGCGGATCGTAAGAAAGGCGTTGGCGCAGCAGAAAAAGCGGTCTGGTTTTCCGGCGGCGTATTTGCAGCACTGTATCTGATCCTGATCGGGCTGTTTGGTGCGGAGGCACTGGCTCAGATGAAATTTCCGGCGGTCACGATGATGAGCCGCGTGCAGGTGACGGGCGGATTTTTGAAACGGACAGATGCTTTTATGTTCAGTATCTGGTTTTTTACGCTGTATGCGATGCTAAACAGCATGGTTTTTTACAGTGGAAATCTGGCTGCAAAAGTGATCCGTGACTGTGGCGGTTATCTGGAAGGAAAAAAGAGAATGCTGCCGTATCTCATTCTGCTGCTTCTGGTGTATGGTGTGGCGGTGCTGTTTTACAGGAATCAGCAGTTTTTGGACTGCGTGACATTCCTGCTGTGGAAGATTGGAACACCTTTTGTCGTTGGCGTGCCGGTACTGCTGTTTCTGACTGGAGAGAGAAAAAAACATAATAAAAAAGTACGTGTGCTGGTGCTGGTATGTTTTTTGTTTGGATGTCTTTTTTTACAGGGGTGTAATGTCGCAGAACTTGAGGATAAGGCATTCCCGGTTCTTTTGAATATCAGAGATCAGGACGATTTCCAAAATGTGTGGCTGAATCATGAGTATGCAGGAAATAAAAAGGTGGATTACAACCATTTGAAAGTGGTGCTCATTGAGAGGTCTTTTCTGGAAAAAGAGGCGGAAGTGGAAGATATGCTATCCATGCTGGAGCAGGAAAAAGAGGTTCCGTGGAACGCTTATGTGATGACGACGGAAAGCTGTGACCGTCTGGCGCAGACAGAGGGAGAACTTGATGTGCTGCTTGGAAATTATCTGGAAGAACTGCTGGAAAACACATCGGGCATTGACCAGAAAGCGTACCCGACGCTTGGCATGCTCTATGAGGAGCGCGCTAATCACTTAGAGACACTTTATATTCCTTTTGTGGATATAGAGGGGGAGCAGTCCGGGGCAGTGGAGGATGATACCGAGAAACCGCAGATTACAGCCTACGAAGTCTGGAAACGTGGAAGGGCGGCGGGGCTTGTCGATACGGATACCGCGCGTGCAGCATTCTTCACGCAGAACTTTGCGGACGATTACACCTTACAACTTGCACCGGAACTTTATGTGAAAGTGGATGCAGCTTCCTGTCGAGTCAAAGAAACGAAAAAAATCGGTGTCGGAGGTCTGACAGAGCAGATTGTTACAGTGACCGTGACCGGAGAAGGCGAAATCTTAAGCGGCACAGTTTCCGCAAGTGAAAAAGAGCAGCTTCTCAACACCCGGATGGAGGACTATCTGAATGCGGCCGCCACACATGCACTTGAGAAAGAAATCGATATTACTAACAGTTACCGGAATCTCGGTGCCGATAACCGCACATGGTATTTTAAGTATCAAAACACTCCTGCCGCTTATGAGAAAGACATCAAAATCCAATATCTGGTAAAAATAAACTGGAAATCGGAATAAATGCAAAGTTTTCGGGAATTATTCAATGTAGGGATAGAAGGTCGATGAGCGAAACTCGAATTTAGGTTATGAAGATTGCGAAAAATGAACAAAAATATTCAAGACACGCTCCCGCTATGTGTCACTCGCAGCGGTACTATATTTCTGTTTATTTTTTGCAATATAACATATTCTATGAGCGAGTTTCGCAAGCAACGACACAGCCTGATAAATATAAATATTATCTACATTTATCTGATTTTGGCAAGTGAAAAGGAGATTTGAATTATGGCAAAAAAATGGATCGGATACATAGGAGTTGGAAGTCTGATGTGCGCTGCATTGGGATGTGGTATTTTGTATACAAGACAGGCGAGACTGCAGCAGACGATTTCGGACAAAGTGCTGCGGTTTCATGTGCTGGCGAACAGCGACAGTGAGGCAGACCAGAACTTAAAACTTGCAGTGCGTGATGCGGTGGGAAGTTTTATGCAGGAAAAACTGGCAGCTGTGGAAAATCTGGAAGAATGTGAGCTGGTTGTGCGCCAGAGCCTCGGTGAAATTGAGGAAGCCGCGGCAGAGACAATCGCAGAAAACGGTTATGACTATGATGTGACAGCGGAGCTGGAACACACTTCGTTTCCGGTAAAAAACTATGGAAGCTACACCTTTCCGGCGGGAGATTACGAGGCACTCCGTATTGTGATCGGAGAAGGAAACGGACATAACTGGTGGTGTGTGATGTATCCTAACATGTGTTTTTCAGACAGCATGTATGAGGTGGTCGATAAGGAAGCAGGAGAAAAGCTGCGTGAAGTACTGACCACAGAAGAGTATGAGAAGGTGCTGGCAGAAGGAGACTATCAGGTCAGAATGAAATATTTTTCGTGGCTGAATCCGTATCTGGAGAAGCTGGCTGAAAACTAAAATAAAGCAGCACACTTATAAGAAAACAATGTTTCAAAAAGCTTACGCTTGCTAAATTATAAGAAACACGCTAATATATGGCTTGAAAAGACAATGACGCGAAACAGAAAAGAGGTTTACATAAATGACAAAAGATGTACTTGTGAAAATCAGTGGTTTACAGTTTGCAGAAGATCAGGATAACGGCCCGGTAGAGATTATCACAACCGGAAACTACTATAAGAAAAATGGAAAGCACTATATTCTGTATGATGAAGTGCAGGAAGGCTTTGACGGAGTGACGAAAAGCGTTATCAAAGTAAATGATGATTTTCTGGATGTCACTAAAAAGGGTGTGACCAATGTGCATATGATGTTTGAGAAAAACAAGAAAAATATGTCATACTACAACACACCGTTTGGAAATCTGCTGGTCGGAATCAACGCCACAGACGTGAAAGTGAATGAGACAGAAGACAACATTGACATCAAGGTCGATTATAAGCTGGAAGTCAATTATGAACATCTGGCAGAGTGCAGCATTTCCATGAATATCATGTCGAAGGATACGAAGGATTTTAGGATATAAGGAGTGCAAGCGAGAAGAATGCATTTATGCATTCGGCGAACGATGAATGTCAATCATGTGCCGTTTTTGCACATGATATGATAATCGTGAAGTTGAGGTAGTATATTATGAAAAATTGTAAAATGGCATTCACAATCGGTTTGGTGTTTGCAATAATGATGTTGGTTGCAGCCTGCACAGACAGCAACAAATCAGACAATCATATATTTGATCATGAAAGTTTGGATGTTGATGAATATGTGTATCCGTCTGATTTTGATCTTGGAGATGATTTAAAGGGCACAAATTCAGAATCTGATGCAGGATTTGAAGAATTATCAGCAATGATCGGAACGTATCATTATACTTCCGATTATGGAACAGGTCGATTAATGATTGAAGCGACAGAGAATGGCATTGATATTTCTGATTATGAATCGGAGGACACCTATAGATTTCTGGCAAATGAAACAAATGTAAAAAATGAAGAGGAAAACAAAGTATATCTGGAATACCCGGCACAGGTGTATAAAGATGATACGGTTATTTTTGAGTATTATATTTTAGAAAAAGCTAGTGATGGAATTGATGTGTATTATAGTCCATCTTCTTTTGATGAAGCTGAATTTTTGTACCACGCTGTCAGGGAAAACTAAAAGAGGATTGCGAGATATCATATGATATGTTATATTTTATTCAAATCAATTTTAACAAAATCAATTTGAATAAAAACAAACCGAATTTGCAGAAAGGTGATTTCTATGTTTATTGGCAGAGAAAGAGAGTTAGCATCCTTAAAAGAATTCTATGAAAAAGACAGAATTGGCATGATCGTTATCTATGGGCGTAGACGTATCGGAAAGTCTACGCTTATTACGGAATTTGTGAAAGATAAAAAAACGATATTTTACACAGCAACAAAAGTTGGAAAACATAGGAACTTAGAATTGTTTTCAAGACAGGTACTGGATGTGCTGATGCCAGGAGTGGAAAACATCAGTTTTAATACGACAGAGGCGGTTTTTGATTTTATCGACAAAAATATTGGTGACGAGAAGCTGGTACTTGTCATAGATGAACTGCCGTATTGGGCAGAAAAAGATGATGCCCTTTTATCCATATTACAGAAATATATCGATACAGTCTGGAATAATAAAAAACTAAAGATCATTTTATGCGGTTCTTCACTCAGTTTCATGGAGCAGAAAGTGCTGAGTGAAAAAAGTCCATTGTTTGGAAGACGTGATTCACAGATGAAACTGGAAGCGTTTAATTATCTGGATTCAGCAAAATTTGTTTCGGACTATTCGAATGAGGATAAAGCAATTTGTTATGGAATTACCGGAGGCGTTGCAAAGTATTTGTCAATGATCGATCCGGCAAAGAGCATGGATGAAAATATTATAAGACTTTTTTTTCAGACAGATGGATACTTATATGATGAGACAAGAAATTTACTGACACAGGAATTTGCAGATGTATCGGTTGTAAATAACATTGTCGAGCAGATTGCATCAGGCGGGAATACGCTTAATACGATTGCGGGAAAAATTGGAGAGAAAGAACAGACAGTATTATATTCACTGGACAAATTGATCAGTGTTGGCCTGATTGAAAAAAAGAAGTGCATTACAGATGAGAAGAATAAAAAGAAAACGCAGTATGTTCTAAAAGATTATATGTTTAAATTCTGGTATGAGTTCATTCCCAAGGCTACCAGCGTGATCGAGATGGGACAGGGAGAGATTTATTATAAAAAGGCAGTAAAACCGGTTTTACATTCTTTTATGGGTTCTGTGTTTGAAGAAATGTGCAGGTACTATACTTTGATGAAAGGCATCATGGGCGAATATGGCTGTTTTATTACATCAGTAGGCACCTGGTGGGGAGTGGAGAATGTAAGAGATAAGAATGGTGAGATAAGATCACAGTCTGCCGATATAGATGTTGTTGCCTTATCTGAGACAGACAAAAAGGCGGTTGTTGGAGAGTGCAAGTTCAAGAATGAAAAGATTGACAAGGGGATTTATGAAACTCTGATCAGAAGAGGAAAACTGATCAATGCAAAATATGAGGTTACGAAGTATATTTTCTTTTCGTTGTCTGGATATACGGACTGGTTTGCGGAATTGACGGATGAGGATGTTTTGCTGCTTACATTGGATTCGCTTTATGAATGAGACACTATAATGATTGCTAGGAAATGCTAACATTTCACACTATCTCAAAGGAGCGCAATCATTATGAGTAAACGTGTTTGTAAAGAGGATCAGATTCAACTGATCATGGAATATCAGTTCGTAGAACATATAGATGATATATGGGATTGTATAGAAGTGAAGTGTGTTTCCGATACAATGGTATCGTGGGCTATACAGAGTTCAGACTTTGTTGAGGTATTGCACTCAGAACTTTTACGTCACAAGATTAAGGAAAAGTGTAAGAACTTAGATGAAAGATATAAGTAAGTTCGCATCTTTTTTTTCAAGAAGAAAAAGTTGTTTAGATGTAATATCAAAACATTAAAGAAAAAAAGCAAAGGAGCAGATGAAAAATGGTTGGTGCTAGAATATAACCCTTTTGGCAGGGGAGGAAGTGGAAGCAGTCATAGCAAGCATACGCAGTTATCTGGAGACAGTCAGGAAGAATGAGATGATCACACGGCAGTTTTTGCTGTCATTAAGGACGGACGTTACACAGATGGTGTATGTATGGCTGTCAGAGATGGGGATTTATGCCAATGCACTTTTTTCAGATAAAGAGAGTGAGAATTACATGCTTGGCGCTGTAAATGGATTTAACGAAATGATGGAGTATGTAGAAAATCTGATGCGGAAAGCGGTTGGATATAAATTATATATCACAAAAGAAGACTCTGTCGCAGATCAGATATGTACATATATTGACAGTCATTTCAGGGAAGAGATACACAGAGATGAACTGGCAGAATTAGTCTATTTGAATACAGACTATATGTCTCGGATGTTCAAAAAAGAAAAGGGAGTATCTATAAGCAATTATATATTGCAGAAAAGGGTAGACGAAGCAAAAAAACTTTTGTGTGGCAGCAGTCTTCCAATCAATACGGTTTCATTACATATTGGATATAGTAATTTTTCCTATTTTACAAAAATGTTTAAGGAGAATACAGGATTGACGCCACTGGAATATAGAAGGAAATTTGGAGAGGGAACACACGTATGACAGAACAGAAATTAACAGAACTTTTGAGAGACATGTCTCTGGAAGAAAAAGTAAATCAGATGAGTCAGGTGACAGGAGGATTTTTTAATGGTGAAATCGTTGTCACAGGTCCTATGGCGGATAAGGGATTTACAGAAGACAATGTAAATCTTGCAGGATCAGTCATCGGATCCATGGGCGCTGAAACCCTGAAAAGTATACAAAAAAACTATATGGAAAAGCATCCGCACCATATTCCATTACTGTTTATGCTAGATGTCATAAATGGTTATAAGACGGTGTTTCCAATTCCGCTTGCGCAGGGAGCTTCCTTTGAACCGGAATTGTCAGAACAGTGTGCATCTGTGGCAGCAAAGGAGGCTTCGGTCAGCGGACTTCATGTGACATTTGCACCTATGACAGATCTGGTAAGAGATGCAAGGTGGGGACGTGTCATGGAATCAACGGGAGAAGATCCTTACCTGAACAGTCTATTCTGTGCAGCAATGGTGCGTGGATTTCAGGGAAACAGCCTGAAAGATAACTATGCAATTGCAGCATGTGTCAAACATTTTGCAGGATATGGTGCACCGACAGCAGGGAGAGATTATAATACGGTAGAACTTTCAGAATATACATTCAGAGAGTTCTATCTGCCATCGTATCAGGCGGGAATAGATGCAGGTGCAGCTCTTGTTATGACATCTTTTAATACAGTTAACGGAATCCCGGCAACCGGAAATAAAAAGTTGATGCGGGACATTTTAAGAGAGCAGATGAAGTTCGATGGTGTACTTATATCAGACTGGGCAGCCATCGAGGAGACCATTTATCACGGATATTGTGCAGACAGAGAAGAAGCAGCAGTGCGTGCAGTGGAAGCAGGCGTAGATATTGACATGATGACAGGAATTTACAGTGAAAATCTGTGTCAGATGGTCAGGGATGGAAAAATAAGAGAAGAGCTTATAGATGAGGCATGTCTTCGTATTCTGCGGCTTAAAAATAAGCTGGGACTCTTTGAGAATCCATATAAAGATGCAGATCAGAAAAAAGAAAAGGAATATATTTTATGTGAGGAGCACCGGAATCTGGCGAGGGAAGCTGCAAAGAAATCTTTTGTTTTGTTGAAAAATGAGGAACATATTCTGCCTTTAGATCAACAGAAAAAGATCGCCTTTATTGGTCCGTATGTAGATAACAGAAACCTGTTTGGTGCCTGGTCATTTATCGCAGATGCAAAAGATGTTATGACGCTGCATGAGGCAGTACAGGAACAGTACGTTTCAGAAAACAGTACATTTTGCCAGGGATCACCAATGTTAGGGGCGGATGTATGTCTGGAAGGATTTGGAGAACAGCAGCAGCAATCTTATACGCAGGAGCAGGAGGATCATATGCTGCGTGAGGCAGTACAGGCAGCAAAAGAGGCAGATATTGTTGTACTTGCAATAGGAGAAGACCGTTTACAGTCGGGTGAAGCAACCAGTAACGCAAATATCAGAATCCCTGAGGTACAGGAAGCATTGCTTGATAGAATTGCGGAAGTCAATCAAAATATTGTAGTGGTTTTATTTTCAGGACGCCCGTTAGACATACGTGAAATAAACAAAAAGGCAAAAGCCATCCTTCAGGTGTGGCTGCCTGGAACAGAAGGAGCGAGGGCAATTGCGGACACTTTATTTGGAAAATATAATCCAAGCGGAAAACTGCCGATGAGTTTTCCATACTGTGTAGGACAGGTACCGGTACATTATAATGAATATTCAACAGGACGCCCACATGTAGAAGGCAAAGATAAAGACAGATTCCGCTCGAAATATCTGGATATTCCAAATGAGCCATTGTATCCATTTGGATACGGTCTGAGTTACACAACATTTGAGGTATCAGATATTCATTTGGATCGGACATGGATGGATACATCGGGACAGATCGAAGCGGAGGTAACTGTAAAAAATACAGGAAATTGCACGGGAACAGAAACCCTGCAGCTTTATATCCATGATATTGCGGCTTCTGTAGTGCGTCCGGTCAGAGAATTGAAAGATTTTAAGAAGGTTACGCTTCGTCCGGGAGAGGAAAAGAAGGTAGTTTTTACCATAACAGAACAGCAGCTTCTTTTCTTGACGGAGAATGGAATCTATGAGAGCGAAGCAGGAGAATTTGAAATATTTATCGGAAAAGATAGTTCGACAGATAATAAAGCTTCCTTTGTATTGAAGAAATAAGGAAGAAGTGAAAAAAGGCTTCCAACCCATCCGGGCTGGAAGCCTTTCCCATTCATTCTTATTTTGTCTTAGATTTCTTAGCGGCCTTTTCTTCATTCATGGATTTTTTCTCTTTCTGAAGTTCTTTGTTGGCGCTCTCAGCTTTTCTCTTTAACTTGGTTCTCCAGCTTACTTTGCCTTCCGGTTTCTCTAATGGACCGCGGACACCGGTAACTTTCGTGATATAAATACCACTTACTGTAGCTTTGACTTCTTTTTTCACAGGGATCATATCAAAACATGCATCATCAGCGATCAGAGTCATAACCTTTGGTCCGACCTTAGCCTTTACGATCGGAAGCTTGGAACGGCGCATAAGCTTTGGTGTCTGGTCAATGACTGCCTGTGGCAGACCGGACTGGTTTAGACGCATTCTCTTCTTATCAATAATCAACATGGTAACAGTCTGTGCAGTTGCAGCAAGCTGTGCATCCTGCTCGTCTTTTCTCTTCTGAGCTTTCTTTCCGAGAAAATATAAAGCAATTGTTGCAGCAATAAGCACTGCTAAAATAACTAATAATACAATTGTTACTGGACTCACAACGAAAATCCTCCCTAATTTCAAATTCGTGTTTTATTGTAGCATTGATTTTTGGAAAAAGCAATGTGATTTTGGGGAAATACCTTTTATTTTAGGGAAAATTGTGATATGTTATAAAAGTTAGACGGCAGACTCCGTCTTTTGGATTTCCGGCAGAAAAGCCGGAAAAGGAAATGAGGAAAAGAAAGGTAAGATTAAATGAAAAAGAGAGTGTTAGCACTTTTATTGTGTGTATCCACAGCGATCAGCATGACAGGATGCGGCAGCAAAGGTGAATCAGTTGAGGCAACGGAAGCAGTAGAGAACACCGAAAGCACAGAAGAGGTGCCGGCAGTTCCGCTTGCACAATATGATCTGAAGGGATCGGATTATGTGACATTGTGTGACTACAGTGCAATTCCGGTTACGATTTCAGGAGATTATGATGTCACAGATCAGGATGTGCTTGATTATGTGGAAAAGATTTTTACACAGGGCGGACCTTTTTATACGGCTGATCCGGACAAGACAACAGTGGAAGAGGGCGACATTGTAAACGTAGACTATGTCGGAAAATTAGACGGTGAGGCGTTCAGCGGTGGAACAGCAGAGGATCAGAATATTGATGTGTCCAACAATTCTTCCACAAGCGGTTCCGCTTACATTGATGGATTTACAGACGGACTGATCGGTGCATCAGTAGGCGATGTGATCGATTCTAATGTGACGTTCCCGGATGAATACCCGAATAACCCGGATCTTGCCGGAAAAGAAGTTGTATTTACGTTTACGGTCAATTCTATCCAGAAGGAAGTGACCATGGATACGATGGATGATGAATTTGCATCGAAACAGTTTGGTGCGGATTCCGTGGATGGAGTGTACAAGCAGGTACGCCAGTATCTGGAGTCCAGCGCAGAGAGCACTCATAAAAATGATATTTATTCCGCATTGGAGGATTATCTGTTAGAAAATTGTACCGTTGATATGCCGGCAGATTACAGATCTGATGTGATCGAAGCGATCCGTGCCAATTTCATTGACCGTTATTGCTCCGGGGATGAGAGCCAGATGGAAACGGTACTCAGCTCTTACGGCTATACAGAAGAGAGCATCGAGCAGGAATGGTCTGACAGTGTGGAGAGCAGTATCAAGTTAGAACTGATCGTAAAAGCCATTGCAGAAAAAGAAGATATCCAGATTGACGATACGGAGTTTGAAGATTATGTAAGCACGATCGTAAGCAGCGGCGGTTTCGGTGATGCTGATACGTTATATAGTAACTATGGTTATGGCGATTATGTTTACGGAAAGAATCAGATCCGTGTGATTTATCTTGCAGGATTAGTTTTAGATAAATTGGCAGAGACAGCAGAGGTTACGGAGAACGCAGTAGAAGAAACGACAGAGTCTGTGGAAAGTACAGAATCCGCAGACAGCACAGAAGAATAAGAAAACGATACCGAAACAGAGGTATGAGATCATAAAAGAGTCGACAGACGTTGATGAGAGAAAGGGAGAGTAGAAAAATGGAATTAGTAAATGTAAGAGATTTATTCCGCAGACAGGATGAGTATGTGGATCAGACCATCGCGATCGGTGGCTGGGTGAGAAACATCCGTAACTCCAAAAACTTTGGATTTATCGTGGTAAACGACGGAACTTTTTTTGAGCCGGTCCAGGTTGTTTATTCCGATGTTCTGGAAAATTTTGAAGAGGTAGAAAAATTAAATGTCGGAGCAGCGATTATCGTTACCGGTAAATTAGTTGCAACTCCGGGCACAAAACAGCCATTTGAGATTCAGGCTGAAAAAGTGGAAGTAGAAGGTCCTTCTACACCGGATTATCCATTGCAGAAGAAAAAACACAGCTTTGAGTACCTGAGAACCATCTCTCATTTAAGACCGAGAACTAATACTTTTGAGGCTGTATTCCGCGTGCGTTCCCTCTGCGCTTATGCAATCCATAAATTTTTCCAGGAGAGGGATTTCGTGTATGTACACACACCACTGATCACCGGAAGTGACTGTGAGGGTGCAGGTGAGATGTTCCAGGTAACGACTCTGGATATGA
>ERZ773245.1231-NODE-1231-length-19527-cov-9.610518_pt1 | contig 19527 bp, 18 predicted proteins | sample MGYA00580988_ERZ773245 | MGnify/ENA primary metagenome ERZ773245 (study PRJEB29015, sample SAMEA2737792) | human gut metagenome | biome: human gut; feature: human-associated habitat; material: faeces | place: China | collected 2012 ... | reverse complement strand
CGCTCCTCATAACTCTTTGTTGATCTTGCCATAAATATCATCGTCCTTTCTTTTTTCTACCAAACATAAGTTTCCTGTTGTCTGTCAGACGAAGTACATGGTATAATCTGCTTGCGTGTAGGTATATCATGGCTTCGGTCTGATAAAACCTTTGGCGGTTTCTTCGGGAACCGCCTTTTTAAGTGGAACCGTTTCTTGTGACGGCTTTCACATTTCCTTTATCCCTTAAGTCCCTGCCCTCATTGGCTTCCATGAAAAGTTCCAGCATATCCGTTTTAATCAGGACTTTCCTCCCGACCTTTAATACCGGAAGTTTCTTCCACTCCACCAGTTTTCTCAGGGTGTTCCTGCCGATTCCCGTATAATCCGCAGCTTCCTCAATAGATAAGGCAATCTTTCTTTGCGTCATGTGACCACCTCCTTATAAATTGCATTATGCAATTTCTTTTGTGCTGTCAGTATAGCGTGTTTATATCATCTTGTCAAGCATTACGAAATTATATTGTTTATTGTTTAATTGCATATTGCAATATTGTTTGTTATGTGGTATAGTAATGACATACCGAAAAAGGAGGCACATCAGCATGAAAGATAAAGAATTACGCAAGCTGATCGGTAGCAGGGCAAAACAGCGCCGTACAGAATTGAATCTGACACAGCCTTATATCGCTGAAAAGATGGGTGTGACTGCATCTACGATTCAGAGATATGAAGCCGGAACGATTGACAATACAAAGAAAATGGTGCTGGAAGGTCTTTCAGAAGCTCTCCATGTATCTGTGGAATGGCTCAGAGGGGAAACGGACGAATATGAAACCGACATTACGGATAAAAGAGAATTACAGATTCGTGATGCCATGACGGATATTCTCAAACAGTTACCTCTTGACCTTACGAAAACAGAAGATGCTTTTTCCAAAGACCTACTGCTGTTAATGTTGAAACAATATGAACTGTTTTTGGATTCGTTCCAGTTCGCCTGCAAGAATTACAAAGGCAATACCAAAGAAGCGGACATTGCAAAAGTAATGGGGTTTGAATCGAATGATGAATATAACGAGATCATGTTTCTCAGGGAGATCACCCATACTGTCAACGCATTGAATGACATGGCAGATATTGTAAGGCTCTATTCCAAGAAACCGGAAACAGCAGAACAACGGCTTGCAAATCTTTTATCCGAAGTTATGTACGAGGATTCTGAATCGGTATAGTAAGATAATCGGAGTTATGATATACTTACACGCAAGAAGCATTTCAGCAGTTCCGATTGTCTGATATCGAAAGGAGACATACGATTATGGCAAAAGGATCTGTTAGAAAGAAAGGAAAGAAATGGTACTACCGCTTCTATGTAGAGGACGCAAGCGGCAAAATGGTTCAGAAAGAATATGCCGGAACCGAAAGCAAAAGTGAGACAGAAAAACTTCTCCGCAAGGCACTGGAAGATTACGAAGATAAGAAATTTGTTGCAAAAGCAGATAACCTTACCGTAGGTGAACTTCTGGACATGTGGGCAGAAGAAGAACTGAAAACCGGAACACTCAGTAATGGCACAGTGGAAAATTATCTCAGTGCAATCCGTTGCACTAAGAAACACCCGATTGCAGACCGTAAACTGAAAACAGTTACTGCCGAACATTTACAGGCATTTCTTGATCTGCTTACATTCGGTGGCGAATTTCCAGACGGAAAAGTGAGAAAAGGATACAGTAAAGATTATATCCATTCTTTTTCCGCAGTGTTGCAGCAGTCATTCCGTTTTGCAGTATTTCCAAAACAGTTAATCAGTTTCAATCCGATGCAGTATATTAAGCTGAAAAAACAGGCAGAGGAAGTTGACCTCTTTTCCGATGATGAAGTCGAAGATGGCACACAGCCGATTTCACATGAGGATTATGAGCGACTTATCAAGTATCTGGAAAAGAAAAATCCACCTGCGATCCTGCCGATTCAGATTGCATATTATGCAGGACTTCGCATCGGTGAAACCTGTGGTCTTACATGGCAGGACATCAACCTTGAAGATCAATGCCTGACCATTAAAAGAAGTATCCGTTACGACGGTGCAAAGCATAAAAATGTGATTGGAACGACCAAGCGAAAGAAAGTAAGGATTGTTGATTTTGGAGATACGCTGACTGAAATATTGAAAGCAGCAAGACGGGAACAACTGAAAAGCCGGATGCAGTACGGGGAACTTTACCACCGCAACTACTACAAAGAGGTGCATGTGAAAAACAGGGTGTATTATGAATACTATCACCTTGACGGAACACAGGAAGTCCCGGCAGATTATAAAGAAATATCCTTTGTCTGCCTCAGACCGGATGGCAGTCTGGAACTGCCGAGTACACTCGGCATTGCTTGCAGGTCAGTATCAAAAAAGCTGGAAGGATTTGAAGATTTTCACTTTCACCAGTTACGACATACCTACACCAGCAACCTGCTCTCGAATGGAGCTGCTCCGAAAGATGTACAGGAACTGTTAGGACATTCCGATGTCAGTACCACAATGAACATTTACGCTCACTCAACAAGAAAAGCAAAGCGGGATTCCGCAAGACTTCTTGATAAAGTAGCGAGCAATGCTTAAATAAAAATCCATGTTCCTTAAATTGGAACATGGATTTTGTGGTAATGGGGTAATTAATAATTTATATTTCACATGCTACATCATATGCTGATTTAATAGCATGATCAATATTACTTGGACGTTCTCCAGCACAATCACCAATATAGTGAAGTGGGAGAGGACAATCAGAAAGCTCTGGAAGGTTCTTTCTTGCACCAACAGCCATTACAACAAAGTCTGAAGCAATTTCTTCTGTTGATGTATTGTCGTCTATTGTTTTTTCAACAACTACAGAATCATCTTTAATTTCTGATAATTTTGCAGATGTTACTATTTGAACATTATAATGCTCTAATTCCCTCATTAGAGTAGGTAAAATAGTGTTACTTTCTTCTTTTGCAATCTGATCCATCATTTCAATAATTGTAACCTTACATCCGCGTGAAGCCAGATATTCAGCGGTTTCAACACCTACAAGACCACCACCGATTACAGAAACATTACCGAATACGATTTCTTTCTTGGCAAGTACATCCCATGCACTTGCTACAGTTGGAAGATCTTTGCCAGGAACAGGGATTATTGCATTGTTTGCTCCTGTTGCCACAATTACTTCATCGAATGAATTATAATCCCGTGATGTGAATTCTTCACCTAGCCTGAATGTAACATCTAATTCAGGAAGTACATTTGTATAATAATTAATGCTTCTCATCATTTCTTCTTTTCTTGGAGGTACACTAGCAATAAGTAACTGACCACCAATCTGAAGTGATTTCTCAAATATAGTTACATGATGTCCTCTTAATGCGGAAACACGTGCAGCTTCAAGTCCAGCAATACCAGCACCAATAATTGCTATATTCTTTGTTGATGCTGCAGGAGTAATCTGACGAGATCCTTCGTAACCATTTTCAGCATTAAGTACACAACTTAAGAAAGCACGATTCTGAATATTATCTGTACATCCCTTATTGCACATCATACATGTTCTGACATTACAGCAATGTCCATCTGCACATTTGTTTGCAAAGTCAGGGTCTGTGAGAAGAGAACGACCTAATCCAATAATATCAGCAGAACCATTTGCAATAACTGCTTCGGCAGCTTCTGGTGTAACGATACGGCCTACTACAGATACAGGAATAGATACAAACTCTTTGATTTTTTTAGAATAAGAAACCATAAATCCGTATGGCTGTGTTCCCATGGCAGGGATTGTATCACCCATATTTCCAGTATGGTTAGCCTGTGCAACATGTAGTGTGTCAACACCGCAAGCTTCTAATTCTTTAGCAAAAATGCAAGCTTCATCAAGTGGAAGACCACCTTTTCCTCTAAAACTATTTTCTCCAAGAGGAGTAACTATAGGAAGCTTGTAGTCGATAACCATGTCAGGTACGATTGTTTTTAATCTTTTTACAAGTGTTAATGCAAAACGTATACGATTAGCCAGGTCACCGCCATATTCATCAGTTCTATGATTTAAAATAGGAGAGCAAAGAGAACCAACAAGACGGTCTCCATGTACTTCAATACAATCAACACCAGCTTCGTGTGCTAAGATAGCACAGTTTTCCATATGCTTTATTATTTCATCAAGTTCTTCTGCAGTTACTTCATTTACAAAGTGCTGCATATCATGGTGAAGTTTAGCTCTTGCTTCCTGCATTTTGCCCTGATGGAACATATCGTTTAAAGCTTTGACATTGTAGTCAGGATGGAATAACTGAATTCCAAGCTTTGCACCATTTTCATGACATGCGTCAGCAAGTTTTTTGAAGCTTTGAACCTGCTCAGGTGAATAAAGCTTTGGTGTAGGAGAGAATGTTGGAAGTGGTGCAACATCTCCAATTACTATATATCCGACACCGCCTTTTGCGAGACGCTCGTAAAAACGAAAACTTTGTTCTCCAATTGAACCATCTTTTTCCTCATATCCTGTTGTAAGTGGTGGGAACATAATACGGTTTTTAAACTCAATATTTCCAACTTTTATAGACTCTAATAATTTCATTGTTCATACTTCCTTTCAAATTGAATATACTATTTAAGTGGTGTTAAAAACTCTAACATTAATTTGTCTAATTCTGCTCTTGCAAAAGCACTGGCAAAATTGTGATTAGCGCCTTCAATTGTTTTATAATTGCATTTTCCATTGTAAAGTGACTCATATCTATGGCATGTTGCATCATCTACCAAATCATCTGCAGTTCCTCTTATAAGGAGGACTGGTCCATTGTATCCTTCTGCTGACGAGAATGGCTCATAATTAAATAAATCATGATTAAAAGATGTTGGGAAAGTGAGTCCTTCAATATCGGCCTTGGTGATCCCCTTAGCTTCCATGGCTTCAGCACGATCCTTACATCCAAACCACATTCCAGCACCTGGACACATAAGCATGAGAGCATAAGGATTAACAATAGGAGCGGCAGTAGCAGCTGCGTATCCTCCCATACTCTGACCAGATAAGATAATCTTATCTGGATTGGCAAAATCTTGTGTTTTAGTCCAGTTTATAATATCCTCGATATCGTGTAGGATACCTGTAAAGGTCATGTCCTCGAATTCACCATCACTTTCACCATTTCCGTATAAATCAAAACGGACACTGGCAAATCCATGTTCAGCTAATAATCTGGCTGTGTGCGTATAAATACTTTTGTAACCGCTTTTATTCCCTGTAAAGCCATGTACATTTACAATAGCAGGAAATCTTGTGCCATCTTCTGGAATGTTAACTATTCCGCGTAAGATGTGTCCATCACGGTTTGTGATTTCTACTTGTTTTGTCAATTTAAAATACCTCCATTTCTAATTTTATTCTGCAGTAGTAGCATTTCGCTTGTCAGCTAAATCCTGTAACATTTCAGCTGTTTTCTCTTTTGTAAGAGGGTAGATAAATTTTAATACCAGAACAGCTAATAAATATCCTACAACATATAAACCTGTATATGTTTTCCAAAGACGTCCTGAGAATGCTTCATTCTGGACAGCTTCATTAACCTGGAATCCAGCAATTGCAAGTGCAAAACTACTCATACTTCCTGATACAGCATTAGCAAGTTTACGGAAGAATGTATATGCCGAATATACAATTCCTTCATTACGTTTTCCTGTCTGAAGTTCTTGATAATCAATTGCATCATTTACAAGTGCCCAAACTAATACTTGGAAACCACTTACTCCAAGATAGCAGATTCCGTTGATGATAATAAAGAGCAAAGGATTTTCAAGTGGGAAGAAGAATAAAATAGCATAAACAACAACTGAGAAAGTTGCACTGTACATAATCCATTCTTTCTTTCCAAATTTCTTAGCAACAAATTTTGTGCCTACGAATGCAATAAGTGACCAGAGTACACTTAACATACCTGAAACTGCCATGATGGCAACATTTCCAAAATAATCGCGGAATAAATAAGTATTTAATCCGTTAACCATACCTGCTCCAACAATACCGATAAAGCTTGATAACATAACTCCGAGTAATGCTTTGTTTTTAGTAATATCTTTAATTACCTGGAAGTAGTTAAACTTTTCTTTTTTCTCAACAACTGGCTCTGTAATAATACGCTCTTTACACCAATGAGATGTAAACATAAGACAGATTAATCCAATAACTGCACAGATTGCTGACATAATAAGGAAATGGCTAGGTACTGGCTGGTTATCTTTATATAAGAATAATGGTCCAGCAATAACGATAACTGTCATAAAAATTGTACCACCAAGACTTCTGAAACGAGAAAGGTCAGTACGTTGGTTAACATCATCAGTCATTACACTTGAAAGACTACCAAATGGAACGCTGACACATGTGTACATAATTTCGTAAACAATATATGTAATGAACATATAAGCAATACGTGCACCATAAGCGAAATTGCTTACGTTAACAAATCCTAATATACAGAGTACTGCAGTTGGAAAAGCAAAGAATTTAATCCAAGGAATAAATTTTCCTTTTCCTTTGTTTTTGTGGCTATCAACAAGTGCACCAATTAAAGGGTCATTTATAGCATCCCAAAACTTTGTAATAAGCATAAGGATTCCTACGTGTACTGGATTAACTTTTAATACCAGTGTATAAAAAATAGCAAGATACATGGCACGGAACTGCTCAGTACAGCAACATCCCAAATCGCCAAGAGTGTAACCAATTTTGTCCTTCATGGAAAAAGGTCTTGTTTCTTTCATGATAATTTACCTCCAAACATTTATATTGTTTTAGTAGCTACAATCTTATTATATTGGGGTTATGCTGATATCCATATACAAATATTGCTTGCAAACTACGAAAAATTGATATATTGTATATTTTGACGAAATGAACAAAAAATATAATAGGAAAGTGTACAAAATAGACATATGAAAAAGCAAGGCTACAAAATGGAATATTTGAAAATATTGGATAGTGCCCAGCGAAGCTTTGGGCAAAAGGAGAGCTATACAATTGTATTTATAGCTGGTGGGATAGGGTATATGCACCAGGAGGATGATAATATTGTATGTACTATGGAGGATTTGATATTTATTAAGCCAGGTAATAAAGTAAAGCTTGAATATCGTAAAAATAAGTATCCTCTTGAAGTTTATGTTCTTTATATAGGTGGAGAACTTTTAAGGAAATTGTCAGATGAAGAAACAAGACTTGATGAAGCGTTTGATTTTGTTCCGTATCAAGTTAAGATTGTTCATTCTGAGACTGAATCGGCTATGCTTATAAAGAATATATCCAAAAAGCTCTATTCGATGAATAATGAGCCGCCTAAATTTGCCCGCTCATTATACGAGAAAAGCCTATTAACTATGATTCTTGTACTTGCACTTCGCTCATCTGTTCAGGAGGATGTACAGATTAAGACGAATAAGAAAAAACACGTTGTAATGGATGATATTTTTATTTATATCAGAGAACATTTGACAGAAGATATCTCGTTGGAGTGCTTGGAAAATGAATTTCATATAAGCCGTTATCATATAGTAAGAGAGTTTAAAAAATTGACAGGTGAGACACCTCATTCATACATTGTAAAGAGCAAACTTGATTTATGCCGCCATTATATAGAGCAGGGGAAAAGTATTCATGAGGTATATGAGCTTGGTGGATTTGGAGGGTATAATCATTTTTTTAGAGCATTTAAGAAAGAATATGGTGTTACTCCAATGCAATATTACAAAGATTTAAAGATTGACAGGAATGAAAAGTAATGATTGTGTTTGTAGAATAAAGCAAATAAGGGGCTGTCGCTTTAACGATTGAAAATCGTTAGGGTACCAGCCTCTTTTTCCTATAAAAATACGATTTTTAAGTTACTATTTATTAAAATGAATGGGATGTGCCCCAAATTGGCGTACTTTAATAAACCTATACAGGTTTTAAAAATTTTTATTTTGATATTTCTAAATTCAGGCACTTTTTAAAGGAAATAAATATGTTCCTGTCTTCCCGTTCTGAATCTTATTATGAAGTTTATTTATGTTTCTTGCAATTGCTAAAAGAGTACTTTCAGCGAGTACATTCGCAGTCCCTTTGCTTAGGTATCTTCTGAACTGAATGTCCTGTTTTATGTCTCCAAATGAGTCTTCAGCCTGAATGCTCCGGTTCATCCGATACAATACCCCTTCATCAGATATGATTCGTTCCAAATCCTCTTTTCTGTGTTTTATAAATGTTTTTGCAACTTGTAATACCTTGGTTCTTTCTCCTAATGGCGTTTTGCAGTTATTACCTTTTATGCAGTCACTCTTGTAAGGGCAGTCGCTGCAATTCTCACATGTGTAGATAGTTTTTTCACTCACATATCCTGTTTTAGTTTTATTGTGTCTTATATGTGATACTGTAAGTTTCCTGTTATTCTTACATGTATAAAAATCGGATATTTTATCGTATTCCATGTTTTCTATCTTTCCAATATCATTCTTGTATTTCCTTGTTTTTGATATCTCATAATTAGCCGGCTTTATGAATGCTATCTGATTATTAGCTTCAAGAAACAGATAGTTTTCCTCGCTCTCATAACCAGCATCTGCAGTTATGTTCTTATATTTGAATTTTAAGTTATGTTCAGCATCTTTAAGAGCATACAGCTTCTTGCGTAGTCTCTTTAAATGTTTGATTTTTATTACATTTCCATAAACTATTTTTATGTCATAGAGTTGTTCACATTCAGCTACAAAATCAGCTAACTTAATTAACAGTTTTGCCTGATTTTTTGTAACGGCTTTTTTCCACACGAAAGTATATTTATTGGCATCTGCCTCAATCTTGGTACCATCAATAAAGATAGTTTCACCAGATATTTCACCTAAATCAAAAAGGATATTTGAAACTTCTGCGAGAATACGCTTAGAACAAGGGGCAAAATGAATGCTTCTGAATCCTGCAAGTGTTGCATGATCAGGTGCAGAATGCCCTTCTAAAAGAAACATGAAATTGATATCTCTTTTGCAGTTTAATTCCATAGAACGGGATGAATAATCGCCATTCATGTAAGAGTATAAAACAATCTTCAAAAGTGTTCTTGGCGATAAAGAATTTATTCTATCATAAGTAGAATATAGATCAGTCAAATCCATCTCCTCTACAAACTGACTGAGTAACCGCACAGAATCATTCTTAGGAATAATTGTTTCTAATTTGAGTGGAAGTTTTAGTTGATATCCACTCTGATTTAACGTATAATCTTTTTGTAATTTATTATGTAATAGCATACTAATATTTTACCATAAATCCCAGGTTTTTCGAAGCCTGGGATTTATTTTTTTAGGTTATATACCACCTTAACATAAAAGAAGGGGCACCGCACTAATTTCTTAGTGCGACAGCCCCATCTTATACCTATATCTAAAATCCTGGTTTCACTTCGTATAACTTGCCATCAACCTTAAGACTAACCGCACATAACGCTATGCATCCACGCTTAATACGTATGCCTTTTATCCTTTCAGCTGCCTGGACTGCCATATTTCCACCATACTTTCCATCACCAGCAACCGGCATGTTTCTTGAAGCAAGCTGGACACGTATCTGATGATGTCTGCCTGTTATAAGATGAATATCCAGCCTTGATATGTCTGCTTCTTCATCATAAGAAAGAAGCCTGTACTTAAGTCTTGCTTCCTTAGAACCCTCCGTTCCTTTTGAAACTACCGATGATTCATTATTCTTTGCATCTTTTATAAGATTATCCACAAGTTCGCCCTCATCAGAATCTGGTTTTCCACATACAAGCACCTGGTAATGTTTACATAGTGTTCCTTTTTGCATAAGTAAAGACAATCTTGCTGCTTCCTTTTTATTCTTAGCCATAAGCACAAGCCCTGATACAGGACGGTCAAGTCTGTTTATTATAGCTGCGTAAGCTTCTTCACCCTTGCTTTTTCTATATGTAAGAACTTCACTTACAAGATCCATCTCAACTAATAATTCCAATACTCTTAATCCACTTTGTAAAAAGTACTTTCCACTCACCAGTCTGTGCAAAATCATCACCACAGCCATAACCATGGCCACCTGTTCTGAATATATGAAGTTCAGCACTTACCCCGGCTTTTCTTGCTGCCATATAAAAGCCCACACTGTTCTCAGACAATGTTGTTCTGTCATCATCCGTTTCACATATAAATACTGGCGGCATATCCGGTCTTACAAGCTTATCCGGATTATACTTATGCAGTATCTTTGCCTTACTGTCACTGATTCTCTCAAGCACCTGTTCCTCAGACATATATCTTTTGCCTGCTTCAATACAATCGTCAATACTTATAACCGGATATGAACAAACAGCAAAATCTGGTCTTGCTGATAGTTTATCATATTCATCCTTATACTTATAATCCGCATACACATCACTTTCATACGCTGTTGATAATAACGCTGCCATAAAGCCTCCTGCTGAAAAGCCCATAACGCCTATCTTAGCTTCATCTATACCGAATTCCTGCGCCCTTCCTCTTATAACTCTCATTGCGCGCATAGCATCTATAAGTGGGACATCCTCTGCATTATCATGTTCATCTGATGGAAGTCTGCATTCAAGAACAAATGCACCTATTCCCATACTATTAAGCCACTTTGCAACATCTTCACCTTCAAAGTTGTATACAAGGCGTCTGAACGCACCTCCTGGAATAATCAATACTGCCGGAATCCTTTGTCTGTCTGTACTGTTACCAATACCATCAGGTATATAAGGAACAATATCCGGATCTGTAATGTTCTGCACTATATGCTTTACTCTTCCATCTGGCATATCTTCAGTGTAATATTTTCTTGTAAGCTTAAGGTTCTGCGAACCCGGAGCCCCATGCTCAAACAGCCTTATCTTGTTTACTGGTGTCTTAAACACCTCATTCTGCGTATCTGTCATATCTACTCATCCCTGCTCTCAAGAAACAAAAGCTTATTAGCCTGTATGCTCAGCTCATCATAATGCATAAGCATATCACTCTCTTCATATTCTTCCGGAATCACTTTATAGCCTTCAAACCTTATAAGATTCTTGAAATATTCTTCCACATCTGCTGTCTGCTTAACAACAACCTCACTGAATGCCACTCCCTCTTCTGACTCCTGAAAATCTGGTCTGTAAAGAAGCTCACCGGTAATTATATTTTCTTTATTGGCTACAAATACGGCTTTGGCATAATATTTGTTACTGTCCGTTGTCGCAAGACGTATTCTTCTTAGTGGTGCCATCGTCTTATCATTCATGGCATTCGCTTTCCTGACTTCTTCTGAATCAAAATATTCCTTTTCAATTATCATATTTAACCTTCTTTCTGTCATATAAATCACTCATAGTTTTACAATATCCAAAACAGGACGATATATTTAAGGTTCTTATGGATATATGTTCTAAACAGGCTTTTGTATCAGGGGAAACTTTTTTTCCATTTTTTAGTCCCCAAAATGGAATTTATTTTTTCACTTTCTTTTCCCCAGTTTTGCATTAAATAAATTCATTTTCTTCTTTTCACCTTGCTTCTTTTTGAAAAATTAGATTTCCTTTTTATGATGAATTTCGGAAAATTAGATTTGCGTGATACAAAGAAGTAATTGTCTACCACAATGCTAACTCACATAGTGCTAAACGTCAATTATTTCTTACCATTATATTTCATCTGGTCTGACTTCTGTTGAATTAACTTCACGCACCATCTGCATCATATAATTTTTATTCATATCACCATTATCAGGAACTAATATAAGTTCGTGTATGCTGCTTGGTAAAACATATATCAACTGTTTCCTTTGGTATGTTTATTCCTTCATCTGCAATCTTCTCGGCAATTCTTCTTACAACTCCTGGTTTTATAATCTTCTGTTTCATTTGTCCTCCTTTAATTAATACCATGAAATCAACATTTCAAATTAGCCTTCTATATACGGCTTTAAAATGTGTATATGGCTCAAATTTAACTTTTTATGCTTTATATAATTTTAGGGAACATTCCTAGTTATATTAATCAGAAGTGTTCCCTATTTTTTACGATTTTTGAATATCAAAAAAGAGAGACATACATTACTGTACATCTCTCTTCTCTGAAATTTATTTTATCTTTGTACTTAAATCCTATTTAGAATTACTACACCATTTAGCACACCATTTACTACACTAATTATATAAGATTTTACACCAATTTACGATAACTTGGTAATCTCTCAAAATCGCATAAACACTGTATTTTCGGCGTTTTCAAGCACTCTGATTACATTCTGTCGTGGAATGTTCTAGTAATAACTGTTGCAAGTGGTAATAATCTGCTCTTTAATATGCTGATAGCATCCTCACTTATAAGTCTTGCACCACTTGTCGCCACCATAACTGGATCAACAACTATATTTCCTGCTTTATACTCTGTAAGCTTATCTGCTATTACCTGAATCAGTTCATCTGAAGCAACCATTCCTGTCTTGACAGCATCCGGATATATATCTGTAAATATACCATCCAGCTGCTCTGCTAAAAACTTAGGAGATACCTCCATTATATCTGTTACACCAGTAGTGTTCTGTGCAGTCAGGGCTGTGATTGCACTCATCGCATATACACGATTAGCTGTCATTGTCTTTATATCTGCCTGTATTCCGGCACATTTTTAGTCTTTATATAATCTATGAGCCCCGCCTGTTCAAGCTTTTTCCTTAATCTTGTAACATTAACAGTCAGCGTGTTATCATCAATAAAGTCATCACTTTCCCAAAGCTTCATCATAATATTATCACGCGAGACTACTTTACCTATATTCTCAAGAAGACTCTGCAGTATACGGTACTCATTCTTAGTAAGTTCAATCCTTTTCCCATTATACATAAATGTCTGGTCATTCAGGTTAAGTATACAGCCGTTATGTTCTATGATATTCGTACTCTCTGCAAATGAATATGTCCGTCTTAGCATTGCCTGCACCTTAGCTATAAGCACATTGATATCATCTGCTATTTTAACATCATATCCCCATTTTAATAACTGTTCACATACATTATCAGCTATAATCCTGTCATCCTCAACTATTAATATTTAATACATAGACTCACCCTGCTTCAATGTGCTTCTTTATTGTATTATTATTTACAAGCTATTACATTAAGTATATATTCATACATTCTCTTAGTTGAAGATATGCTTAAGTGTTCCTCAGTTGTATGAATATCAAAAATATCAGGTCCCATTGATATGCAGTCAAGTCCTTCTATTTTGCCTGCAAGTATACCACATTCAACACCTGCATGAATAGCCTCGATAGTTGGCTTTTTACCATACATCTGTTCAAATATCCTTACCATGTCATCACGCAGCTTAGAATCCTTCTTATATTCCCATGCTGGATATTCACCTGTAAATTCAGCATTTGCCCTGAATGCTTCACTAATGAATTTGATCTGGCTCTTAAGATTCTTTAAAGCAGCCCCTACAGAACTTCTAAGTGAGAATCTAAGACATATACCTGATTCATCTAGTGAAATCACACCAAGATTAAGCGAAGTTTCCACAAGATTATCTATATCCTGGCTCATTCTCATTATTCCGTTAGGTAATGCCTGTATAAGTGAAACTGCCCTTGTGCTATCTTCATATGTTACTGCCTCTGTGCTGCAGCCCTCTGATATATCTACAACACACTTTAAGTCTGCATCAGATGTAGCAAACTCTTCTTTTATCTCTTTTGCTGCATTCTCAATAGCTGCTTTAACCTCTGCTGTCTTGTCTGCTGCTACAATAATCTCAGCCATACATTCTCTTGGAATAGCGTTATCCTTTCTTCCACCGTTAAACGCTACAAGATATACATTATTGTCTGTGATAACATCCCTTAATATTCTTGACATAAGAACATTCGCATTACCTCTGCCTTTATCTATTTCAACACCTGAATGGCCTCCTGTCAGTCCTGATAAAGTAATACTAAGCTTTGTTCCAGTAACCTTATTTTTATCAAGCTTTAGTGTAACTCTGCTACTGCAGCCACCTGCACAGCTTGCAAGCATGATTCCTTCTTCTTCACTATCCATATTAAGAAGCTTTTTGCCCTTTAACATAGATACATCTATGGAAGAAGCACCTTCCATGCCTACTTCCTCAGATACTGTACACACGAACTCAAGACGTGGATGTGCGATACTGTCGTCATCAAGTATTGCAAGTGCATAGGCAACAGCTATTCCATCATCACCACCAAGCGTTGTTCCCTTAGCAGATATGAAATCACCATTTACCTCAAGATCCAGTCCATCCTCATCCATATTCTTATCACAATCAGGTGTCTTCTCGCATACCATATCCATATGTCCCTGAAGTATTATAGGTGCTGCATCCTCATAACCCTTTGAGGCTTCCTTTATTATGATTACATTGTTAAGTGAATCCTGATAATATTCAAGCTTTCTTTCCTTAGCGAAATCAACAAGATAATTGCTGATTTTTTCTTCCTTATATGATGGATGTGGGATATTACATATATCCTCAAAAAAAGAAAATACATTTTTAGGTTCTAATTCAGATAATACTCTCATAACAATGTCTCCTTTAAAATATTTATAATCTACAAATCTATTTTATTCATTTGTTTATCTGCTTATTTATTTGCCTATTTAGCTACTTATTTATCTTGTTCATATATACAATAAACTGATTCTTATGAAGCAGCTTTATAAAATAACACAATCTCTCATACAGCGGCTCCGCTTTATCTCCAAAATGCTCTTTCACAAGCTGTCCTATATCATAAATACTTCTTACACCATCTATGCTATGCCATACAAATGTACCGAAATCATCTAGTTCGATGTAACTATATCTGGGCTTTCGTGCAATAAGCTGCGCTATTCTGTTAAAAATCCCCTTATTGTGTACTTTGACTTCTACATGACCTTTTTTGTTTTCCCTGCATTCGAACAACGAATTATGCTTTGGAACATAGTCTAAGTAATTATCCTTCTGCTTAGCCATAAATCAAGCCTTCTCCTTTAATCCTAGAAAATAAAAATCTGCCGGCAAAATAACCGGCAGACTCATTATAACATATTATTTATTATTTTGTCTTCTTTTCTTTTTTGTTAATAAATGCTACTAATGTTGCAACAAGACATGCAAAGAATACAAGTCCTCCGATATTACCAAGATTAATAATCTTTGATATATTAATAACATCGCCAAGAGTATCTGCACCAACAGGAATAATAGCGAATACCGCTAAAAGGATACCAACCAGTCCTTCACCGGCAATAAGACCTGATGAATAAAGTATTCCCTGATTAACCTTAGCCTTACGCTCTTCTTCTGTAATACCTTTCTTCTTATCAACGAAAAGTCTTACAAGTCCACCAACCATAATAGGTGTACTTAAATAGATTGGAAGATAAAGTCCTACTGCAAATGGAAGCACAGGTATCTGAAGAATCTCAACTACTATTGCAATTGCAACTCCTGCAAATACAAGTGACCATGGAAGGCTGTTACCCATAACACCTTCAACAACCATCTTCATAAGAGTTGCCTGTGGTGCTGGTAATTCTGTTGAACCATAGCCCCATGCTGCATTAAGTAAATAAAGTACTCCACCAACTGTAATAGCTGATACAGCTACACCAATAAGTTCACCAGCCTGCTGCTTGTAAGGTGTTGCACCTACTATATAACCTGTCTTTAAATCCTGTGATGTATCTCCTGCTATAGCAGCAATTATACATATTACAGAACCAATACTTATAGCCGCAACCATACCCTTCATTCCAACAGCACCTGTTGCCTTAAGAATCGCTGATGAAATAAGAAGTGTCGCAATAGCCATACCTGATACAGGGTTATTGGAACTACCTACTAATCCAACCATACGAGATGATACTGTTGCAAAAAAGAAACCAAATATGATAATGATAATTGCACTAAGAAGATTTACAGGAATAGCTGGGATTAACCACATAATAATAGCAAGTACTCCGATTCCTAATACAACAAACATCATAGGAATATCCTTAGTTAATCTTGATTCTACTCCATCTGCCTTCTTACCATATCCCTTAAGTGCCTGCTTAAATGTCCTTACAATAAGTGGTAATGACTTAATTAAGCTTAAAATACCACCAGCTGCAACTGCACCGGCTCCAATATAACGTACATAATTAGACCATATCTGTGATGGACTCATCTGTGAAACTGGAATAAGTGCTGGTCCAATGATATTATCTCCACCGAATAATGCGATTAATGGCATAATCATAAACCATGCAACAGAACCACCTGCAAGAAGGTATGATGATACCTTAGGTCCACATATATAACCAACTCCTAAAAGTGCAGGTAATACATCTGCACCTACTGCTGAACCCTTATATGGTTTAATTGTAAAATCAACCTCACTTGGGAACACCTTAAGTCCATCTGCTATAAACTTATAAACAGCAGCAATACCAAGACCTGCAAATACTGTGCCAGCCTTAGCACCACCTTCTTCACCTGCAACTAATACCTCAGCACATGCCTGTCCTTCTGGATAAGGTAACACACCATGCTCCTGGACTATCAATGCACTACGAAGTGGAATCATGAATAATACCCCAAGGAAACCACCAATTAATGCAATAAGCGCTATCTCAACTAAAGAAGGCATAGCTGTACCTTCCTCCTGCGCCCACATAAATAATGCTGGAAGTGTAAATATAGCACCTGCTGCAACCGATTCACCAGCAGAGCCAATAGTCTGTACCATGTTATTCTCTAATATGGAATCTCTTCTTAATATAAAGCGGATAATTCCCATTGAGATAACCGCTGCTGGTATGGATGCAGAAACTGTCATACCAACTCTAAGTCCTAAATATGCGTTAGCACCGCCAAATAATATAGCTAATAAAACACCTATAATAACAGATGTAACTGTTAACTCAGGCATAACCTTATCAGCTGGAATATAAGGCTTGAACTCTTTCTTTTCGTTCATACTCTTTCTCTCTTTCTTAATATTCTTATGCAAAAATCGCATATAATATAATATTATTAAAAAAATATAAAAATGTCAAATATCTTTCAGATATAAATTGTAAACCGTAAATAGTAAACATAGCTTTATTCCTATGCAATTCCTGCAATCAGAACTTTGCAAATATCTCTGGTGTATGAACCGTTTCAAAAGGATAAGTTCGATCTGCATTTCCATAATTGCCAAGAACTTCAAGTAGTTTCTGAATTCCTGTTCCAATACTCTCTCTATTTTCGACTTTGTCAATTTCTTTTAAAATCCGCAGAATATCTCCTTCTCCTGCAAGGATATTGTAGTTCTGCCTGTTCAATATCCTCTTTCCATAAATAGATGTTCATATCAAGGCTCGTCGCATATCCCCTGTCTGTGGAGAATTTTGTCGAATGAAAAGAATCATCCTTGTACATCTGCAAAAATTCTCTTGTGGTTTATTATCCATCCGCTATAATAACTTACCTTGCCGCTAAGCACCTTCATCTCTCGATCCATCAATTCTCATCGCGAAGCACTGACTGATATCTGTCGGGTAATATACCGTATTTTTACCAGAAGAATAGAAGTCAAATCTATAAGTGACATAATTTCACTGGTAAATAAAATGAATAATGCTACTGAAATTGAATGGGATATAGATAATGAAAAGGTAAGTATTTCATTTAAAAACGAGGATATAAACAATAGTCTCAAAGATTACGCCTTAGATTATAGATGTAAAGATATTAATATAGAAAATGAATCTTCTGATTCTGAAGCAACTTTAACCAGACTTATGCTTATTAACAACAGTCTAAAGTAATTACTAACTATTTATTTTCTATATAATTTCTTACAACAACATATATTTTAATTAAACTTGTCGCAAAATGTTAATTTGCATATATCATGTCTTCAAGCCAAATTTGATGTCGTGAAAATTTAACAGCTAATAAAAAAATAAAGTGCAGATTCTAACTGAATCTGCACTCCTTTTTTGTTCAGATTATAAATGGTGCTTTTTATATCTTATTATATCTTGTTATAACTTAATATCGACTTTTCCCAGTTTTCATGCATCTTTGCAGACATTATAGCTGGTTCAGTTTTTTTCTCGATTTGGTACAGATTTGGTCCAGTTTATAAATGAAAATATACTATTTTATGGTAATTTACATTAAACTGATTTTTCTTCAAATCTCTCAAACCCACATAAACACTGTATTATAAAATCTGAAAAAACTCAAAACAGCAATTACATTCTGTCGTGGAATGTTCTGCTGATAACATCCATCTGCTGTTCCTTTGTAAGGTCGATGAACTTAACAGCGTATCCAGATACACGAATTGTGAAGTTAGCGTACTCTGGCTTTTCTGGATGCTCCATAGCATCAAGAAGCTTATCCTTACCAAATACGTTAACGTTAAGGTGATGAGCACCCTGATCGAAATATCCGTCCATTACGTTAACAAGGTTGTTAACTCTCTCTGAATCATCATGTCCAAGAGCATCTGGGTTCATTGTCTGTGTATTAGAGATACCATCAAAAGCCCACTCATATGGAAGCTTTGTAAGAGAGTTAAGTGAAGCAAGAAGTCCGTTCTGCTCTGCACCGTAGCTTGGGTTTGCACCTGGAGCAAGTGGTGTACCAGCCTTACGTCCGTCTGGCATGTTACCTGTAAACTTACCATATACTACATTAGATGTAATTGTAAGGATAGATGTTGTTGGCTCAGAATTTCTGTAAGTATGTCTCTTCTTAATCTTGTCAAGGAATGACTTAAGAAGCCATACAGCGATATCATCAGCTCTGTCATCATCATTACCATACTTAGGGAAGTCTCCCTCTGTCTTAAATGCCATAGCGATACCTGTCTCAGGATCTCTCTCTGATACAGTAACCTTAGCATACTTAATAGCTGAAAGTGAATCTACTACATGTGAGAATCCAGCAATACCTGTTGCAAATGTTCTCTTAACATCTGTATCAATAAGAGCCATCTCAGCAGCTTCATAGTAGTACTTATCATGCATATAATGGATAAGGTTAAGTACATTAACATAAAGATCTGCTAACCAATCCATCATCTTATCAAACTTAGCTACAACTTCATCATATTCAAGAACATCTGAAGTAACTGGCTTATAAGCTGGTCCAACCTGAACCTTAGACTTCATATCTACACCACCATTGATAGCGTAAAGTAAGCACTTAGCAAGGTTAGCTCTAGCTCCGAAGAACTGCATTTCCTTACCTGTCTGTGTAGCAGATACACAGCAGCAGATTGAATAATCATCGCCCCATGTTACCTTCATAACATCATCGTTCTCATACTGGATTGAAGATGTATCAACAGAAATCTTAGCAGCATACTTCTTGAAGTTTTCTGGAAGTCTTGAAGAATAAAGTACTGTAAGGTTTGGTTCTGGTGAAGGTCCCATGTTTTCAAGTGTATGAAGGAATCTGTAGTCGTTCTTTGTAACCATT
>ERZ773245.1227-NODE-1227-length-19598-cov-3.395026_pt1 | contig 19598 bp, 17 predicted proteins | sample MGYA00580988_ERZ773245 | MGnify/ENA primary metagenome ERZ773245 (study PRJEB29015, sample SAMEA2737792) | human gut metagenome | biome: human gut; feature: human-associated habitat; material: faeces | place: China | collected 2012 ... | reverse complement strand
TGATTCACGTCTCCACGTAGCCAAGCCTCAGCACCGGGCAGCGTGACCTTTGGGTTGGAGATATGCTGAGCATAATAAGTGGCAATCTGCTTACGTCGCTGATTATCAGCATCCAAGTAACGCAACTTCACGGAGAGCACGGCAGCCTGTATCTCGTCCATGCGACTGTTGCGGCCTTTATAGGGGAAGACATACTTACGCGATGAGCCATAGTTGCCAAGTGCCCTGCACAAGTCGGCCAACTCTGTGTCGTCGGTGGTGATGGCTCCCGCGTCACCAAGAGCCCCAAGATTCTTTCCAGGATAGAAGCTATGTGCGGCAGCATGGCCGAGCGAACCCGTATGCCGTCCCTCATAGGTGCAGCCATGAGCCTGCGCATTGTCTTCAATGAGCAGCAAATGATGGCGTTTACAGAAGTCGGCAATCTGCTGCGTCATAGCACAACGACCGTAGAGATGCACGAGCAGCACAGCACGCGTGCGGTCAGTCAGATGGCTCTCCAACAGACTATCATCAAGTTCAAGCGTGTCCAACCGTGGTTCCACCAACACCGGTGTAAGACCATTCTCTGTAATGGAGAGAATGGAAGCGATATATGTATTGGCCGGCACGATGACCTCGTCGCCATCCTGGAGCTTGCCTAATTCTTTATAAGCACGGAAGATGAGCGTCAGCGCGTCGAGTCCGTTGCCGCATCCCACACAGTGCCGTGTACCAATATAGTGGGCATAGTCATTTTCAAAACGCCGTGTGGCCTCCCCTTGTAAGTACCAGCCGCTCTCTACGACCTGCTTCACAGCCGCCCCTATCTCGTCTTGATGCTGCGCCGTAACCTTTTGCAGAGATAGGTAAGGTAAGCAACCCATAGTCAGACTCATTGTGTTGTCAGTTGTCATCTCCATAACGATTCCATCTCCCATCCGTACGGAAAGCCGAGAGCAGTTATGTCTATTTCCGGGAAACGAATAAACAGCCATGTAAGCTTTAGCTGCATATCATTATCAGGAGAAACGAAATTAAGAAAGTATTTAATGATACAGAGATCAAAGTAAGCACGCAAAGGATCCGTAGGCAGTGAAATCCATCTACCTCCAGGATTTCTTGGAATAGCAGGGCAAATGGCATTTTGCTTATTCCATACTCTAGTATGATGTCCACAAGCATTTCGCATGACGGCTAAAACGGTAAGCCAAGACTCAAACACATTGATTGGCAACCCAAAATGCTTAGCTATGCGTTTGCGGACACGATTGTATTTAATGTTGCGATAGATTGCATTGACATTACCTATCGTAAGTAATTCTCCTAAAATCCATGAAGGGGGATATGGATTAGAGTATGTTCGCTTAAAGTGAATAATGTACTCTTCCTTGGACTTATTGTATTCATTGGATATTGCCCTCATCGTATCATTAAACTTTGAACCGTCCAAGAAATTAGAAGGGGCAGTAAGCCAGAAAGGATTACCAATCATTTCGGCTGGTATTTGCATCACGGAACGTCTAATAGCAATCTCTACTTTCTCTATCTCATTGAACATAAGCATGCGTAGCTTTTTGTCAAAGCGATAAAGCATCATCACCTTGCCAAAAGTGGCATTATCCTTATATCTATGGGCGCTTTTTGGCATCCTCAAGAATGGGTACATGTATGCCGACAACCTGTAATAGCCAATATTATCAAGATATCTAGCAGCCTTATTTTTGTCATCTACCCACAATCCCCTAGATACAAGCAAGCCAACAAGATTCTCAGAGGACTCATACTTCTTCGTAAAAGGAATGAGATTGTTCATGTTCAAACTTATAAAAAAACGCCCCGCACGATTTGAGCATTGTTAAGAGGCTTGGCGAGGACTGACATTGCAAAGATACAAACAATATTTGATACCACAAACTTTCTAGAAAGAAAATCAAACTAAAACAACATCTTTTCCATGAATGTTAGCATCACTCCACCTCCCAAGAATACCAGTCGTAGCAGACGGCACGACCACCAAAGCCCTCCTTTTGATAGATAAGTCCCTCATTGAGATAGCGACCACGGTTTTCGTTGGAAATACCAAAGTCAAAGTACTGACAGCCCTTATAGTCCTCTGTGAGCACCTTGCGAAAGATTGCATCAATGGCATGAAGATGCTTGCCTTCGGGAGAGGCTGAAATATACTGCGCATGGACCACTTGCGGTGTGAGGAACAGTAAAGAACCACCAACAACATCACCGTTTAATCGTGCCACATACAACTTGATATGGTCTGGAAACAAACTGTGCAATCTTTCTATCTCATCGAGAGTGTGCACAGGCATTGCGTGATAAGTATCCATGAGGTTGTCGTCGAGCACTTTCCAAAACTCTGCATAGGCATTGTCATCTTGGTTCACCACAATTCCCTCAGTATGTGCCTTGTTGGCTCCATAATGACGATCGCGACGCCACTTGAGAGCCCTGTCTTGCTCGATGGTGGACGACACATTGCGCACCATCAGCCGGGCATGGCAACGGTTGAAGATGGCATAGAGGTCTTCCTCCGCCGGCAGCTGCTGGTATATCCATGGCATGGGCTTGTAGACCACGTGGTGGATGCCTTGGAGGCGGAGATAAGCGTTGAGTTCCTCGAAGAGTACGCATACCTCGGCTGCCGTGGCGTGCTCGTTGGTAATCAGTCCACCGTAAGTTAGTCCCTGGTGCGACCAGAGCGTATCGTCAACGAGATTGGCAGGAAGGATTGCATAGAGTTTCTCCTTTTGATAAAAGAGCAAAGAGTAGTCGGCGAAACGATCGCGGTGATAGTCCATATACCGTCGGTCGAAGAGGAACGTTCCCTGCTTCGACTGCGCAACAAAGTCGTTCCACGCCGCGTTGTCGCTTTCAGCGTATCGTCTTATATCAAACATTTATAAAACCTTTGAAGCTTGGATATTGCCAATTCCCTTATAGGCAAGGAAGTCATGGTAGTCGTAGATATAATCGGCCTCATCGTAGAGCTCGTCTGCTAAAACCATACAAACAGCACCAGAAGAGAAATCGTCCAATGTACGCCATATTCCTGGCTCTATCAGCAATCCCTCCCAAGGGTGATTAAGCAGATAGCTTGCCTTATGTATGCCATCATCCAAATTGACAGTGAAGCTACCACTCATGGCTACCAGTAGCTGATGCAAGGCCTTATGAGCGTGACCACCACGGCTTTCTCCAGCCGGAACATCGTACACCCAATATGCCCTTTTGATTTCAAAGTGCACATCCTTGCACTGTTCCACCACGGTGAGATTGCCGCGCGGATCGGTGATCTTCTTGAGCGAAATGATCTTTCCTAATGGTTTCATATTTTTTTAACGCTGTTCTTCTCGTTTTATTTTATAAGATTGTGCAATGCGTCTCTCTTGTGCCCGTTCTGCGTCTTTGAATCATTGCGAATTCTGTATAGCAAACGATAATAGGGGAGTATGATTTAACTGTAGGAAAGATTGAAAGATTAAGTTTTGAAGTCGGGAAATAAGGAGCAAAAGACAAAAAAGGATGCCTCCTTGTTTTGTAACAAATGACCGGTGACCTTGCGCAGAAACTCAAAGTCAACCGGCCCTTGCTATCTTTTAAACTTAATCTTTATTTCTTCATATATGGATCCGTGCCAAGCACTGTCTTTGCCAGGCGCTTGGTCTTGTCACGCAATGCATTCATGTCACAGCCCACCTTGTCGTAGCAGACGACCACACCCATGCGACGGCCAACATGTGCCACGGGCTTACCGAAGATGCGCACGCGGGCATGATCCTCACGGCAAACATCCTCCAAATTGTAGTCAAGCGGCTTGTCGCTGTCTACGGGTGAAAGCACCACTGCCGACGCTCCACTGTGCTCAAGATGGATGGCCGGGATATCCAGTCCCATCACAGCACGGAAATGAAGTTCAAACTCGCTGAGGTTGGTGCAATGACTCAGCGTCACCATGCCCGTATCGTGCGGACGGGGGCTCAGCTCCGAGAAGATCACCTCGCCCTGTTTGGTGAGGAAGAACTCCACACCCCAAATGCCGTAACCCGTGAGTGCCTTCGTCACCTCAGCAGCGATGTGCTGCGCCTGCTTCAAGGCCTCGTCGCTGATGGCATAAGGCATCCAGCTCTCGCGATAGTCACCGCCTTTCTGAACGTGCCCGATAGGCGGACAGAAGATCGTAGGTCCGTGCTTCTGAGTGACAGTGAGCAAAGTAAACTCCGACTGGAAGTCGATGAACTCCTCAATGATCACTTCCTTCACATCTCCACGTCCTTCCTCCATGGCATCACGGAAAGCCTCTTTCAGCTCATCGTCGTTGTGGACATAGCTCTGTCCGTGACCTGACGAGGACATCAAAGGCTTGACAACACAGGGGAAGCCAATCTCGTCAGCAGCATGTTTGAACTCATCGAAGGTCTTGGCATAGAAATACTTGGCCGTGCGCAGTCCCAGCTCCTTCGCGGCTAAGTCGCGGATAGCCCGACGGTTCATCGTATAGTTGACCGCGCGAGCCGACGGCACCACCTGTATGCCCTCCTTCTCAAAGTCGAAGAGTCGCTCCGTGCGGATAGCCTCTATCTCCGGCACGATGAGGTCGGGATGATGTTTCTCCACCACTGCCGTGAGCGCGTCACCGTCGAGCATGGAGAACACCTCACGCTCATCGGCCACCTGCATAGCCGGCGCATTGTCGTACTTGTCGCAAGCGATAACATACTGCCCTGCACGCTTGGCAGCAATGGTGAACTCCTTACCCAGCTCACCGGAACCCAACAACAATATCTTTTTCATAATTACGAATGTTGAACGATCGATTACGAATGTTGAATGACCAAAACTAAATGGCCAATATTAAATGACCAATACTAAATAACCAATATTTAATGGTCTAAGAAGAGATATCTGTGTCGAATGCAAAGGCTGATCATAGACGCATAGCCTCAGCACGCTTTTTCACCAACTCGGGCAACTTGCGCCACATCATCTGCCACTCTGGAGAGATGGCGATGCGACGCAAGTCTGTGTCAATGATATGCTGCATCTGCTCAACGCTGATATGATGCTTAGCGGCCAACTGCTCCACACTTTGCGGGGCTTGATTTCTCAATCCGAAATAGCTCTCGACGATATCTTTGTCAAGAGCGCCAAGCATTGTGAGCAGTACATCCATGTTGGCTCTGTCACCATCCGTGATGAGCAGAGCCGATGAACGCATCAGTCGCAGAAAAGCAGCTAAGCGATTAGAGAGTGCGTCCATGACGCTCCTTTCCGTACATGATATCGTAGTATTTCTGGTAGTCGCCCGAGGTGACCTCCTCGATCCATTTCTGATTTTCGAGATTCCATTTGATCGTCTTGACAATACCGTCGGCAAACTTCGTCTCAGGATACCATCCCAATTCGGTCTTAATCTTTGTCGGATCGATGGCGTAACGCGCATCATGGCCAAGGCGGTCAGCGACATGCTCGATGAGCGAGTCGTTGATCCAACTGATATCAATGTCGCCGTTGGCATCCTTAACCTGCTTCTTCAACACTTGGCGCAGGTTCTTGTCGGCAGCCATCATGTCGTGAATCGTCTTGATGGTAAGCTTCACGATGTCGATGTTCTTCATCTCGTTGTGCCCTCCGACATTATAAACCTCGCCGGCTCTGCCCTCACGCACAACCAGATCTATGGCTTTGCAATGGTCTTCGACGTAAAGCCAGTCACGCACATTGAGTCCCTCGCCATAGACAGGCAGTTTCTTGCCGTGCAGAATATTGTTGATGATCAACGGAATGAGCTTCTCGGGGAAATGGTACGGACCATAGTTGTTGGAGCAACGTGTGATGCTCACCGGCATGTGGTAGGTATCGCGATAAGCCTGTACAAAGAAGTCGGCACTCGCCTTACTGGCAGAGTAAGGGCTATGCGGGCACAGTGGCGTGGTCTCCGTGAAAAAGCCAGTCTGGCCCAATGCTCCATAAACCTCGTCGGTGGAAACCTGGTGATAACGCTTATCAGGTTTCCAAGTAGGATAGCCCTGCGCATCCTTACCCGTCACCCATGCACGCCGTGCAGCATCCATCAAATTCTGTGTACCGAGAATGTTCACGCTCAGGAAAAGCTGGGGATCCTCTATCGAACGGTCTACATGACTCTCTGCTGCAAAGTTAACAACATAATCAATATCGTTCTCAGCAAACAGTTTATCCGCCAACTCACGGTCGCGGATGTCACCCTTTACAAAGAAGCAACGTTCATTGTCTATGTCGTCCTTGATGGTACCAAGATTTCCGGCATAGGTCAATGCGTCGAGGATAATCACCTTGATGTCTTCGTTCACATACTTTTTGTGGAGCAGATACTTGATGAAGTTTGAGCCGATGAATCCAGCGGCTCCTGTCACAAGATAAGTTTTCATATGATGCTTATTAAAATATTGTCTATTCTTTGAATGCTACACCTTATTATATATATGCTACACCTTATTATATATAGGGAGGCTATCGCGAGCCCAACTTCACTACTTCGCAATCGCGGAAGTCGTCGCCGTCGATCGTCAGTCTGACGATGGTCCGTTCCAGTTGCCATCCCGACATTCCCGCAGCTCCGGGATTGATATGCAGAAGATCGAGCTTCTTGTCCGGCATGATTCTCAGTATATGAGAGTGACCGTCAACGAAGAGCTTTGGTGGATTGCGTCTAATCATGTCTCTCACCGATGGATCGTAATGACCGGGATAACCGCCGATATGCTTCATCAGCACATCGACATTCTCACATTTGAAGCGCAGAATCTCGGGATAGCGGGCTCGCACATCCACATCATCAATGTTTCCACAGACAGCCCTGAAGCGCGGGCGCAAATCCTCGAAAGCGTTGGCCAGCGACAGGCTGCCGATGTCACCTGCATGCCAGATCTCATCACAATCTGCCATATAGGTGACATACTTCTCGTCCCAAAAGCCATGTGTATCACTGATGATCGCTATTCTTTTCATAGATTGTCTGTATCAAGGTTTTATTTCAGAATGAATCTCTTGTTGCTGCAAGTCAAAACGTTTACGGATAAACCGGGTGATAAAATCCAAAGTACCTTCCATCCCGAGTACACTGGAGTTGATGCACAGGTCGTAGCTCTCTGCTGCCCCCCACGTCTTTCCAGTATAGTAATTGTAATAGGATGCGCGCTCCTCCTCATGCTTGTGGATGTATTTCCGTCCGTTTGCCCTGTCGAGACCATGCCGTTTGCAGACCCGCTGCAGCCGCTGGTCGATATTGGCGGAGATGAAAATGCTCACCGTGTTTTTCATATCCCGAAGCACATAGTCAGCAGTACGTCCCACGAAGACGCAACTGCTTTCTTGGGCAGCCTTGCGGATGGCATCGCTTTGAAACTGATAGAGACTTTCCTGCGAGAACTCATTTTTGTAATAAGGACTCTCGCCAAAGAGTGAACCGTGAATATGAAAGAGAGAGCGAAGGAAACCTTTATGCTCATCGTTCTGCTCGAAGAACTTCTCACAGAATCCACTCTCCTTGGCAGCCAAGTTGAGAAGCTCCTTGTCGTAAAACTTACAGTCGAACCGTTCTGCCAACTGCCGGGCGATGATCCGGCCACCGGAACCTATTTGCCGGCCAATGTTAATGATTATCTTCTTGTCCTCCATGTCGAGTCAGTTGTTTTACATATTAGATTTTCTGACAAACCATATCATCGTCACCCCTGCCATCACTGCCGCAATGAAATCAGACGACGGCAACGCATACCAGACACCGTCAATACCAAAAAACAGCGGTAACACCAGCAGCAAAGGCAAGAGAAAGATCAGTTGTCGGGAAAGAGAAAGGAATATGCTTAGTTGTACTTTTCCTATACATTGGAAGAATGTCGTGATCACCATTTGCGCTCCCACGACAGGGAATACCAACATGTTCAGCCGGATGGCCTTCACTGACATCTTGATCAACTGCGGATCGCTCGTGAACAAACGTGCCACAGCATGCGGCAGAAACATTGCTACCAGCCAGCCCACCGTCATGATACACACGCCAGCCATAATGGAGATGTCTACTACACGACGCAGACGGTCGAACTGCTGACTGCCATAATTATAACCTGCTATTGGCTGCATACCCTGGTTGAGTCCCATGACAAACATCATAAACACCATGCTCAGCGCATTGGCGATGCCATAGGAGCCGACGGACAGGTCTCCACCATAGCGCACAAGCTGATTATTCATGAAGATGACAATGACGCAGGCAGTGGCATTCATCAAGAAAGGCGAAATGCCAATACTCAGGATCAGCTTCACCAGACTGCCCTTCAAACGATAGATGCCCCGCTTGAGATGGAGCAACTGACGTTTGTCGGCAAAGAACTTCATCTGCCACGTCAGCGCGATGCTTTGGGCGACAACAGTTCCCAAGGCTGCTCCCCGTATGCCCCAACGCCACCAATAGATAAAGATGAAGTCAAAAACTATGTTCAAACCCACCGACATGATGGTGGCCATCATCGCCTTGCGTGGCTTACTCGCTGCACGCAACACGGCGTTCATGCCAAAGTACATGTGAGAGACGACGTTGCCCAACAGGATGATTTGCATGAAAGCACGTGCAAACGGGAGTGTATGGTCGCTTGCGCCAAAGAAGCGAAGAATGGGATCGAGGAAGATAAGGCTGACCACGGAGAAGGCTACTCCTATAATAAGGTTGAGTGTCACCGTGTTGCCAAGAAGCTGTTCTGCCGTCTGATAATCACGTTGTCCAAGCTTCACCGATATAGACGTGGACGAACCGACACCTACTGCTGCACCGAAAGCGGCACCAAGGTTCATAAAGGGAAAGGTGATGGCAAGACCCGAGATAGCCATTGGACCCACCACCTGACCGATAAACACACGGTCGATGATGTTGTAGAGCGAAGCTGCCGTCATTGCCACCATTGCCGGCAATGCATACTGCAACAACAGATGCCCTACGGGCTTAGTGCCCAAGGCCAATGTCTCTTTCTTATTATCTGCTTCCATATAATTGCAAAAGTACGAAAAATATTTGGAGTTTTGCCTTTTTCCACGTACTTTTGCAAATCTAAACAATAGTTTTTTAGTTTTATGCGCAACGTCGTAGCCATCATTGTCTTCTTTTTACTGCAAAGCGTCGGTGCTTATGCGGCAAAGGGACGTATTGCCTATCCTGGTGGCAAATTCTATATCTACCGTATCTCTTTAACGGACAAGAAAGGTTCGCCCGGCACGCTTGCCAATCCTGAGAAGTATCTCTCCGAAAGAGCACTCCTCCGCCGTCAGCGTCAGCATATAGTCGACTCGCTCGATCTTCCATTGTCGGCCGTCTACCTCAATGGGCTGAGAAGCGAAGGCGCACAAGTCATCGGCGGCAGCAAATGGAACAACACTGTACTCGTCCGCACCAAGGACACTACCATCATGGCCCGACTGCGCACCCTACCCTATGTCAAGAGTTCCATTCGTGTATTCAAGGCTCCCGATTCCACGACCGTGATGCTTCCCGACGACATCGACAAAGAGGCTCTTGGACAGAAAGCCTCCGGCGACCTCTATGGCCGCGGAGCCATCCAGCTCGACATGCTCAACGGCCGCAAGATCCATCAGGCTGGCTTTCGGGGCAAGGGCATGCTCATTGCCGTCATTGACGGCGGCTATATGAATGCCGACAAACTCGCACGCCATTATCACTTCAACATCGTCGGGCAGCACGACTGTGTGTGGCCTTACGACGACAACGTATACCATCTGCTGAGCCACGGCACAATGGTGCTCTCCACCATGGCTTCCAATGTCGACAGCGTGTTTGTCGGCACAGCTCCCGATGCGTCTTACCTGCTCCTGCGCAGTGAGGACGGGCGCAGCGAGCAAATGGTGGAGGAAGACTACTGGGCGCAGGCAGCGGAATACGCTGATTCCGTGGGTGCCGACATCATCAACTCATCGCTCGGCTACACCATCTTTGACGACGAAAACACAAGCATCCACTATCGCGACCAAGACGGAAAGACACAACTCATCTCCCGCTCTGCCTCCACGCTGGCCAGCCGGGGCATGGTGCTCGTGTGCAGCGCAGGCAACGAGGGCATGAAGTTTTGGAAGCGCATCGGCTGTCCCGCCGACGCTTTCGACATTCTCTCTGTGGCAGCGCTTTCCGACGACAGCGTCAACGCACTCTTCTCTTCACTCGGTCCCTCCATCGACGGGCGTGTGAAACCCGACGTGGCGGCTCTTGGCGTGGGAGCTACAGTAGTCAGCGGAGCCGGAAAGATCATCCACGCCAATGGCACATCGTTTGCCTCGCCCATCCTCTGCGGTATGGTGGCATGTCTGTGGCAGGCCATGCCCGACAAAAATGCTTATGAGATCATCGACATGGTCAAGAAAGCCGGCAACCGCTACAGCCATCCCGACAACATCTTCGGCTACGGCATTCCTGACTTTTACCACATTTTGGAATACCAACGCTCAACCATACCTACACCCCGACAATGAAAGCATTAACTCTTTACGAACTCAACAATCTCGTCAGAGGCGTCATCGAGGCTACGCTTGACCGTCCCTATTGGGTAGAAGCCGAAGTGTCTGAGGCACGTGAAGTGCGTGGCCACTGCTACATGGAACTGGTGCAGAAAGACGAGTTATCTGCCACACCGGTGGCACGCGCCTCGGCGAAATGCTGGCACAGTGTATGGATGAGACTCAAACCGCGCTTTGAGCAGGTCACAGGGCAAACGCTCCATGCAGGCATGAAAGTGCTGCTGCTTGTCACCGCCAATTTCCATGAGGCGTATGGCTTCTCATGGATAGTCCAGGACATTGACCCTACCTACACGATGGGCGACATGGCCCGTAAGCGACAAGAAATCATCCGCCAGCTCAAGGAGGAAGGAGTCTTCGACCTGCAACGGCAGTTGGAGCTTCCGCTTTTTGCCCAACATATCGCTGTCATCTCGAGTGAACAGGCTGCCGGATACGGTGATTTCTGCAATCAACTCGACAACAACGACTACGGCTTCTACTTTTCCTACACGCTCTTCCCAGCCATCATGCAGGGTGAGCAAGTCGAGAGCAGTGTCATCCATGCACTGAATGACATCTTTGACCGGGCCAACGATTTCGATGCCGTGGTGCTCATCCGTGGTGGTGGTGCCACTGCCGACATGAGCGGCTTCGACACGCTGGCACTCGCCGAAAACGTAGCCAACTTCCCCCTTCCCATCATCACGGGCATCGGACACGAGCGCGACGAGAGTATCCTCGACATGATCTCGTTCCAACGAGTGAAGACACCGACAGCAGCAGCAGCCTTTCTCGTCGACCATCTCGCGGAAGCTGACAGCCATCTGCAAATGCTCGGACAGCGCACCGTGACGTATGTCAACACGCGTATGCAGCAAGAGCACAGCCGTCTCGACCACCTTGCCCACCGCATCCCGATGCTTTTCTCCCTTGTCAAGACCCGCCAAGGGGCGGTCATCGACCGGTTGGAACAGCAGATGTTTTCGCTCATGCGGCAACAGATCTCTCAGGCCCGCTACCGTCTGGAGTTGCTACAAGGGCGCACACAGCCTGCCATTACGCAGAAACTCAACACAGAAAAGCACCGGCTCGAACAATACAATCTGAGGCTGAAAGCCGTCGATCCGCAGATCATCCTGCAACGCGGCTACAGTCTGACAACACTTCATGGCAAGGCCATCCGCGATGCCTCGATGATCAAAGAGGGCGACACCATCGAGACGCGCTTCGCCAAAGGCTCTGTTACCTCTATCGTTCAATCACAACAGCAAAAACATCACGCATAAACTATGAAAGCAATAAAATATGAGGATGCCATCCGACAACTGGAAGACATCGTAGAAAAACTGGAAAACAACGAGTTGGACATCGACGAGATGCCTGAGGCCTTGAAGCGCGCGCAACAGTTGCTCAAGCTCTGCCGTGACCGGCTCACCAAGACCGACGAAGAGATACAGAAGATACAAGCGGAAGCAAAAGAAGCACCAAACGCATAAATTTTCTCTATCTGTTCAAAAAACAATGATAAATAGTTGCGAATTACAACTATTATATGTAATTTTGCACTAAATTATAAGAAAGCAATTTAAAACGTATTGTGTATGAAAGATTTAGATTGGGGTAATCTGTCATTTGGTTACATGAAGACAGACTACAATGTTCGTTGTTACTATCGTGATGGTAAGTGGGGCGAGATAGAGGTCTGCTCCGACGAATTCCTGAAGCTTCACATGGCAGCCACCTGCCTCCACTATGGTCAGGAGGCTTTCGAGGGACTGAAAGCTTATCGCTGCCCCGACGGCAAGGTACGCATCTTCCGCGTCAAGGATAACGCTGAGCGCTTGCAGAGCACCTGCGAGGGTATCGTCATGCCAAAGGTGCCGACAGAGCTGTTTGAAGAGATGGTCAAGAAAGTCGTACGCCTCAATCAAGAATATATCCCCACCTATGAGAGCGGTGCCACGCTCTATATCCGTCCGCTGCTCATCGGTACGAGTGCTCAGGTAGGCGTGCATCCCTCCAAGGAATATCTGTTCATGATCTTTGTCACACCGGTAGGTCCTTACTTCAAGGGTGGCTTCGTCTGCAACAAATACGCTATCGTCCGCGACTACGACCGTGCCGCTCCTTTAGGCACAGGCCGCTACAAAGTCGGCGGCAACTACGCCGCTTCCCTGCGTGCCCACATGTACGCTGCCGGCAAAGGCTATGGCAGTGAGTTCTATCTCGACGCCAAGGAGAAGAAATACGTCGACGAGTGCGGCGCTGCCAACTTCTTTGGTATCAAGAACGGCACCTACATCACACCGAAGAGCACGTCTATCCTGCCGTCTATCACCAACAAGAGTCTGATGCAGATTGCTGAGGACTTAGGCTTAAAGGTTGAGCGTCGCCCGGTTCCCGAGGAAGAGTTGCCTACCTTTGAGGAGGCTGGCGCTTGTGGTACAGCAGCCGTGATCTCACCGATCTCTGAGCTCGACGACCTCGACACGGGCAAAAAATATGTCTTCGGCGACAAGCCGGGACCATGGTCAACCAAGCTCTACAACACATTGCGCGGCATTCAGTACGGCACCGTAGAGGACAAGCACGGCTGGACAACTGTCGTCATCGAGTAAGTAAAGAAGTCTACACCTCTTTTCTTTATTATAATAGCCGGAGCCTTCGGGGGTCCGGCTATTTTTATTACATCATAATAAAAGAAAATAAATAGAATAGAGTAAGATTTCGTCTACTCTGTTACTATGTCATTCATTTGATTCACCCTACTTCAAAATAAGGTTGGCTGCAATCGGGAACACAAAGAAAAAAGTGTTTTTCTTTGATATTCCACTCGTTTGCACTACCTTTGCACTACAAAAAGAAATATATGGGAAAAGGTAAGTTAGCCAAGTTTGCAGAGATGAAGACAATGAGCAATGTCTTCGAGTATCCATTCTCCGTCATCGACAATGTGCCCTTCGACATGAAAGGTCATTGGCGGGAGCAGTATTTCCACAACGACAATCCCATCGTGCTGGAGCTGGGCTGCGGAAAGGGAGAGTACACCGTGGGATTGGGAAAGCTCTTCCCCGACGTCAACTTCATCGGTGTGGACATCAAGGGTGCACGTATGTGGACGGGTGCCAAACTGGCTTTGGAGGACGGAATGACCAATGTGGCTTTCCTGCGCACGAGCATTGAGATCATCGACCGCTTCTTTGCTGAGGATGAGGTGCAGGAGATTTGGCTGACATTCTCTGATCCTCAGATGAAAAATCCCCGCAAGCGACTCACCTCCACCTATTTCATGGAGCGCTACCGCCGCTTTCTCGTCGACGGAGGACTGGTACATCTGAAGACCGACTCCAACTTCCTCTTCACCTACACGCGGCTGATGGTGGAGAAAAACCAACTGCCCGTGGACATGTGCACAGAGGATCTCTACCACGCTACACCCGCTGCCCTCGTAGGCACGCCACTGCTCACCATCCAGACTTACTATGAGAAGATGTGGATGGAGCGGGGACTGAACATCCGCTACCTTCGTTTCCATCTGCCTAAACAAGGCACTCTCGTGGAGCCCGACGTGGAGATTCCGCTCGACGAATACCGCAGTTACCACAGAAGTAAACGTAGCAGCAAAGAGACTGCACGATAAAACGCGATGAGGGCACTATCACTTTTCTAAACAAAAAGCTGTCGACTTGAACTTGCATTCTAGAAAGGTAAAAACACTGAAAAAGGAGTTAACCCACTAAAAAAACTACTTTTACATGCACAAACCAGTGAGATGACCGCATCAAACTTATTGTTTCTGCCTTTCAAATCACTGATTTCATCAAGTCAGAACAGTGGTTTTACCCAAAATTCTCTAGAGAATTTTGGGTAAAACCATATATTTTATAAAACACGAAAAGTTGATTCTCTATAACTTACTACACATCAACAAGTTATAAAAATGGCTCATTTCGCCCAAAATTGAGCCGAAGGGCACCTTGATTTCAAAGAATCGATTCTCAGAGCCCGATAATTGTCAGTTTACAAGACAAAACCTTCAACCTACATTTCAATTGAAACTTTGTCCCTCCCTCACGATTCCGACATAACAGCAGAATGATTTATCACTCATATACTACTGCAGGTCGAAGTACACGCCACCGTCGTCCTGCTTGTCCCCAGTCTTTTTGGGCTTAGGCGTCTCCTTGAGTTTCCCGTTCTTGTCGAAGAGATCATAAGTCGTACGGAGTACGGAGAACTCGGTGCGACGGTTGAGCTGGTTGCAGATCTCCTCTTTTTTCTTGTCCTTGAGTGCTTTGATGAAATCTTCCGTGAGCACGTCACCCTCTTTCAACCACTGATATTTCTCGGTCAATTTCTTCTTGATCTTCTTTGGGCGCTCCTTGCCATAGCCCACCGGCGTGAGTCGGTCAGCAGCGATACCATGGGCGATGAGATAAGCAACCACGGCTTCAGCCCGCCGCTGCGACAGACGTTTATTGTACTCCGCAGAACCCTTGTAGTCGCAGTGAGCACTGAGCTCGATGGTCACGTGAGGATTTTCCTTGAGCAGTGCCACGAGCTTGTCGAGTGCTGTCTTTGAAGAGTCGCGCAGCGTAGCCTTGTCGAAATCGTAGAAGATATTGTCGATGAGTGTCGGCGCAGAGATGTTTGCCAAGGCGAACTGCAAGGTTGTGTCGCGGCTTTCTTTGGGATTGACCAGTGCCTTGACTTGTTCCTGATGGTTGAGATAGCCTTTGCAAGTGGCAAGAAAGAGATAGCTGACGCCGGGATCCAGCACTTTCGTGAACGATCCGTCGCTGTGCACACTCATCTTCTCATTGGTCCCATCATCGCCGATGACATAGACTTGGGCGGCAGGAAGCTCATAGCCGTCCATCTCGTAGACCCACCCCTTGACCGTCTGCATGATCTCCGGGTTGACAAACGAGTAGATATGATCCCAGCCACGAGCGTCGCCGCGGTTGCTGGAGAAGAATCCACGGTTGTAAGGACCCTCGAAGGTCATGCCGAAGTCATCGCCTTGGGAATTGAGCGGATAGCCGGGATGGGATAGATGATAACGTCCGTCCTTGCCCACCTTGGCGATGAAGATGTCAAGGCCGCCAAGACCGGGATGACCATTGCTGGAGAAATAAAGGTCGCCATTGGAGCGGAATGTCGGAAAGGCCTCGTCGCCCGGCGTGTTGACAGGCTCTCCAAGGTTTTCCACGCCACCATAACCAGCCGGCGTGATGCGCACGCGCCAGATGTCGAGACCGCCTTTTCCGCCTGGCATGTCACTCGTGAAATAGAGCCATTCGCCGTCGGGCGAGATAGCCGGATGGGCATAACTCGACAGCGTGTCGCCAGTGAGCTTCACCTCTGCGGCCTTGCCCCAAGCCGCGTCGGAACGACTTGACTTCACGATCTGAGCATAGCGGGGATAGGAAGGATCCGTGACGCACTGGGTGAGAAACATCTCGCGACCGTCAACGGAAAAGCAGCAGGCACCCTCGTCATAGGCTGTGTTCACGCCGTCGCTGACATCCTCGGGCTTCGACCACTTGCCTTTATCGTCCTTCTGAGAATAGAAGATGTCACCCGGCTTCGTACCGGTGATGCCGCTGAGCTCATCACCCTGCGCCTCGTTGCGGGTAGAGGTGAAGTAGAGTTGGTCATACTCGTCACCGAAGAGCACGGGGCAGTAGTCGGCCCGGCGGGAGTTGAACACCTCCATGCGCTTCACCGTGTAGCGGCTGCCCAACTGTTTGATGTCGGGAGCCTTGCGAGCTGCAAAGAGTCCGTCACGGGCCAGCTTGTCGTGGGGCAGTGAGTCCAGCACGAGCTGAAACTGCTCTTCTGCTTCCCGGTAATTGCCATTTTTCATCAGCGTCTGCGCGAAAGCCAGGCGGTCCGCCGTATCAGCCTGCTGATAGCGTATGGCATTGCGCCATGCCGCCAGTGCCCGTGCCGACTGCAGGCTCTTGTCGTAGCACATCGCCATCTTGCGCGCTATCTGTCCGCGCTTGGCCCGCTCCTTGGCAGGAGTCTTTTGATAAGCTTGCCGGAACTCATTGGCAGCGTCGTAGTATTCGCCGAGAGCCAGATATTTCTCGCCCCGACGGAGATTGCGGTCAGCACCACAGGAGGTGACCAGCCATAATATCATAAAAAACAAGAGTGTCTTCTTCATTACCTTAGTAACGGAGAAGACACTCATATATTGTTTTAAAAAGAGCCAAACGACATGCCTACGCTTACTTTGTCGTGACAGCCTCAGGCTCAACGGCCTCAGCACTCACAGACCCGGAAATCTGAGCAGCGCGCTCGGCCTCGGCAGCCTGGAATGCAGCCGGATGGCGCAGGTCCCAACGCAGATAGAGTCCTGCCAGAATCGTACCGGAGATGCTGTGCCAGGCGCAACTGATGGCGCAAGGCAGAAGCGTGAGTGGCTGAGAAGCAAAGAAGTTGGATGCCAGCACGGTGGCCAGTCCGGCATTCTGCATACCCACCTCGATGGAAATCGTGCGCTTCTTGGCCACGTTGAAACCTGCCAAGCGTCCGGCGAACCATCCCAGAAGATAGCCCAGCGAATTATGACAGAACACCACAGCAAAGGTCCAAATGAACAGCACAAAGCCACGCGCCACAAGATCATCATGAACGGCGGAGATCACACCACCGACAATGATCGCCAAACACGTGACACTCAGTCCGGGCATCAACCCTTGCAGTGTGGGGAAGAAGCTGCGGCGACTGAAGAAGTAGTTCAACGCGCATCCTACAGCAACAGGTATGATCGTCACAATGATAATATTCTCAAACATGCCAACGGTGTCGATGGCGATAATCTGTCCGCCAAGAAACTGCATGAGCAGAGGAGTCATCACTGGCGCTACCAGCGTGGAGGCACACGACATACCCACCGAGAACGCCACATCGCCATGACACAGATATGACATCACATTGCTCGACACGCCACCGGGGCAGCAACCCACCAACAGAATGCCCAAAGCCAGGGCTGGCTCAAGATGGAAAACGTGTACCAGCGTCCAAGCCACACCCGGCATGATGATGAACTGGGCACAGGCACCTATGAAGATGTCGAGCGGGCGACGGGCCAAAATACGGAAGTCGTCGGTGGTCAGGGTCAGTCCCATGGTCAGCATAATAATGCCCAGAATGACTGTCTGCGTGTTACCACGCACCCAATCGAAGATGTGGGGGAAGAAGAAAGTAAACACAGCGATACCAATCACAAAGGCTGTAGCATTCTTTGCCAGCCATCCTGAAAACGATACTAACGATTTAACCATAAGACGTTTTGTTTTATAACAATCTATTATCTTTTCTCGAAAGATGGTACAAAGTTACAACTAATTTTGATAATAGAGTAATAAAACATAAGTTTTTCTTCAAGCAAGACAAAAAAAAGACAGAGTAACAGATTGAACAAAAGCAATTGCAAGAGAAAAAGACAGAGTAACAGATTGAACAAACACAATATTAGAATAATCTGTCTGTTCAATATGTTACTCTGTCTATTTAATCTGTTTGTTCAATATGTTACTATGTCTATTTAATCTGTTTGTTCAATATGTTACTATGTCTTTTTATCTTGTTACTCTGTTACTCTTTGCCGTTGTTAACCTGTACGATCTTGGTCTTCGGCAGTTTCTTATTGCGCACGTTGACGGTAGTGACCACCGCTTGAGCAAGATTCAAGAAGGCCTGTCCCACGATGGAGTCTACATTCACGGCAGCAGGCTCACCGGCATCGCCACTCTCGCAGATGCTCTGCACAATAGGTATCTGTGCCAGCAACGGGCACCCCATCTCCTTGGCAAGGTTCTTGCAACCATCCTTGCCAAAGATATAGTATTTGTTCTCGGGCAGTTCTGCCGGTGTGAACCACGCCATATTCTCCACGAGACCGAGGATAGGCACGTTGACTTTATCATTGCGATACATGTCAATGCCCTTGCGTGCATCGGCCAGCGCCACCTTCTGCGGTGTGGAGACGATCACGGCACCAGTGATGGCGAGCGTCTGCAACAGCGTCAGATGGATGTCGGAAGTCCCCGGCGGCGTGTCGAGGACGAAATAGTCGAGATCACCCCAGTCGGCATCGGCGATGAGTTGCTTCAACGCTGTCGTTGCCATGCCGCCACGCCACAGCGTTGCCGTGTCAGGATCGACAAAGAATCCAATGCTCAGAATCTTCACGCCATACTTCACGATCGGCTCAATCAGGTCGCGGCCGTCCTTTTCCACAGCGTTGGGACGGGCGTCTTCCACGCCAAACATCTTAGGCACAGAAGGGCCGAAGATGTCAGTGTCGAGCAGTCCCACCTTATAGCCAAGCTTTGCCAAGGCGATGGCGAGGTTGGCAGCAACGGTGCTCTTGCCCACACCACCCTTGCCGGAGCTCACGGCAATGATGTTCTTCACCTGCGGCAGAAGCTTATCAACTGTCGGACGGGGAGCAGACTTGAACTCTGTCTGAATCGTCACCTCCACCTCAGGACTGATATGATAATGGATAGCAGCCTCGGCAGCCTTCACTGTCGACTGCAGGAACGGGTCGGTATTGCGGGGAAAGACCAGGATGATTCTCACCTTCATGCCGTTGATACTCGGTGTGTCGGCAAGCATACCACTCTCAATAAGATTCTTCTTCGTGCCTGGATAGATGACTGTTGCCAGGGCTTGCTCTATCAGCTTAGGATATAATGTCATTTGTATGTCTTTTGTTTTGTTGTTTCCTACAAATGTAGTTATATTTTGTGGAAAGGGCAAATTTTTTTTATTATTTATGTTAGCTCATCTCAAAAAAAGAAAAATTAGCCAAAAGCAGAGGCGCTACCTTGCAGAAAATAGTTATCTTTGTTTGATACACAATACGAAAAGACAATTCACATGAGACGCATACACCTTATTATATTATATCTGTTGATCACCCTCACCTCTGTACCCGGCAGGCTCTTCGCCGGCAATATCGTTTGGTACAGCGGCAAGGGTCACGTCACCTACTCCATACAGAAGAAACACGACTACGTGGTGGACAAGGCATTGGATAT
>ERZ773245.1222-NODE-1222-length-19711-cov-3.223291_pt1 | contig 19711 bp, 14 predicted proteins | sample MGYA00580988_ERZ773245 | MGnify/ENA primary metagenome ERZ773245 (study PRJEB29015, sample SAMEA2737792) | human gut metagenome | biome: human gut; feature: human-associated habitat; material: faeces | place: China | collected 2012 ... | reverse complement strand
CTGAACTATCGTCTGCTGCGCTATGCCGACGTGCTGCTGATGTATGCTGAGGTGGAGAACGCATTGGGCAATGATGCGGAAGCCCGCGCAGCTCTCAATCAGGTGCGTGCCCGTGTCAAGCTCTCTCCTGTGACCGCTTCTAACAAGGAACTGCGCGATGCCATTCGCTTGGAACGCCGTCTAGAGCTGGCATTGGAGGACAACCGACTCTACGACCTGCGCCGCTGGAAAGACGACAACGGCAAGCCCGCTATCGACAATATCATGGGACCCAACGGTACGTTTGTACATTACAACCTCTATGAGAGTACTGATAAGTACGAGAAAGAGAATAAGGGTGAGAGCAGCGACAAAGGCATCACGTTTAAAGAGGGACGCGATGAGCTCTTCCCAATTCCTAACTCAGAGATTATCATGTCCAACGGATCCATCAAGCAGAATCCATTATACTAAATTCTAGGTTTCGAAGGTTCTTTAGGTTTTAAAGGTTTTGTTGGTTTTAAAGGTTTTGTCGATCGTATGGAATCTTTAAGCCTACGGAGCCTTTAGAACCTATGAACCTTTCATTGTTGGATAGATTTTCTCTTCACACTTCTTTTTATATTATCTCGTATGAAACAAATACTCTTCTCCATCTTTGCTTTGTCTACAGTCTTGTCAGCCTCAGCCCAGTCGACATACACAATAGGATTCAATCCTTCCGAGCACTACCAGACCATCATGGACTTCGGGGCTTCAGACTGCTGGACAACAGAATTTGTGGGACGATACTTCTCCACCACAGAGAAGGAAAAGGCTGCGCGCCTGCTCTTCTCGCAAAAGATGGACAGCAACGGCAATCCCGAAGGTATCGGACTCTCGGTGTGGAGAGTGAACTTGGGTGCTGGCAGCAGTGAACAAGGCGACGGATCGAACATCAGTGATGCCACACGACGCGCTGACTGCTACATCAAGTCTGACGGCACCTACGACAGGAACCGCTGTGCCGGACAACGGTGGTTCATGGAGCAGGCCAAGAGCTATGGGGTTGATCATTTCCTTCTTTTCGCCAACTCTGCACCTATTTATTATACGGCAAACGGACTGGCCAACAACAAGGACGGGGCGGCGGGAGCCAACCTTAAGGAAGATTGCTATGACGATTTCGCAAACTATATCGCCACCACAGCCCGACACTTCACCGACTTAGGCTATCCTATTACCTATGTCGACCCTGTCAACGAGCCGGCTTTCGACTGGCGCGATGGTCAGGAAGGCTCGCCTTGGCAGAACGCTGAGATCAGCCGACTCGTAAAGGAATTGGATCAAGCACTTGACAAGCAGCAATTGTCGGGAACTACCATTGTCATGCCGGAAGCAAGCGCATGGGACCGGCTCTATCAGCATTGCTCTAACTATGGTGGCAGGGCTTCGGATCAGATAGAGGCTTTTTGGAATCCGGCAAACAGTGAAACATATATCGGTGGACTGGGCCATGTGGAGAAAGCCGTGGCCGGACACGACTATTGGACCTTTGGCAGCGATGCTGCATTAGTGGACACACGAAAGAAGGTGGCACAGAAAGCTGCGCAATACGGATTGAAAGTCATGCAAACCGAGTGGAGCATGCTTGACAAAGAGCCCGGCAGCGACACGGGCTTCCCAGGTTCATACGATGAAGCCACTGACATGGACATCGCACTGTTCATGGGAAAGCTCATCTATGTGGGGCTCACCGAAGGCAACATGTCGTCATGGTCATACTGGACAGCGATGGCTCAATCACAATGGAGCCAGAAAAACCGGTTTGAACTGCTTCGGCTCAACGCCACGGGGGACACTGGCTACGAGAGCTATGGTGATCTCATAAAAGGTGGAACCGTCACGGCCAATCCCAATCTGTGGGTACTCGGCAACTACAGTCGCTTTGTACGCCCCGGCTATCAGCGCATAGCCATGACGGGCACTACGGTCGACAACATCGACGGATTGATGGCTACAGCCTTTGTCTCACCGGACGGCAAGCGCATCGTGGCGGTCTTTGTCAATAATGGAGGCGCAGCAAAAGGCGTCAAATTTAATACTTCCGCAACGGCTATTCATAAATATGTGACCGATGCCACGCATTCGCTGAGCCTTGACGCTACACTGAGCGCAACGCCCAATGCCAACACACGTATCCTCATTCCGGCTCGCTCTGTGGTGACCTTCACTCTCGACGGTGACTTTGCTACCGGCATTCAGAGCATAGAAGAAGATGCTAAAAAAGTGGATGCCGTCTTTTCCTTGACAGGAACGAAGGTCGCTGACGATGTCTCTCTTCTGCATTCTTTGCCGAAAGGTATCTATGTCGTTGATGGAAAGAAAATCGTCAATCACTGAATGAAGAATTAACTATCCTCATCATATATCCTATTCTGCTATGAAATATCATCGTTTTCTCTTTTCAGTGCTGTTGTTGATGGCGGCAGTGTCAATCCGTGCCCAACGGATCTACCGGATCAACGCAGATCAACCGCGTCAGCAGATCCTGCACTTTGGGGCATCTGACGCATGGAGTATGAAGTATGTTGGGCTGTGGCCGGAGCAACAGCAGCGACAAATCGCCGACTGGCTGTTCAGCACAGACGACGATACACAAGGTCAGCCACGCGGCATCGGACTTTCATTATGGCGTTTCAACCTTGGAGCAGGCAGTGAGGAGCAGGGCGACAGCTCGTATATCCAGCAAGCTACGCGGACGGAATGCTTCCTGAATGCTGACGGCAGTTACGACTGGAGCAAGCAGCAGGGGCAGCGCAACTTCCTGAAACTTGCCAAGGAGCGTGGCGTTGACCACTTTCTGGCTTTCATGAATTCTATGCCGGTCTACTTTACACAAAACGGACTTGCAACCAACACGGGACGTGGAGGAACAATCAACCTAAAGCCGGACTGCTATGACCGTGCCGCACGGTTCATCGCGACAAGCTTGAAAGGACTGGAAGCGCACGACGGCATCCACTTCGACTATGTCAGTCCGGTCAACGAGCCGGACGGACACTGGAACTGGCTGGGACCAAAGCAGGAAGGGTCGCCCGCTACCAACCGGGAAGTAGCAAAGTTGGTGAGGGCTGTTTCGAAAGCATTTAAAAAGCAAAAGGTCAATACACAGATAACGATCAATGAGAGTAGCGATCTGCGATGCCTCTTGGGTACTCACGAGACAGACTGGCAGCGCGGTTTCGAAATATCCAGCTTCTTCAATAAAGACAGCGTGCAGACCTATTTGGGCGATTGCCCGGGCGTGCCGCACCTGATTTTGGTTCCTCGCGCTACGGTTATTACGACTCCTATATGCGTCAGATACGCGAGCAGCTTCGGGATACGTTGGCGCGGTATGGCCTTCATTATTGGCAAGGCGAACTTTGCATAATGAGCAACGATGAGGAGATCGGGGGAGGCGGCCATTTCGACTTTTCGATGATGACGGCTCTCTATGTGGCTCGTGTCATCCATCATGATCTGGTCTATGGCGATGCTGAGAGCTGGTCGTGGTGGCGTGCCTTGGGAGGCGACTACAAAGATGGACTGATCCGCGTGCTCAGTAATGACGGTTGGAAAACGGGCAAGGCCATCGATTCAAAGCTGATGTGGACGTTGGGCAATTATAGCCGCTTCATCCGTCCGGGAGCACGGCGGTATGCGATGTCTGTGACAGATGGAGGAAAACTTGTTGCGGATGGAGACACGCAACCCTACGGTGTGATGACTTCAGCCTATCGCAATGTAGACGGCTCGTGGGTGGTGGTCGCCATTAATTATGGAGAAGGCTCCGCTCCGATCGTTCTGCCTCTTCCAGAAAATAAGCGTGCTTGGCAACTCTACCGCACGTCGGACGTGACGGGAGAAAACCTGAAACCGGTAGGAAAGAGCGTGGGCAGCGCCAGGCTTGAGCCGCGATCTGTCACCACGTTTGTCAGCGAGAGGTGAGCAGCACCCTCCGAAAGAGGGTTGCTGCACAGCAGCAACATACAGAACTAAGCACTAATAACGACACGGGGCTCCTTGGCGATAAAAGGCTCCGCACGCCTTATGCTCAGAACTCTACGGTGACCTTGGCGTTGATGCGGCGGCCGGTCAGGTAGTTGGGCACGGCATACTGCTGGCCGACGACATCGGTGACCCAGTAGTAGGAGTTGACGTTGTTGATACCTAAGAGGTTGAGACAGTCGAGGCCGAGCCACACATTCTTCAGCCAATGGCTGCTGTGGTGGTCACTGTTGTCGTAGAGTCGGTAGCTCATACCGATGTCGGCACGCTTGTAGACCGGTGCACGGAAGGAGGCAGAGGTGAGCTCACGGTGTGGCGTGGAGAAGGGCAGACCGTCGGCATAGGTCAGCCTCAGACTCATCTTCCAGCGGGTGGTGCCGGGGAAATAGTCGGTGAAGAAGAGATGGGCGGCAAAGCGCTGGTCGGTAGGCAGCGGCAGCGAGCGCCCGTCTACGTTCATCTTCGTATTCATCAGCGAGAGTGTGATCCACGAGTCAGTGCCGGGAACAAACTCACCGTAGAGTTTCAGGTCCACACCGGCTGCATGACCTGTGGCGGTATGATCGCCGTAGTAGACCACCTGCACGTTGCTTACCGAGTAAGGGATGAGGTTATGGAGGAACTTATAGTATGCTTCTGCCGAGAAGCGGTAAGGACGGTTGTTGACTTTGAAGCGGTAGTCCATGCCACCGATGACGTGGATGGCACGCTGACTCTTCACCTTGTTGTTGAGCGAAGCCACGGTCATGCCGTTTACGGTCGACGTGTCGCGCAACTCCTTGAAGAACGGAGCCTGGTAATAGAGACCTGTTGCCAGACGGAAAGTCAGGTCGCGGTTCCACGAGGGCGTGATGCCGAGTGAGACGCGCGGCGAAAGAGTCGACTCTCTGTTGAAGTTCCTGTGCGAGAAGCGTACACCGTAGTTCAGCGTATAGAGTGTGCTGGAGTCGTTGCGGTGATAGCGCCAAGTGTCTTGCAGATAAACCTCGGTACGGTTGGCGTCGAGCTTGTTTTTTGCTCTAAGGGAATAGATCATATACAGATCCTTACCCGTATGTGGGATACTGTATCCTGCCGAGTCGCGCATCTCATACTCGCGCGAGTTCTCCTCGATATGTTCTTTCTTAAAGGTGATGCCTCCCTCGATGTTGTGTGCGGCTGTCTTGTGCTTGACCATGAGCTTCACGCTGCCCACGCGTGCTTTAAGGTAGTTGCGAGCGTGCTGGAAGTAGGTGCCCACGCCGAGGTCTTCCGAGGTCTCGGTCTGCGTGAGCCAGTATTGTCCTTGTATGTCGTACTGCTCACGCTCGCTGGTGGTGAATGCCGAGCCAAGGAGCGACACCGAAGTGGAGTCACCCCAGTGGCGCGTGATGCCCACCGCGCCGAAATAAGTCCGGAAGCGGTCCTTCTCCTGACCGTCGAAATAGACTTTGAACGACTTCACATCTTCGAGCGTGCCGAAGGTAGTCTCGCGGCTCTCGGGCTGGAAAGTATAGTGGTTGTCAGAGATGTTGCCGATGATGTCGAAGCTCCACAACTTGTTGGACCGCCAATGGAGATAGGTCTGGTAGTCGAGGAAGTTTGGTTTGTACTCACCGTTGGTCTCCATCGAGCCGAGGAGATACTTCGTAGTCTTGTAGCGCAGGCCGTTGGTCCACGAGAAGTTCTTACCGCCGAGTCCCACGTAAGCATTGGCACCGAGCAGCGATGCCGTCACCGTGGCCTCGGTACGCTTGGGCTGGCGATAGGTGATGTCGAGAGCCGATGACATCTTGTCGCCGTACTTTGCCTCGAAGCCACCGGTGGAGAAGTTGATGCACTCCACCATGTCGGGATTAATGACCGAGAGTCCTTCCTGCTGTCCGCTACGTACGAAAGGACGGAAGACCTCCACATTATTTATATATACAGAGTTCTCGTCAAAGGCTCCGCCGCGAACATTGTATTGCGACGACAGCTCAGAGTGAGTCGACACACCGGCCTGGCTCTGTACGAGTTCCTCCACAGCGTTGCCCGTTGTCGACGGCGATCCTTTCATGTCTTTGGTGCTGAGCTCCTGCCCTTGTCCCGATTGTATCTTTTGTCCCGTGACATCTACTTGCCCGAGTGTGTTGGCCATGCCGTAGAGCGTCACCTGCAAGGTCTGTGGTCCCTTGGGGTTCCTCAGCACGCGTGTCTTCGTGCGGTAGCCGAGCATCGAGAACTTCACCACCACCGAGTCAGCGGAGTGAAGCGTCAGGCTGTAGTTGCCATGAGCTGAGGTCACGGTGGCTTTGCCTTGTTGCAGGCACGACACGCTGGCGAACTCCACGGGATTGCCCTCCTCGTCGATGACGCGGCCGTGCAGTGTGAAGCTCTGTGCCATGCCGTCCAGGCCCAGCAACGTGAGTATCATCAAGATGAAAAGTCTTCGTATCATGGTATTAGTAACGTAGAAAGGGCGGAAATATTACAGAAAGACGAGTCCTAAATGTTCTTCCGTGGCTTTTCGCTTATTACGTAGCTTGCCGCATTCAATAAAAAGTAATAAATTCATTCCTTTTTATTTGTCAGTTTGGAATAAAACACTTACTTTTGTAGTATGGATAAGAAGATAAGGGAAATCTACTATTCGGATGAGTATAAAGAATACTTAGATGCTCTTCCCATGAGGGTTAGAGTAAAGTACGATTATGTAGAACAGATAATAGCGACTATAAAGGTTGTCAGTACTAAGTTTGTGAAGAACATAGAGGGGACAGATTTTTATGAGGCACGTGTTTCAATAGGCAGTAACGAGTATCGTACTGTTATGTTCGCCATAGATGCCATAAGCTTTATAGAATCCAGTAGAGTCATTTTCCTTAATTCTTTCTTGAAGAAAAGTAAGAAGCAGTATAAGCAAGAAGTAGAAATTGCTAATAAGATATTAAGAAAATATATGGAGGAATAGGTATGATAAAGTTAGACGAAAACAAGTTAAATAAGCTTCAGACCTCATCAGCAAGATTAGATAAAGAGTATGGCCCCAAAAGTTCTCCTTCACGTGAAGCTTTTGAAGCTCGTGCTAAATCTTTCTATTATGCTGAAATATTGAAAGAGCAGCGTAAGCAACTGAAGATGACTCAACAACAATTGGCTGATAAGATTGGCAAGAAGCGTGAGTTTATCAGTAATATAGAGCGTGGTAATAGTGATATGCAGCTGTCAACCTTTCTCTTAATTAGTAATGCACTTGGGCTCAGATATTCTTTAGTTGTTGGTTGAATATGATATTATTGATATTTGACAGTTTCAAGGGTTGCATGAGCAGCCAGGAGGCAAACGAGGCGTGCGCCAAAGGATTGAGAGCCCAGCATGACGATGTGGAGATAAAGCAGATCGAGGCCAGCGACGGTGGCGAGGGCTTCCTGAGAGCAATGCGTCCCGATAGGGTGGAGCACTGCCATGTCCACGATGCGATGATGCGGTGGACCGATGCTGACTACGGTATCAAGGATGGTAAGGGCATAATCGAGGTGGCGCAGGCCGTGGGACTCGACAAGATAGACCCGGAACTGCGCAATCCGCTCGTAGCCACGAGCTACGGCGTCGGCGAGCTGATGGTGCAAGCGTGGGAACAGGGTTGCCGCGAGTTTATCGTGGGACTGGGCGGCTCAGCGACGAGCGACTGCGGACTGGGCATGCTTCGTTGTCTGCGCCACCATGCCCAACAGCGGTTGCATCAGATGTGGTACGACCTTTTCGACACCTCTGTGCTGAAGTCGGTTCGCGTGACGCTTGCTTCCGATGTCGACAATCCGCTCACAGGTCCGCGTGGCGCTGCCCATGTCTTTGCACCGCAGAAGGGAGCCGATGACCGGCAAGTGGAACTTCTTGAACGCCGTGCGGCAACCTTCGCTACGATGGCTGCCAAACATCAGGGCTACGACATGAGCCAAAGACCCGGCGCTGGTGCTGCCGGTGGACTGGGCTATGCCTTCATGCAGTTCATGGATGCTCAGATGGAGAGTGGCGCTGAACTGGTATTGCGAAGCAATCGTTTCGACGACATGCTGCAACATGCCGATCTTGTCATCACGGGCGAGGGTGCTTCCGACACCCAAACACTCATGGGCAAACTGCCAAGCATAGTCTTGCGTCATGCGCAGAAGGCAGGAGTACCCGTCGTTCTTACCAGTGGACGCATAGAGGACCGGGACGCATTGCTCGGCGCAGGCTTCTCGCAAGTAGTATGTATCAACGACGGACAGCCCGATGACGAGAATCCGCTCGACAAGGAAGTGGCACAAAAACGATTGGCGGATGCAGCTCAGCGAGTTGTTCTTGTCGATAGTCACGACATATAGGTTGTATATATATGTAGTTATGATTAGAGGCCTTGCTTTCAGCGCATTCCCGGCGATACTGCTCGCCTCCCTTTGGGTTATTGTCACGAAATCACAATCCTGCAACTTAGCGTGCATTCTTTTGCACTGGCATGAGTCTTAAGATGCCTTGAAATATATTACAGCTCTGATTTTTCCCGACAAAAGCTTGTCGTGGCGAGGTTGCAATATAGAGAAGGAAAACGCGGATTTCTGATTCTTTAGGCTCATTTTTGCCATGAGAGACGAAGAAAACAGTTGTCTTCAAAAGAAAAAGCACTTGTTTGACCCGCTCATCTCAGTTGTTTCATCGTGTAAAACAACTGAGATGAGCGGGTCAAACAAGTGTTTTGATTGAGTAAAACCATAAGGATGACAAGCAAAAGTAATGGTTTGCTTAATCAATAAAATATAATCACTTGATTGCCAACCAGTTGGCAGATGTTGCCAAAATGGCTGCCTTTGAGGTCAAGGACACCCTTGGCTGCGATTTTTTGATTCTCAGAGGCCGAAAAATGTCAGTTTCTTAAACATTTCAGGGTGCGCGCAAGCACTTACTCCTGCCCGTTCTATTCCAGATTCTCGTCCTGCGTGATCGTCACTGTCCCCAGCTTGCTGATCTTCAGCACGAGCGGGACATACTCGTCGCTCGACTTGTCGGGATTGCCAACGCTGGCCGCAAAGACGAGTTCCGGTCCCTCGGAACGCACAAAGACAATGCCCAAGAGCGCACCATTCTTATAATACTGGTCATCGACCTTGCTCATTACAGCCTTTGATATATCCACAACCTTTGGTAAACTCACGGTTAAAAAACTCGGAGCCGTTCTGCCGCAGGATGCGCACGCTGATCTTGTTATCATAGTACTCGTGGCTGCCATCAGAAGCCTTGGCCAGACTCTTATCGGCATGGCGCTTGACCTCGACAGTATAGATGCCACCGACCCAGCCAACCTTGCGCGACACAGTGTTGTCGCCCATCACACGGGGACCTTTCGGCTCGACGAACTTTTGAACCTTGCGCACGGGCTGCACCTTGGTATTGTCCTTGCAGCCCATAAAGAGCATCACCGTCAGGAGTATCAAAGCCAATGAAGTGTATATTTTCATCGTTTTTTGTGTATTTACCGGTGCAAAGGTAGGAAAAAACTACGAAAAAGCGACAGAGTGCACAACAGAATACTAAGAAAAAGACGCTTTTTCTTTGATATTCCACTCGTTTACACTAACTTTGCATCTACAAACATGTAACAAACCATCAACAAACAGAGAACTGATGATACGAAAAGTCATTGCACTGTTTCTTTTTGTCCTTTTACTGATGGGTTGCCGACATCAAAATGTCAGCAAACCACAAGAGACCGCCACGGACACGACGGCCATGATGGTCTATCAGATACAGCATTGCGCGAAACTATATACCCAAGAGTATAAGCTCCGCAAGATCGTCGTCTACGACGACACTGCAGCAGTCACCGGACACGTGTTCGGGCAAGATTTCAAGATGAACCTGCCTCTCGGCAAGCGCCGCATTGCCATACCCATGACGGCCACGGCGCAGGCCTCGATCGACTTCTCCCATTTCTCAGCCTCACAGGTACGGCACGACGGCAAAAAGCTGGAGATCATCCTGCCTGACCCACAGGTGACGCTCACCGCCACGACCATCGACCACGAACAAGTAAAGGAGAAGGTGTCGCTGTTGCGTACCCGATTCTCCGACGAAGAGCGCTCACGCATCGAGCAGCAGGGGCGCAAGGCCATCGTCAAGTCGCTGGAACAGATGAACCTCACCGAGAGCGCACGCCAGAGTGCCGTGCAGCAGCTCATGCCGATGCTGCGGCAGATGGGCTGGAGCGACGAGGACGTGGTGATCACCTTCCGCGATGATCTCGGCAACAGCCCCTTTGAAACCCTTATCCGTAAAACGAACTAAGCCATGACAACAAAGCACTCTCTCTTCTCTCGCCTGCTGGGCCGCGCAAGCACCGACCTGCGCCTGGTGCTCATCTCGGCTACGGTCACCCTCGTGCTCGTTGTCGCTGCCGTGTTCCTCATCAAGCGGGCGTTGTCGGATCAGCACGTTGAGATTACGCACAACCAGGAGATCAGCGTCACGCCCGTGGTCATGGAGAGCATCCGCAACACGGGGCAGTGGGTGTTCATGGAGATCGCTGACGAGGAACTCGTCGACACCGTGCGCCACGGCTTCTTCGGCGACGACGAGCTGGCACGCGTCTACTACGGCACGCTGCGCCTCGGCTTCGACATGCAACAATATAAAGAGGAGTGGCTCAGCGTCCGGGGCGACACGCTCATCGCCACACTGCCACCCATCGGACTGGTAGACGACAACTTTCTCGACGAGGCCCGCACACGTTCCTTCTACGAGAGTGGGAAATGGAGCGAGCAAGACCGCGCCGCCATGGCCGAGCAAGCAAAGGCAAAGATGCGGCAACGCTGTCTGAGCAAAGCCAATCTGGCATCGGCACGGAAAAACGCACGGACGCAGCTCTGGACGATGTTCCATGCACTGGGATTTAAAAACATCAGGATAGAAAACAAGTAACATAGAGGATAGCATGAGTCAAGTCAACGAATTCTTCACGACTCTCAGCGGACTGCTGTGGGGCTGGCCAATGATCATCTTATTGTTGGGCACGCATATCTTTCTGACTTTTCGGTTGCACATTCCGCAGTGCTTTCTGTGGACAGCCATCAAGTTGTCGGTGAAGCGTGACCCCGGTGCCACGGGCGACGTGTCGCAGTTTGGCGCACTGGCCACGGCATTGGCAGCGACAATCGGCACGGGCAACATCGTCGGCGTGGCGACAGCTATCTCGCTCGGCGGTCCGGGTGCCGTGCTGTGGTGCTGGCTGACAGGTGTCTTCGGCGTGGCGACAAAGTATTCCGAAGGCCTGCTCGCCATCAAATACCGCGTCAAGACAGCCGACGGCCGCATGTTGGGCGGTCCGATGTATGCGCTGGAGAAAGGCTTGGGATGGAAATGGCTGGCCGTGCTCTTTGCTGTCTTTGCCGCATGCGCCTCGTTTGGCATCGGCAACACCGTGCAGGCTAACGCCATCGCGACGATAGCCCACAAGAGCTACGGCATCAGTCCGGCGATCGTCGGTGCCGTCATCACGCTGCTCACGGCGGCGGTGATCATTGGCGGCGTGAAGAGCATCTCCAAGGTATGCAGCATGTTGGTGCCGTTCATGGCTGTCTTCTATGTCTTAGGCTGCATCTATATTCTCTTTGTCAACCACAGCAGTCTGTGGCCCGCCCTACAGCTGATCGTCCATTCGGCTTTCACTCCGCAGGCAGCAGGCGGCGGTTTTGTCGGTGGCACGGTGATCATGGCAGCCCGCTACGGCATCGCCCGCGGTCTGTTCTCCAACGAGTCGGGACTGGGCTCGGCACCGATCGTAGCCGCAGCCGCACAGACACGCAACCCGGTCAGGCAGGCTTTGGTATCGAGTACAGCAACGTTCTGGGACACCGTCATCATCTGCGCGCTGACCGGACTGGTCATCGTGAGCAGCATCATCGCCTATCCCGACATTACGTTCCACGACGGCGCGCAGCTCACCAAGGTGGCTTTCAGCAAGATTCCCTACGTCGGCAAGCCACTGCTGACCTTTGGATTGCTGACCTTCGCCTTTAGCACGATACTCGGCTGGAGCTATTATGGCGAGCGCTGTGTGGAGTATTTGGGTGGCCGCCGCTGGATGTTGGGCTACCGCCTGCTCTACATCGTGTGTGTGTTCATCGGCAGTGTGATCTCTCTGGAACTGGTTTGGAACATCGCCGACTGCATGAATGCGCTCATGGCAATTCCCAACCTGCTCTCCCTGCTCTTCCTCAGCGGCATCATCGTGCACGAGACACGTAAGTATCTGTGGCGAGGACGACTGGACCGAGAGATGGAGGAGGGGACAGACGAGACACAAAGCGAGGAGACAGAACAGCAGAGGGCTTAGACAGAAAGACGAATAGCCTTAGACAGAAAAACCGTTGTCTTTTTAGATATAAAGACATAAAAGACATATTATTCTATACATAATTCATGATCATTCAGCTATAGTATTTGACCACTGAATCATCATAAATAAACCACTTGGCACGATTTTAGCTCGTGCATCCTTTGACAACGAGGTGCCCCAAGATGGCACACGGGCATTCTATGCGCAAAAAAACAGTGATTCTCTCTCTATGGACTTTCGCATCTGGCCCCAAATAATCACTCAAGCGGATTGAGAAATAAGTAACACGAAGTTTCTCTTTTGTTATTTCAAGGCTTTATGATATGTATCGCAAAGAGTTTGTTACATGTTACAAACTCCTTGCGTTTTTTATATGTTAACTTTGCAGCGTTTTCAGCCAAAAAAATATTAAGGTTAACATAAAAGGGTAAAAACGGTGATATAGATCCTAATAAATAAAAAGCTTAAATAATGAAGAGAACATGAACAAACTATTGTTAAGAACACAACGATTAGCCACCACGCTGACGTTGGCTTCGCTCTTTGCTGTGGGCGTACAAGCCCAGCAGAAGTACACGGTCAAGGGTAGTGTGGTAGACGAGGCGGGTGAACCGATCATCGGCGCTACCGTGATGGAGGGTTCGTCTTCCAATGGTACAGTGACGGACATGGACGGTAATTTCGCCATGAGTGTGAAGGGCGGCAACACCACGCTGAAGGTGTCGTACATCGGTATGGCTACGCAGACGGTGAAGCTTTCCGGAGCAAAAAAGACGCTGAAAGTCATCATGCGCAACGATGACCATAACCTCAACGAGGTCGTCGTCGTCGGTTACGGCCAGCAAAAGAAGGCATCTGTAGTTGGCGCTATCACCCAGACCACGGGCAAGGTGCTTGAGCGCGCGGCAGGTATCAACGATATCGGAGCCGCGTTGACCGGTAATCTTCCCGGTGTGGTGACAACAGCTTCCAGTGGTATGCCTGGTGACGAGGAGCCGAAGATCGTCATCCGTGGCGCTTCCTCGTGGAACAACAGCGAGCCGCTTGTGCTCGTCGACGGTATCGAGCGCCCCATGTCTACGGTGGACATGCAGAGTGTGGCAACGATTTCCGTATTGAAGGATGCCTCCGCGACCGCCGTCTATGGTGTGAAAGGTGCCAACGGCGTGATTCTGATCACTACCAAGCGTGGTTCTGTCGGCAAGGCTGTCATCAATGTCACGGCCAATGCCGTGATGAAAGTCCCGTCGAAACTGCCTGATAAGTTAGACTCCTACGACGCTATGCTGGCTCGAAACAAGGTTGCTGAGAATGAGTTGAACATCAGTCCCAGCAGCTTCGCTTATGTCAAGCCGCTGTCGTTTATCAGCAATTACCGCAACCAGACCACGCAGGAACAGCGCGAGCGCTACCCCAATGTAGACTGGCAGCGGGCCCTGTTCAAGGACTATTGTATGTCGTACAACGCCAATGTCAACATCAGCGGCGGTACCAATTTTGTGCGTTACTTCGCCAGTGTGGACTTTGTCAATGAGGGAGACCTTTATAAGAAGTTCAATAACGGCCGTGACTATAAGAACAGCTATAGCTACAACCGTGTGAACATGCGTTCCAACCTTGACTTCAACATCACGAAGACCACGCTCTTCCAGATGAGTCTCGCCGGCAGCACCGGCATCCGCAACACTCCGTGGTCCAATACCCACGGCACGGGCGACTGGGGTATGTCGCAGCAGTGGGCTGGTGCCTACAACATCGGACCGGATGTCTTCCTGCCACAATACAGCGACGGATCGTGGGGCTTCCTTCCCGGCTCTACCAACGTGAGCAACTCTGCCTTACAGATTGCCTTTGGCGACGGAACGATGAAGACCACAACCACCCGCATCACCACCAACTTTGTCTTGGAGCAGAAACTCGACTTCATCACCAAAGGACTTTCGGCACGTGGCACCGTGGCGTGGGACAACACCTTTGTGGAGGCTGACCGAGGCATCAAAGACCAAAACAACGACCCACAGCTCAAATGGATCAACCCTGAGACCGGAGAGGTGACTTATAAGAAAGCCTACGAGGACTATGACCGCTTTGACTACACCATGGGCAAGAAATGGGAAATCCAGCAGGGTACAGTACAGAACTGGAATACCCAACGCAACCTCAACTATCAGGTACAGCTCAACTGGGCGCGTTCCTTCGGATTGCATCATGTCACCGGCATGGGCACCTTCGCCCGTCAGGAATATGCCATCGGCTCCGTGATCCCAAGCTATCGTGAGGACTGGGTGTTCCGTACTACCTATAATTGGAACGACCGCTACTTCTTTGAGTACAACGGTGCTTACAACGGCTCGGAGAAATTCTCCAAGGACAACCGCTTCGCTTTCTTCAGTTCCGGCGCTTTGGGCTGGATGGTCAGCGACGAGCCCTTTATGCGCAAGCTGCGTGACAAGAAGATCATCGACATGCTCAAGCTCCGTGCCTCCTATGGTGAGATCGGTGACGACAATGTCGGTGACCGATTCCTCTACATGAGCCAGTGGGCTTATGGCGGCAATACGGTTATGGACATTACCCAAGACAAGTCACCCTATACCTGGTACCGCGAGTCCACAGTGGGCAATCCCAACGTGCATTGGGAGAAGGTGACGAAATACAATTTTGGTGTTGACTTTGGTTTCCTCGGTGGACTGATCACCGGTAGTGCCGATGTCTTCCACGACCATCGTACCGACATTCTGGTCAAGGGTAGTGATCGCTCTGTGCCTTCCTATTTCGGCCAGACGGCGCCAACGGCCAACCTCGGCGTAGTGAACACATCGGGTTATGAGGTACAGGTCAAGCTCAACAAGGTGTTTGCCAACACGCTGCGTCTGTGGGCCGACATGAACTTCACGCACGCTGTCAACAAGATCAAGGTCAAGGACGACCCCGCGCTGCTGCCTGCTTACCGCAAGAAAGCCGGATACGCCATCGGACAGACGACGACTTACCTCGACCGCGGACGTGTGCAGAACTATGACGACATCTATGGCTCACCCCGTTTTGACTCCAACGACGGCAAGCGCCTGCCCGGCGACTACTATATCGTGGACTTCAACGGCGACGGTGTCATCGACAATGTCAATGATGTGGTGCCTTATGGCTATACCGGATCTCCGCAGAACACTTACAATGCCACCATCGGTGCCGAGTACAAGGGATTTAGTTTCATGGCACAGTTCTATGGTGTGACCAACGTGACGCGCGACGTGACAATGGTCAGCTTGTCTGATCCTATGCAGTGCAATGTCTACAGCCAGGGCACTTGGTGGTTTGACGACCACAGCAGTGCCAAGTGCACAACACCGCGCCTGCTCTCTCAGCCGATGTCCAATGCCGCGCTCTATGGTACACAGTATCTCTGTGACGGCTCCTACATCCGTCTGAAAAACATAGAGCTGGCCTATACCTGGCACGGCGGATGGGTACGCCATTTGGGTATCAACGACCTCAAAGTCTATGTCAGTGGCAACAACCTCTGGCTCTGGACGCGTATGCCCGATGACCGTGAGTCTAACTTCTCAAGCTGGGGAGGTGCCGTGGGTGCCTACCCGACGATGAAGCGTATCAACTTCGGTGTGAAGTTTAATCTCTAATTTTCCAACAATCCATGAAACAACATATTATCAAATTAGCGTGCGCGCTGACGCTCCTTGCGGGTTTCGGCTCGTGCACAGACTATCTCGACAAAACGCCGGACTCAAATGTCAGCGAAGACGAGGCCTATAAGAACTTCACCAACTTCCAGGGCTTCGTAGAGGAGATATACAACTGCATCCCACAGAAAGAGAGCTGCAACTATTGTGTATCGTTCAACTGGGGCGACGACGAGCTGATGAACACGGGCGCCGGAGATGGTCACCTTACCACTCATATCGATCTTGGCGACTACCGCAACTGGTACAGCAACGGACAGTCGTTTCTCCATCGTGACGGTCTGAACCCGACATCGACCAACAAATTTGATCACTCTATCGAGCATGCCTGGTACTGTATCCGTAAGTGCAACATCGGCTTGGAGAACATCGACAAGATGACCAATGCCACACAGGAGGAGAAGAACGTGGTCAAGGGACAGTTGCTTTTCTTCCGCGCCTGGTGGCATGAGCAGCTGATGGACTTCTTTGGCGGTATGCCTTATCTGGACCACGCACTCGGAGCAGATGAGAAGATGGATCTGCCCCGACTGAGTTTCCAGGAGTGCGCCAAGAAGTGTGCGGAGGACTATCGCGCCGCTGCCGATCTGCTGCCCGACGATTGGGACAAGACCACAGTGGGTAAGCGTACGCTCGGTAAGAACGACATCCGCATCACCAAGGTTTGCGCACTGGGATATCTGGGCAAGGTGCTGCTCTGGGCTGCCTCGCCGCTTAACGAAAACGGGGCGCAGACTGGTGCCATCAAGAGTGGCATGACCTATAAATACAACACTGATTTTGCCAAGCAAGCTGCCGAAGCTCTCGGTGAGGCCATCAAGGATGTGGAAAGCGGCAACACGCCTTATGCCTTGGCAGAATATAAATATAGCGACATCTACAATCATGTGGCAACGAAAGACTCCAAGACCAACTTCTCGGACATCTTCCGCACGACAGGCCAGCAGTGGAAGCAACCGGGCACGTGCGAGGCGATCATGCGCGGACCGGAGCCTGATGTCAATGGCTCTAACTGGAACTTTGCGAAGACTTGGGGACCGAAGGTCAACAATTTGGTGGAGCATGACGTGGTGATCCATCAGCCAACGGCCAACTATGTCAACTACTACGGCATGGCCAACGGACTGCCTCTTGACGATCCCGACTCTGGCTTCGATCCTACACATCCGTTCAAGAACCGTGACCCACGCTTCTATCACGACATTATGTTCGACGGTTTCAAGTTTATCAATACCACACCGGGTGATGCTGACAAGCCTTATCAGTATTTGCAGCTCTACACTGGTGGCAATCTCCGGCCTTCCAGTAATCCGTCGCGTGCCCTGGATGGTTGCCGTACGGGCTACTTCTGCCAGAAACTCGTGCCTCACCAGTGCAACAGATACGATGGTATGTACAATTGGGGCGGCTCGCTGCAGTGCTATTTGCCCTATATGCGTGTGGCCGATCTCTATCTGATGTATGCCGAGGCTGGTGCTGCCATCAGTGGTGCCAACTACAAGAGCACAAATGGCACACACACTGCTGTGGAAGCTATCAATGTGCTTCGCGACCGTGTCGGCGCCGGACATGTGGCTGCCAAGTACGCTGCCGACCAGCACAAGTTCATGGACGAGGTGCGCCGCGAGCGCGCTGTGGAGCTGGCTTTCGAAGGCTTCCGCTGGAACGACCTGCAGCGCTGGCTGCTCCTGACCGAATATCCTTACAATATCAAGACTTCACAGGAGTTCAAACGTGTCAAGTCGGACAAAGACCCGCGTGACGAGGAGGTCAGTGGATGGAAAGAGGAAGTCATCGTCAAGCGTAACTTCTCTACCAAACATTATCTCTTCCCACTCAAGGAAAGCGACTCTTATCTCTATGAGGACTTCAAGCAGAATCCAGGCTGGTAAGTTTGTGCTTATAGGAGATACACCTTATTATATATATACAATCACCGGACAATAACATTGTACCATCATGAAATCCAAAAGATATATATTATGCACTGCCTTGACCGTGGTGTCGGCGCTGATGGCGGTTGTTCCCGCTCAGGCGCAGATGCCAAGCGACACGACGCTCGTTGACATGCCTTTCCGAAAGGTGGCCAAGAAAGACATCATGGGAGGCGTGGCAAGTGTCAACGTCAGACAGTTGACAGACAAAAACTATACTACTTATAGCCTTGACAACATGAACGGCATGGTCTCCGGATTCAACGGGGCCGGCATGTGGGGCTATACAGGACAACTGATCCTGGTTGATGGTGTGCCCCGCGAGGCTACAACCATCCGGTCGGAAGAGATCGAGAGCATCACTTTCCTGAAAGGCGCACAGGCTGTGGCACTCTACGGCAGCCGCGCCGCACAGGGCGCTATCCTGATCACAAGCAAGCGCGGACGTGTCAACAAGGGACTGGACATCGATGTCAGACTGAATACGGGATGGAATGTCGTCAAGGCCTTTCCTGAGTATCTGGGGTCGGCAGAGTACATGACACTCTATAACGAGGCTCGTGCCAATGACGGACTGGAGCCGCTCTATTCGGCAGAACAGATCTATAACTATGGATCTGGTCTCAACCCTTATCGCTATCCGAGCATCGACTTCTACAGCTCGGACTATGTCAAGAAGGCTTATAACACCACAGAGGCTTCCACAGAAATCCAGGGCGGTAACAACCGTGCTAAGTTCTACGCTAATGTGGAATACCAGCGTGCCGGAACACTGATGAACTTCGGCAAGGCCAAGGACGGATACAGCGACCAGCTGCATGTGCGCGGCAATGTCGACATCAACATCAATTCCTCTATCGATGCTTATGTCAATGCCAATGCCACCTACAGCAATAACAAAGGGGCCAATCACACGGGCGATAAAGACTTCTGGGCACAGACTGCTACTCTGCGACCCAATCGTCTGACACCCCTGATACCTATCGACATGATTGATCCGCAGGCTCTCAGCGCACTTAGTCTGGCCCAGAGCTCTGCCAACATCGTCGACGGTAAGTATATCCTCGGTGGAACACAGCTCGACGCAACGAACATTTTCGCGGATCAGTACGCATCCGGCACATATAAGTATACTTCGCGACAGTTTCAGTTCGATGCCGGCGTCAATATCAAGCTCGACGCCCTTCTGCGCGGACTGAGCTTCCACACGATGATGGCTATCGACTATGCCACGGCTTACACCACTTCGTTTAATAACACCTATGCCACTTATGAGCCGACATGGGCTCGCATCAATGGCAAGGATGTCATCGTGGGACTGGACAACCACAACACGGTAGACAAGAAGTCGGGTGTCCAGAACATCAGTGGCTCCACAGACGCGCAGACCATCACGTTCAATGCGCACTTTGACTATAACCGCACTTTCGGCGGTGTGCACAACCTGAGCGCGATCCTCGTGGCCAATGGCTATCAGACAACAAAGTCGGGTACTTATCACAGAACCAGCAATGCCAATCTGGGCTTGCAGGCTTCTTACAATTATGCTCAGCGATACTATGTCGACGCAGCCCTGGCCACGCCATGGTCGGCTAAGCTTCCCTCGAGCAAGCGACTGGGCTTCTCGCCTTCTCTCACCCTGGGATGGCGCCTGAGCAATGAGAGTTGGATGAAGAACTCCGGCTTTGACGATCTGACACTCAGCGCAAGCATGAGCAATCTGAAGACAGATTTGG
>ERZ773245.1221-NODE-1221-length-19718-cov-6.786452_pt1 | contig 19718 bp, 18 predicted proteins | sample MGYA00580988_ERZ773245 | MGnify/ENA primary metagenome ERZ773245 (study PRJEB29015, sample SAMEA2737792) | human gut metagenome | biome: human gut; feature: human-associated habitat; material: faeces | place: China | collected 2012 ... | reverse complement strand
GTATATACTCTTCCAGTATACATATTTACTCTTGGTCTTTCCTTTCCTACTATTTCTCCCGGTACTTCAAATTGATATTTCATTGTTTCACTCCTTCTTTAGTTTTAATTTTAAAACACATGACTATTATTTAATTCTATTTTCTTTGCCGGAAATCTTCGTAACTCTTACATCATTTACGAGAGTTTCCGACAAGTGCTTATATAAAATTTCTATTATGATTTTATTATATGACTAAAAATGCTCGCTTTTGTAAGCAATTTATTTCATCTTTTTATTTTGTAAACTCCAAATATTGTACATTATCATACACAAATTTTATGAATTCTTCTTTATCACTTAATTCTCCAATATATTCGCTCGGAATTTGTGATACTACTCCTCCCAATGATAATTTTTGAAATACGCTTTCGAATGCTAGTTTTTCTTTATAGTCTATTTTTTCGCCTTCACTAGCATGGTATGAACTTGTATATTTTTCTTTATCTGTTACGTTTTTTATTACACCAAATCTTTCTTTATCTATTCTTTCGAAAGTTTTACATACCTTTTGACTGGTTTCTCCATATAAGCAAAATCCTAAGCCAGAGGCTTTCTTCCACTTTTCAACAGTTTCTTTTAGGTGTTTTACTATCTTTATAGCAAATTCTTTTCCTTCTGGTTCAGTGTTAGAAACTTCTTTCACCATCATTGTTGCTTCATATACTCCTACATATCCTAACGAAATTGTAGAGTAACCATCTTTTAAATATTTGTCGATTTTTTCTCCCGATTTTAAATGCGCTATCGCACCATATATCCAATGTATTGGGCTCGTATCACTTACTGTACCAAGCAAAGCATAGTGTCTGCACAATAAAGCCTCATGGCACAATTCCAGTCTTTCATCTAGCAAACTAAAGAATTTATCTTCATCACCATCTGCCAAGATTGCAATTTGTGGTAAATTTATGCTAACAATACCTTGATTAAATCTTCCTTCAAATTTATATGTTCCATTCTCGTCTTTCCATGGAGTTAGAAAACTTCTAAAGCCCATTGGCGAAAAGACATTTCCGCTATAATTTTCACGCATTTTTTTAGCCGATATAAAACTTGGCTCTTGCGTCTTATTAGCACATTCTAACGCAAGCTGTGTTAAATAATCATATTTTTCACCATTTAAGCAGTTATTTTCATCAATTACATAGATCAACTTTGGAAATTCCGGATTAATATATTTTCCTTCTGCATCCTTCATTCCCTCAATTCTTTGCTTCAAAATTTCTTCTATTATAAGTGCATTTTCTTTTATGTATTCATCGCCTTCTCTTAAATACATAAATAATGAAACCAATGGACTACGCCCGTTTGTGGTCATTAGTGTATTTATCTGGTATTGAAGTGTTTGTACCCCACTCGTTACTTCTTCTTTTATCTTTTTATCTAATATTTCTTTTGAAGGCACGCCTCCCAACTCTTCCTTAAATTTTTCATAGCTCTTTCTAACATACTTTCCCAAATGACTGATATCTACAGATTGTCCACCGTATTGTGTTGACGCAACTGTTGCAAGAATTTGTGCAAGAACCGTGCAAGCAACTCTAAAACTTTTTGGGCTCTCTATTAATTTGCCATTTATAACTGTTCCATTGTCAAGCATATCTCCAATATTAATCACACTAGAATTAAAAATTGGTTGTAAAAAATAGTCCATATCATGAAAATATAGTACTCCTTCTTCATGAGCCTTTACTATTTTTTCAGGTAACAGTAGTCTCTTCGTTAAATCCTTAGAAACTTCTCCGGCTATATAATCCCTTTGAGAAGATGCAAGCACCGCATTCTTGCGTGTTCCATCTTCCAACATCTCCATATTTTGATTTTTTATGAGTCCAAGAATAGATTCGTCTGTGGTGTTCTTCTTTCTAACCAACGCTCTATTGTATCTATAAATCATGTATTTCTTTGCAAGCTTAAACTTTTTCTTATCCATAAGTTGCTCTTCTATTATATCTTGCACATCTTCAACCAAAATTCTCTTTTTATCAAGTGACTCAATATATTTTATTATATCCTTAATATCTTGCTTATCTGCTCTTTCCTTTTCTGTAACCTCTTGGTTTGCCTTCTCAATAGCAATTGCAATCTTCTCTCTATTAAAATCTACTACACGTCCATCTCTCTTAATAACCTTCATAAATTCCTCCTTGGATTTATCTAAATTACTGCCTCTTTAGTTTCATTATAAATAATATTTTTTAATATAACTAAGCAGTATTATTTGCAAAACATTTTTCTGCCCACATCGACATAACTTACCTAAAAAACATTATCTCATAACTATTATACCTTAACAATTTATTTTTTCTGTTGCAAATGCAACGTTTTTGAAGTATAATTGAGTAAATTTTATTTACAAATTTAAGGACAATGTTAATGGAAATATCAGATATAATTGAAAACATTTCTTGTAATTGTATTAAGGTTCAACGTAAGACCTTTGAAAAAGGTAGTATTATTACAACTTACATAGAAAAAAGAAAACAAATTTGCATACTGCTTTCTGGAAAAGCAGATTTAATTAGATATGATTTAAACGGAAACAAGGATATAATAGAAAGTTTTGTTGAAACAGATATTTTTGGTGAAGCTTTCTACCCTGTTCATACCAACCACGAACTTTTTGTTTTAGCAATGGATAAGTGTGAGGCTCTTCTATTTTTGTATGATGACATACACGAAAAATGCAGAAGCAATTGTAAATTTCACACAACACTCGTATCTAGTCTACTAGAGCTTATATTAAAACAAGCAGTACATCAAAATACTAGAATAGAAATACTTTCAAAGAGGTCTATCAGAGATAAATTACTTACTTATTTTTCTATTCTTTCTAGTAAAAACTTCTCTAAAAATATTACACTTCCAATTTCAATGACTAGCCTCGCCGATTACCTAAGCGTAGATAGAAGTGCAATGATGCGTGAGCTCAAATGCTTGGTAGATGAGGGATTTATAAGCCGTGATGGTAATAAAATAAAGCTTTTATTTTAACAAATTAAAGCTTTATTTTTTAGCTTTTTCTTTCCATAAAGCCTCATTTATATTTTTTCAATAAAATAAGCCCATTTTAAAGTAAAAATACATATTTTTTATATTCTGATGTATATCACTTCATTTAAAACAGGCTTTGACGTATTCAAATTTGTACGCATTTTTTAACAATATTTAGTCATTATCACTTTCTATATTACTCTCAACTTCATAATTTTCGTTTTCTGTATTTCTGTTCTCTGTATTTGTAATATTGTTTTTTTCTTGAAAAATCTCATTATTTTTATTGCTCTCTGTATTATTTGTTATTTCCGTATTGGTTTCAGTATTTTCCGTATTGCCTGGCACTTCTGTATTTTGCTCTGTGTTTTCTATTTTATTTTCAATATTGTTATTTTTATCGCTTTCTGTGTTTTCTTTATCATTCTTTTTGGCAATATCATACTCCTTCCAAGGGTTGTCCGAAGCTGGATCAGTTGGGTCCCAACTATTTACCTCACTGTCTCCAGAAATTTTTCTTTCTGATGGCTTACCCAATGGTCCAGGGTTAGAATCTTTGTAAAAATATACTTTTGTTCCAGCCGCACAATTATCATATATCCATTTTGCATTTTTTACAGTAAGCCTTATGCAACCCAAAGAAGCTGAAGTACCCAATTTATCATACTCCCAATATTCTAAACTTGCATTATTATATTTCTCAGTATATGGTACAGAATGGAACAATATATTTCCAGTTATTTGTGTTGCATATTGACCATACACATCACCTTGAAGCCCTTTCCATTCCCATCCACCATATTTTTTTAGTGAATAAGTTCCGCTCGTTGGGGTTGCAAAGCCAACCGAACAAAGCATTACCTTTACGCAGTTTTTGTATTCTCCGTTTTCATCTTTTTCATATACATTAACTACATTTTGCTTACAATTTACTTCTAATCTATATTTTGTACCGCTCGTATTTTTAGCTTTTTCTTCAGTTACTGTATTTTCAACTACTTCGTTCTCTTCTACACTATTTTCTATAATCTCTTCATTTACATCTTCTTCAAAATTTTGTGTATTTACGCTATTTACGAATTCATCCGCTAAACTTTCTGGTTCCTTTGTGGCAACTTCTTTCGCAGTATTCTTACTAATTATACTTGCAGTTATTATCGTTATTAAAATAGCTAATATTAAAATTATAATTCCTAATATAATTCTTTGCTTTTCTTGTTTTTTCTTTCTATTCTCACTTCTTGATTGCATTCTAAAAATCCCCTTCATATGTTAGTAATAACATTATACATTTTAAGGATAGTCTAGTCAATAAGTTTCAGTCGATTATTTTCTGCCACCCTATTTTCACAAACCACACCCTAAAACCAGTCATTCCAAATTCTTATTACTTGGTACTTCTATTGATTTTCCATCATAGCTAAATTTCGAGCCATGGCATGGACATTCCCAAGTTTTATCTATATTATTAAAATACAGCTCACACCCCAGATGTGTGCAAATAGGTTTTACTTTAAAAATTTCTCCAGTATTTGCTTTATACACTCCAACCTTTTTATTATCTATTTCAATTATCTTGCCCTCTCCTATTTTTATATCATCTATTTCATCTTTTGGTATTTTAAACCTACTCATAAGTATTGATTTATTGGCTTCTTTTAACATATTTCCTACTTCGACTCTATTCTTTATTGGTTCTACTCTTCTTGCTTTAAACAAATCTTCATACTCATTTTCTTTTCCTAATATTTTATCTGCTATTATGTTTGCCGCAACATTTGATGATGTAATTCCCCATTTATTAAACCCTGTTGCCACATACACATTAGGCATCGTAACAGAAAAATCTCCTATATACGGGATTTTGTCGAGGCTTATGCAATCCTCTGCAGACCACTTATATAGCACTTCTGCATCTGGATACATTTTTCTTACAGCTGTTTCAAGCCTCGTATATCCATTTTTCAATTCCTCCGTTCCAGTTTTATAATCATAACCAACCGCTAATAGTAATTTCTTTCCATTATCCTCGATTACCCTAAAAGACATATTTGGAACTTCGTAATTTATATACATTCCATCAAACAATTCGCTTTTTACATCAGCAACTATTGCATAAGATGTTGATTGATACATCTTCAAAAAATAGTAACCCGGAATCTTTATAAACGGATATCTTGTAGCAATTACCACATAGTCTGCCGTAACCTTATTTTTATTCACATATACTTCATACTTGCCGTCAACTTTCTTTATATCTGTAACCTGCGAATTTTCATATATTCTACTATTATTATTCACGATGCATTTTGCCAGTCCATATCCATATTTCACAGGGTGAAGCTTTGCTTGCTCACAAAACTCGATAGCTCCTGCAATTTCCATTGGTAGCTCTATTTTATTAACATATTGGCACAAATCTTTTTCTAGTTTATCTACTGCTCTCTGCTCTTTTTTCAATTTGTCTACTTCTGTTTCTTTTGCAGTAAAAACATATGCCTTTTCTCTCTTAAAGTCACAATCTATTTTTTCATTCTGCACTATTTCACTAATATTTTCTATTGCCTTCTGATTTGCCTCTAAATATTTTTTTGCAAATTCTTTTCCCTGTGAATCTATTAAATATTTGTAAAAAACTCCATGCTGACTAGTAACTTTTCCAGTATTTCCGCCACTTGTGTGACTACAAATTCTATTTCTTTCTAATAAAACAACATTAGTATATTTGCTTAAATAATACGCTGTTGTAAGACCAGTAAGTCCTCCGCCAATAACACAAACAGAGGCCCTCATATCATTTCTTATACTCTCATATTCTTTATAATTTTTTCTCTCCTCTTCCCAAAAAGATTGCATAATTTTTTCCTCCCGCTCCTTCTAAAACATTTATTACACTATTTTTTCCAAGATTGAAAAATTTATGCAATTTTAATTATTCGCAATGCAAACTTATAAGCACAAAAAAGATGCCGATTTTATTCAGCATCTTTTTTATCTATTTTTCATTTTCTTCTTTAATTTGCTTTTTCTTCTTTCCAGTTATACCAGCATTGCTTACCTTTTCAGCAATCGCCTTAGTTGTGTCTTCAACCTTTGTTTCTATTTCTTCTTTTTGTCTAATTGCTTCTTTCTTTATTTTCTCTGTTTGGTCTTTAATTTTTATCTTAACAGCTTGCAATTTAGGGAAAGCATCCACCAATCTTCTATGTAATGCAGACTTGCTTTGTAAAATTTCCCTTACCTTCTTAGTAATCTCTTCTGTATTATCAGTTTCCTTACTTGCAGTAATATCAGCCTTTTTAATTGCTTTAATAACAACTCCAGAAACAATATTATCAAACGCATAAATTACAAACAAAATTCCAGACACAATATTTAACCACATCTCTGGTATTAATTCTAGTTTTCCTAGCAAGAATGGATTTGTTACATATGTCACCATTAATCCCAAAATTCCAAAAGGAATTATTGTGCCTAAACAAACTCGTCCATTTAAATTAAACTTTCTTTGGCTATAATCCCACCATCTTGCCTTAAACATTTTTTCCATTACTAAACTGGTCAAGTATTCCAAAGTTCCGCATACGACTATCGCCATAACAAATAGCACAAGTGCATCATATTTATATCTTCCCAATAAAAAGGTTATTAGAAGAGCTCCATAGCCATAAATCGGACAATAAGGTCCAATTAAAAATCCTCTATTTATAAACCTTTTATACTGAATAAGTTTACATGTAACCTCCATTATCCAACCTGCTACAGCATATATCATAAATAGCAAAAAATATATTCTAACATCATAACCTAGTATTGTCATAGAAAAACCTACCTTATAAATCAATAATTACATTAAATATATTACCAGTTATATAGAAATTTTGCAATACATTTATCATAAAATTAATCAGCATTTATATTAGCGCTATATACCATTAGTCTTATATGCAAAAAGCAAATGCCTACTAGCACTTGCCTTCTTTTTCTTTTGTTTTATTTATCATATTTTGTTGTAGCTTTCGCTATAGCGAAATATATACCGTATATTCTTAAGAACAAATCTAAAAATTTTCAATCCTACCTCTATGCTTCTCTATAAAAGTTCTAATTTTGTAATTTAATTTGTTCTTCTTTTATAAGTGGATATCTTATAAGCTTGTCACCTTCCAAATTTTCTTTATTCATATTTACGGCAGTAATTTGGTGATTATCATAAGTTGTATAATAATAAATCCCTTTAGTAGCATTACAACATGATGTATAAATAGTTATCTCATATTTATTATCCCCTAAATCACAGCAACCTCTCTGTTGATCGACAGAATTAAGAATATGGAAAAACTGGCTAACACTCTCTAATTCTCCATCTCCAGAAACAGAATTCATCTTAACAAATGCTGTTCTAACAAACCTAGATTGCGAAGATAAATCTCCTGGAAGTCCAATTGCTCCCATTCCACGGCTATAATTCTTTAAATCCAGTCTAGAAGAAAACGTGTTTTCTGGTGATTTATTTGACAGATGCATATAATTATTCAAATTAAACATTTGCTTATCAAACGGCGGATTATTAGTCAGTACTCCGACTGGATTATCATATATTTTTATGCCATCCTCCACAGACTCTACAGTAATTGCTTTGTTACTATCAGCAATAATCCAATGCAATTGAGCAAGTGGCAACCTATCATTAAAAGGCTCATTCAAAAAATTCATATTTTGAATAAGCTTTTTCGCTTCATCAACACTTGAGCACTGACCAAGAATCCATGGAATAAACTCAAACTGAGTTACATTATCTTTTCCTTCTTTTTCATCATGATAGACTGCGTTTCCAACAAAATTAAGTCCTGCAATTCCAAGCCCTTTCTCATTTATTGCATCATAATACAATGGGTAATCTTCTATCACATAAGCCATTCCAATAATAGCATAATGCGAATTCATCTCTCCCCTTTTTCTAAAGTTAAACTTAAAATTTCGCGGAGTAATCGTAACTTCGTCTCCATATGAAAACTCATAGTCTAACGTACGTCCAAAATAAAAATCTTTAGTTTTATAAGTTGTAGCTGTACACATAATACCTCCTAATATTCACATTTTTTAAAACTGTTAATCTTAAAAAAACAAACCTTTACATTTACATCCTATCATAAAAAGGGTATTTATTCAATCTTCTTGTCACATTTGACCAATCAATAATATTGGTCATTAAAATATTATAGAAATCAAATAAAATTTTAGTTCAAATTGAAACTAAAACAGTCCCACATTTCTGTAGGACTTTTCATTATTCAATTTCAATATATTTCTTGCTTGGTAATTCTTTCTTGTCTTCCTTCTTTGGAACAACAATAGTTAATGTACCATTCTTAAATTTAGCTTTAATTTCATCTTCTGTAATGTTTTCTCCAACATAGAAGCTTCTAGAGCAAGCTCCAGAATATCTTTCTTTACGTACAAATCTGCCTTTTTCTTCGTCATTTTCTTCTTTATTAACACTAGCATGTACTGTTAAATATCCATCTTGAATCTCAAGTTTTATTCCTTCTTTGTCATATCCTGGTAAGTCAATGTCAATAATGTATTCATTTTTCTTCTCTTTAATATCTGTTTTCATTAGTCTACTTGCTCCCTCATTAAAGAATGAATCTCCAAATACATCATCAAATAAATCAAAATCATGTTTTCTAGGTATCATCATCATAAAAATCAACTCCTTAAAATATATTATGTGTTGACACTTGATGAGAGTGGCACATGTTTATGATAAATATTCTTTACCATTTACAGATATATTATACATCTATTTTTAGCAGAATCAAGCATTGAGTGCCAATTTTCACGTAAAATTCATATTTCTTCTAGGCTTATTGATAACAGCTCAATTCAGCGTATTATTTGTTTTTATTGAGTTATCTCTCATTATCTTCTACTTCTTTTACAAGTGCAGTCTTCATCTTATTTCTTTTTCCGCCATATATATCATCAAACAAGCTATTGCCAACCATTAGTACTCTCTCCGGATTTACATTCATCTTTTCACATGCCTTTACAAAGTTCTTCTTTAACGGTTTACACGCAAATCCTATGTAATCTATTCCATTTTTATTGAAATATTTTTCTATATCTTTGTCTACTCCATTGCTTACAATCATAATTTTTATCTTGTCTTTTAAGTCTTCAATCCATTCCTTATTAACCTTTGGAATATCCTTCATCTCTTTACGCAATGTATCATCTACGTCTAAAATTATTGCTTCAATTCCATATTGCTGTTTTAATTTTTCGATTGCTTGTATATCTAATTCATTTACTTTGCTTAAAGTCATATCTGGTTTTATAAATTTCGATAACACATAATGAACTAAATCTAATATTTTATCTGCTACCAATTCATCTAAAATCTTCATAATTTGCTCCTTTGATTCATTTTATACGTTTAAAATAATTTATCCTATGTTGTTTCTTAATTTATTCTTTATAAATTCGAGAAAACTTTACCTAAACTATCATTTATAACAAGATTTGCTTTATTATCATAAGGAGTTGAATCCCTGTTTATCAATACAAGATTTCTGCCTCTAAAAAAGTTTATTAAACCACTTGCAGGTTGAACAGTAAGTGACGTACCAGCAACAATTAATAAATCAGCTTTTTGAATAGCATATATCGAATTTTCAATTGTCTCCTCGTCCAATCCCTCTTCATACAAAACCACATCTGGCTTTATTATTCCTCCACAACTACATCTCGGAATGCCATTGCTGTTAAACACATATTCAGCATCATAAAATTTATGGCAATTCATGCAATAATTTCGTAGTACACTACCATGCAATTCATATACAACCTTAGAGCCAGCCTTTTGATGCAAACCATCTATATTTTGCGTTATTACCGCCTTTAACTTACCTTTGGTTTCAAGTTCTGCAAGTTTTATATGCGTAATATTAGGTTGATATTTTAACGAGTTCATCTTTAATTTATAAAACTTAAAAAATTCTTCCGTTTTATTCATAAAAAACGTATGACTTAGTATTGTCTCAGGCGGATATTTATATTGCTGGTTATACAAACCGTCCTTACTCCTAAAATCAGGAATTCCGCTTTCAGTTGACACACCTGCGCCACCAAAGAATACAATATTATCACATTTGTTTACTAATTGTTTAAATTGCTGTATTTTATCCTCCATAATTATGCTCCTCTTTTATTTAAATAATTGTTTGAGACTGCTCGATTTTAAACTTTCTTTATGCTCTTGGAATTATTTCTCGTTTTCAAGGTCGTAAACCCATAAGCTCAAATGACCTTTTGCTTCTATTGGTTCATTAAAAACATGCACATCTTCTAATTGCCAGCCATAATTTTCTTGAAAAGAACTTTTTGTATAAATATCACTATTTTCTTTTAATAGTTCTTCTTTAAATTCAGGTGTAATTTTTATACAATCGACTAATGTTACTTTTCCTAAAATTTTACCTTGTGGCAATTCTTGAGGCAGATAATTTGCTAATCTTTTTACCGCTTCTTTGTCAATTCCTTTACCAGCATGTATAAGCAACTCTCCCCTATATTTAGTTTGCCAACTTCTAAATTCAAATCGCTTATCTCCTTGCATAATTAAAGTTGCCCATGGTTGCTTTATAGTTAAAACTTTCATAATTTACCTCGTTATTTCAATATTATTTAAGTTTATCTATCTACACATTTTAATATTCAAGATATATTTTTATTCCATTTTGATTATATCACTTTGTGTTAATTATTTTAATACATATTAACGCTTTTCTTTATATTTTATCTATGACAATAGCGTAAAATACTTGGTTTTTCAATTCTTGGTATGGCCTTGGGTTTATTAGCGAACATCGATTCTTTTTGTGTAATATTTTCTTTTGTTTTAAAATGGTGCAAATTGTTCCTGTTCTAGGCATTAGCTTATTATATTTTATTGTATTTTATTTTGCAATATTACCTCTTATTTTTCATTTTTGAAACTTTCGCCACTTTTTTTGATGGTAATATATGGATTGTTCGGTTATTAAAAATAAATATTTCCCTCATAATGACTTGACTTTTAGAGATTTTTAAGTGTTTAATACCAACAATTTTTAAGGAGGTAACTTATGGAATGTTATAGAAAAGTTGGCGATGATATCCTAAAAGAATGGTTGGATTTCAGAGAAGAAGAACTTGGCTCTCTTACCTGTAAAGAGGATAAAGAGCATTTTATCTATTTTGAAGAAATATCAACAGATATTTTAAATAATGTTTCTGGAAATAATATTGAATATGTAAAAGCACAATTAGAAAAACTTGATGATAATATTATGGAGTATATGCATTATTGGTTTGAAAAATATTATAGAAATGGCTTCTGTGATGCTGTAGAATTAATCTCTGGCTGTCTTAGGTGATTTTGTGAATCAATATAAGGTATGTCCTAAATGTAAGCAACAATATTCTCAACATTCTGCTATTTCTAGAATAGATAATAAAACCAATATATGTCCAACCTTTGGAATTAAAGAAGCATTAATTCAGTTTATTAAACAACAAAATCCCCCAAGGAATTAGTTTTCCCTGGGGTTCTATTTTTATATTTTATACCACTGCCACAAGGACATATGTAATTCAACTATTTAAATAATAGATCTCTTGTAAGATTTTTTAATGTTGTTATATTTACTTTTACTTTAAATACATCTTTGCTTATAAGATTGTCATCTACGACAAACAAATATGTAATCTTCCATCTTTTATTAGGTAAATTATATTGAGCTTTTATATCTTCTATATGTTCTGCTACCCAATTTACTCTTTTTATATGTTTGTTATAAAAACTCTTTTCATCATTAAAATCAAACATTTTTTTATATTCATTATGCATCTCATAAAAATTCTTAGACAATGATAAATCTTTGGTTTCAATTAAGTTTATAATTCCTTTTTCTGGTGATATGCAAAGAACATCTATATCCCCCAACTCATTATTATCACTGCTCATTATTTTTTTCTTGTTTATTTTTTTTACATTTTTATCAACAATAATATCCTTGTTTTCGGAAATCACATTGTATACTATATCGTTAAATCTTCTTCCTTTATCCTTTTCAATTTTAGAAATATATGCTTTCATTTTTGAACTTTTAGCTCTAAATTTAGCACTACCAATTAAGTCAAATAAAAACTTAATAGAATTTGATAAAATTCTATACCCATATATTACCTCTCCACTATAAATAATTAATGGTTTTCTAGATAATGACAGCTCTCTATTAAATCTCCAAGGATATACATCCTCCGCAATATATGGCTCAGGAGGTTTTAAATAATCTTCTCTTTCTTGCAAAGATAACCTGTCCAAGATTTTTAATATTACTTCTTCTTTTACCTTATCTTTTAAATGATTAATACATTCATTAATATCAATTTCTATTATTCCATCTAAATACTGATCGCCTTTTTCCGCATTCTCTAGCAAAAATAATATTACTTCTTGAAATTCTTGAAACGTGTAATTAAATTCATCTATAAAAGCTTCTTCGAATTCATCTTTATCAAATTCCATTATATTAGATATATATTTATCTAATTTTCTTGCATCATCTTTACCTTTAGGGCTCATCTTTTCCTCTCTAGCAGTAGCCATTGCCATACCTGCTCTATTCATGATCTCATGATCAAATCCAATTCTATTAGATTTAAGCAATTCAATTGGTGATTCTAACATTTTATAATGTACTAAATCTCCAATATATGCCCACTCAATAATTTCAGAAGCAATTGCTAACATAAATTCTAAATCATATTGGCTTACTTCCTTTAACCCCGTATTTTTTAAAGAGCTTTCTAATTCTATTAAAAATTTTAATGCTACAGATATCTTGTTCAACTCATTATACTGTTCTTTGATTTCATCTACATGTTCCTCATAACATGCTATATCATTTGAGTAATATGCTCCTCTAACATTTAAATTGGCAATAATATATTCATATTGAAAATATAATGCTTTTATTATCTCTTCTTTATTATATGAAGATATTTTTGTTTTTAATTCATCATATAATTTTTCAACAACCTTATTTATTATTTTGTCGTCTTCTATAGGTCCATAGTTGATTTTTAATTCTCTTAATAAGTATTTGCCTATTTCATCTAATATTATATTTTCATCAGAATGTGATATTTTGATTTGATTTTTATTTTCAATTGGAATCATATATGCATCTTCAATAGAATTTATGGCTATTGTTTTTCTCTTGTAATTGCCTTTAAATACTATATCTAATTCATTCTCATTGATTTCTTGATTTAATATTTGTAATAGTTGTTTAATAAATGCTTTTTCTCTAGAATTATCAGTATATGCAAAGTATTGAAATAATTCAGGAGTTAAATATATTATTGTTTCATTTCCATCTTTTTCATATTTTAACAGATTTTCTAACTCCTCATTTGTATTTTTTATTTTCAAAAAATCATAATAGTTTTGTTCGGTTTTTATTTTTATAATTATTTTTGCTTCCTTTTCTTGCAAAATATCATTCATTTGATTAAACCAATACATTATTAAATCTATAAAGTTCTTATATATATTATATAATTCTTGATCTTTTATTTCGTCTGTAATGCACCATAAAACAAAATTGTTATTTTCATATACTTGATTCATTTTCTTAGTTAACAATTGTCCTGGTGCAAAATAAATATTTCCATCTAATTTAATTACTTCCATTTTTGTATTATTTCTTATTCCATTACATAAATGCTTTCCTTCTTTTATATATGCTTTTAAGATATAGTCAGCACTATATTCTCCTATCAAGTATAATAATGTTTCTTTAACATCTACGGTATCATTAATATAAAAATTATATCCATTATTTACATATAACGCTATTACGTTTAATTCACTAAAACTGTTTTTTTCATAATATTTTAATTTCTTTCTTGCAACTAAATATCTTTGCAAAAATAAATTCTCATTGTCTTCATTTATCGATATTGCTTCAATTTCGTATGGTGATAGAATTAGAATATCTTTCATTTCACTCTGATACGTTGAAAAATACATATTTCTACCTATAGTTGTAGGGGTAACTATTGTAACAATTTTGTTTTCATCTATGTTTCTTTGTATTAACTTATTTTTTATTATGCTAATCCTTTTAGAAATATAGTCTTCTTTTAATGTAATCTTATAATCCTTATGCTTCATAAAATCTTTACCATCATCAAACAACATAATATCAATAATAATTCCATCGTTTCCATTTGTATACATACTCTCACAATAATTATCAGAGTTAATTAATGATAAATTAAAAACTCGTGAATCTATTGGAGAATGCTTTAATCTAAAAAAATCATGCATCAAATTTATTTTTGTATATTCATTATATAATTTAATTATATCCATCTTTTTATTTTCAATTAAATATTCAATTGTCTTTTTCATAATTAAACTTATGATTGTCGTAACATCAAGAATTATGAACCCTTTATTAGTTCTTATTAATGGTTTATCATAAAAGATTTGATTATTAAAATCTGAAATATCTTCCTTTTTTATATCACCAAATTTACAAGTCAATTCATCAACAGTATCATTAAGTCTTTCTAATACATATTCATCCGAAAATTCAATTAATTCTTCATATTCTATAAGCAACTCTGCACTTGGAATATAAATATCTTCATCTTTGTTGTATGATTTTTGTTCTTTGAAATCCAACTTTGTCTTTATAAAAATATCTTCTGAGATATTTAATAATCCTAAAATTATCTTATTTATTCTACTATATGTTTCTATATCAATTTCAGTCTTATGCACCATTAATGTTTTTAATAATGTATTTAAATTTGATGCAGATAGTGAATTTGCTCCCATATATACATGATAATTATCATAATACATGATTGGTAGTACGAAAGGGAATTCTGGAGGATCTACCATAACTCTCCTATGTAAGCGTTGAAATTTATTAACAATTTTTCTAAACTTTCCTATACTCATATTATTTGAATTATTTATTTCATCTTTCGGTATTGAAAGCGCTGTACTTATCATACATTGGAAAATAACTGATTTACTTTGATTAATTGGAAATAGCATTAATGCTGATACTTTTTTCAAAAAGTCTAGCATATTATAATTTTTTAAATCATTTCTAAGTTTATGTATTTCTTCTTCATCTTTTCTTTCCATAATCTCTTCATTCATTCTCATCATGTTATAGTATTCATCCAAAATAATATTCCTCCTTTTTTACAACATTAGACATAAAAAAAGCAAAATAATCTTGTATTTTAACACTTAACTATTTTGCTTTCGTACATCAACACTAAATTTTTTTATGCAACTTCACTATATCTTTTTTCCAAATACATAACAAATTTTTCTGATAGCATTTCTGGATCTATGTATGGAATTGTTGTAATCTCCCTTAAAAATTCAATTTGCTTTTCAGTTAAATCTTTTCTGTATTCTACCTTACCATCTGATTTTAATACTATTATATTTTCATCAAAAAGTTTATGATGATTTTCGCATAACCAAATACCATTTTCTCCATCAGTAGCATATTTTAATTTTTCATCAATTGTTAAATTATCTTTTTTCTTTATGTTAGAAACAGGCCATATATGTGCTCCTTGTATAATTTCAGGAATTTCGCAATTACAAAGCATACATTTTTTATTTCCATATTTATCAAACAAATTGAAAATAAATCTTGGCGAACGTAAACTATTATTCTCATCAAATGATTTTTTCTCTAATGTAATATCAGTTGGAATTATTTCAATTTTGCCCATTTTCTCAATTACTTCTCTACATGATTTTGGTAATTCTTTTAATGTATTATCCATTACTTCATATAAGGTCATTTTATACTTTGCAATTGACAAATATGATAGTGCATAACAAATCATCGCTGACTCATATTTATTAGCTCCATATGTTTTTCCATATATTTCTATAGTATTAGAAGTACTTTTATTTATATAGGTAGAATTATTTCCACTATTTCTTCCTGCATTAATCCTTCTACTAAATATTATATCTTCTATTGAATTAAATGGTATTATTTCATTTTCTAATTTTTTATCAGCATTTAAAAAATTAAATCCTATAGTATTCATTAATCTGTATATAAAAATTTGATAATCTGTTTCCGCATTTCCTACATAATTTAAAAAATAGTAATATAAATTTTTCTTTTTAGCTGTACTTTTATAAAAAATATTAAAAGCTGTTGGCACACTTTGAACACTTGAATTTCTTCCGCCAATATCTGCTTCTGAAAATGAAATGTAATTTACTTCATCCTTATAATGCAGAATAGCTAATCTTCCTTTATTATATGTAGGCTCCATATATTCATCTTCATAATCATTTTCAACATATTGAACTTCAAAATCATTTAATTTTAATATTTTGTAGCAAACATCTTTTAACACTTGTTTTGTAACACTATCGAAAAAATATACTCCTGTAGTTCCAGATTTTTGTAAGTTTTTCTTTATTATAAAGCAAGGTTTTTCTCTATATATCATAATTAATCACCAATACTTCCTTTCTCCTACTTCCAGATATTCCTAAAACATCTCCAAGTTCTATTAATTTATATCCATTACTATTAATCCATTCATTGAGTTCATTATTGAATTTTCCATTATGCTCTAAAACATATGATAACATGCATTTAATATTTCTTTCTGTTAAACTATCGATTACTTGAAATAATTCTTTTTCTAGATAATTATTCCATCCCTTAAACCCTCTTTTTCCATCATTATATGAACCTGTAGTCATTTTATATGGAGGATCAAAATATATAAAATCATCTGATTCATAACTCATCGTTTCAATAATATCAATATAGTCTTTGCTTTCAAAAACATAGTCTTTTTCTTTTATATGTCTTGAAAAACTAATTAATTTTTCTAAAACTTTATCATTAAACCATCTCATACCTACTGGATTGTTAAATTCATGATTTCCATTGAATCTTATCTGTTGCTGATATCCATACATTATAACTGCTAAAAATAACCTAGGATCTCTTTTTTCTTCAGGTAAAGAATTGTAGTATGTTCTTATTTTGTTATAACTTTCAGCGTTTCCTTTTTCTAATTTATATTTATTAATTATCTTTTTTAAATATAGAATGTACTGATAAGTATCAATAACATAAAAAGATTGTATTAATTCTTTTACGAAATAATTAAGATCATTATAAATAATATTTTTTGCATCTATATTGCATCCAACATTAAAACCTCCTCCAAATATATCTACAAAATGATTAATTTTTTCTGGTAGATATTTTTTCATCTCTCCAACAATCTTAAATTTACTTCCTATATAATTCAAAGGAGACTCATATATAATATCTTTTTTATCTTTTTTCTCAATATAAAACAAATATTCAAAATGTTCATTTGTATTAGCTGATTTCCAGTTTTGATATTTTTTATATGAAATCTTTTTACACTTGTATGTTTCTTTTTTTCCATATCTTTTCATACATGCTTCTATATACTCTTTTGACATAAATCCATCATTATTATAACTTAATATGATATATTTAGCTTTTGTCTTATATAATATTTCATCTAATAAAATATGGCATTTATAATCTTTAGACCAGTCTGAACGCATTGGTGAAGTACTTCTTGATCCTGTAATCTTACTAATTTCTGGATTATCATTTAATATTAATGTTTCAAGTAAATGATATTGTGTTCCGTATTGATTTTGTGTATATGGTGGATCAAGATATAATATATCACAATCAACATCTTCAATAATTCTTTCTATTTTATCATTATATATAGCTAATGATTTTACATCACTTTGTAAAAAATCCACTTTATCAAACTGTATTGGTTTTAAGGCCCTTGAATCCCACTTTTTTAGAAATGCTCCATAAACTCCTGCTGTATTTGATACATCTGAAACTGATTCTATTAAACAAGATAATAAATAACAATATTCATCTTCTGTCAATAATTTTTTTTCATACCATTTTTCTATCTGGCTTCTAAAATAATCTATTCTTCCAGCATTTTCTTTTGTAAAGTACATTCTCGCAGAACCTCCTGGAGAATAATTATTATACATAAAATTTTTTTCAATTTTTTTATTTGAATTTAAAAATTCAAACGGATCAAATCCAAGTTTATCAAAGGTACATTTAGGAGCAACAATTCTTCCCTTAGTATATATAACACTCCATTTTAAATTATCATTTATTATTAAATCAAATTTGTCTTTTAAATTATCAGAAACTGCTCCTGATCCACAAAATGCATCAAATAATTTATACTTTTTGCCTATTAATCCTTTTTCACATAACAATTTGTTTATTTCAGGCATAATAGATTCCTTATTTCCTAAATATCTCATTCTTTCTCCATTCTACTAGCTTAATCTATATTTATTTACATTTTAAATCTCAACAACATCATCTAATTGACAATCTAAAACTTTACAAATTCTGACTAAAGTTTCCATCTTTACCATTTCATTCTTGCCCATTTTAGCCATTTCATTTGTAGTAATTCCCGCTTTCTCGCTTAATTGAGTCTTATTGATTTTCTTATCTATCATCAATTTCCATAGTTTATCATAATTTACTTGCATAAATTATTCCTCCATAAAACAATTTTTTATTACAAATAATATTCTATCATTTTGCCTCTTTTTATTCAAGATTTTTTTGAATATTTCAAGAAGTTTTTTCAAATAAAAAAGCCAGTAGTTTATCTACCATCCAAATATATTTTTTTCTATTTTTTTTCTATGAAAGTATAGCATTTGAATGTATCTATAATCTCTTAGTTCTATAAAATCTTCATTTTTATATATTAATCCTTTTAATTCAAGAATATCCAATCCGTCAACTATTTCTCCAATTGTCATCTTATCAAGTAATTCTTTGTTGTTTCTATAGAACCTTTCTATAACCTCTTTACTTTTTATATCAATTATTTGTTACTGCTTCATAACATAATCCTTTGTATAATTCCACATAATTAATCCAATCTGGTATTAATTTCATTTCTTTAACCTTATTATCTATACATGCTTTTTCCATAATATCCATCATATCTTTTTCTGCTTTACTTATTTTTATTTCCATCTGCTCTTTGAAGTACCTTCTTTATCTTTCCTATAATATTGCATTTTTTGTTAAGCTTTGAGTATATTTCAGTTTTAATAGTTTCTATACTATTTGAACCAAATAATGAAATATAAATATATTCTCTTTCTTTAAAAAAAAAAAATTTTTTAAAAATATGTTTTTCCAATTTTCCAATCTCCACTTATCAAAATACATCTATATACATTAGGATATTCATTGTTTAATCTATTTTCTAATTCATCTATTGTCATATTTTTTATCACATCATTTAATATTTTATCTTATTATATCACGCTTTTTTATTTTGCCAGGTATTTCCAAAAACTTTCGCCACTTTTTCGCCACTTTTTTAGGGCAATAAAAAAATCAAGGAACTTTAAATTTCTTGATAAATCTGGTTGCGGGGGATAGACTCGAACTATCGACCTTCGGGTTATGAGCGAGACCTGACCACTTTTTGTAAGTTTGTGAAAATTAGAGTTTTTGTTGGTATTTCAGTATTTACAAGAGTTTTTATTT